>Ga0102899_1000822_pt1 | contig 9844 bp, 11 predicted proteins | sample Colrivmeta1555B3_FD_78455 | JGI IMG/M metagenome (GOLD analysis project Ga0102899, IMG submission 78455) | Estuarine microbial communities from the Columbia River estuary - metaG 1555B-3 | ecosystem: Environmental > Aquatic > Marine > Intertidal zone > Estuary | place: USA: Columbia River Estuary... | reverse complement strand
GTACAGATAAGAAAGTTACACCACTAAGAGATGCACCAATCATTCCAAAAGAAACAACATACCAAGGTGATTTTTTTTCTCCCGTAAAAAAGGAATTATTGTCAGCTTTTTTTGATGTTAAAAACGAAATAGCAACCAGTAATCCAAAATAAGAAAGAAGAATGATTAAAATTACAGTATTTGACATAAAAGATTAATTAACGATTTGGTTTAAGTTGGGTAAAAGTAATACCTAAAACTCTTTCATAAAATCTAATTTTCTTAATTTCAGACGTGGTTATTAAACACAATGAAACCCCTTCATTCCCAGCCCTAGCAGTCCTTCCAGCTCGATGCGTGTAATATTCTTCTTTTTCAGGCAATTGATAATGAATCACAAAAGTTAATCCATCAATGTCGATACCACGAGCAGCTACATCCGTAGAAATTAAAACCCGATGTGTCTTATTCTTAAAAGCCCTCATTACTTTATCACGTTCTCTTTGCGACAAATCGCCATGCAATGCTTCAGTCGCAATATTTTTAGCTTTTAATTGCATTGCCAATTTCTGCGTTGCAGCTTTCGTTCTGCAAAACACGACACCTCGATTATCGCCCTGAGATTTTAAAAATTGAAACAATATATTCAATTTATCATTTTCAGTACAGGCGATGTATTGATGAGCAATGTTTTTGTTTACAACATTCTTCGAGCTAACATCTACACGCTCTACATTTTCTGATAAATAATCATGAACAATACTTTTGATATCATCTGGCATTGTAGCAGAAAACAACCATTTTTGATCAACATTCTTCAGACCCTTTAAAATTTCTTCTAATTCGTCTTTAAAACCCATAGATATCATTTCATCGGCTTCATCCAAAATAACCGTTGAAACATTTGCAAGATCAATCGCCTTTCTGTTAATTAAATCAATTAAACGTCCAGGTGTTGCCACAACGATATGTGTTGGACGATCCAATCTTTGAATCTGCTCATCTATGGATGTACCACCGTAAACTGATTCGATAAAGATTTTGCGAGAGAATTTAGTAAATTTAAACAACTGCTTTGCAACTTGTTGACCAAGCTCTCTAGTTGGACATAAAATTAATCCTTGGATTTTTTCTAAATCTGGATCAATGGTTTGCAAAAGAGGAATACCAAACGCTGCAGTTTTACCAGTACCAGTATGGGCTTGACCAATAAAATTGGTTGTATTATTTAATAAAATTGGTATAACCTTTTCTTGAATTTTAGTTGGTTGAAAAATTTTCAAACCAGCCAACCCTTTAACAAACTCCTCACTCACTCCCAATTCTTCGAATCCTGACATAATCTTTCTTTAAAACGTAAAGGTACATTTATTAAAATCTTTTGTTACTTTTTCAACGTTTAGAATTCTATATTTGTGAACTAATAGGAATTTAAAAAAACGAAAATGACTCAAATAATTTTCCAAATCGCTTTAATTATACTTCCTGCAGGAGGAGTAATGCTAACAGCTATCTATTTTTTAAGAAGAGAATCTTCAAAGGAATTAAGGGCTGTTAAGTTTGAGTTAAAAAAGCAACGACAAGAGTTTTTCTTACCGCAAAGAGTTGATGCATATCAAAGAGCTGTTTTGTTAATGGAGCGAATTCATCCGAACAGTTTAATAATGCGACATCACAACCCAGGACTGCCTGCAATGGCATTTCAAGCATCTTTATTAGAGTCAATTCGTCAAGAATACGAACACAATATTGCTCAACAAATTTTCATTTCACCAGCAGTATGGGAAGTTGTCTTAAAAGCCAAAGAAGAGACTGTGAAAATTATTCATTTGGCAGGAAAACAAATGGAACCGACAGCAATGGCCTTAGATTTATCATCAAAAATATTTGAAATTGTAGGAGAAGTTGGTAAAATGCCGACAGAAATTGCCGTAGAAATTCTTAAAAAAGAGATGCAAGAATTATTTTAATTCAATTTGAATATCATCGATTTGAATAGTATCCCCAGGAATTAATTTTGCTCTTTTTCTTAGTTCAACTTCACCATTTCGGAAGACAACACCGTCATCTACTATCATTTTTGCGTGTCCACCTGTTTGAGCGACACCTATTGCCTTTAGTAAACCAAGCAATTCGATATAATCACCTTCAATTTTAAATTCCTGTTTCATTTTTTTTATATAAATCAAATACTAACTCTGCTCCTTGAAAGGATGTTATCTCACCATTCGCCACCTTATTTTCAATCTCTTTGATAAACTCCTTAACTGATTTTTTCGAGAAAAAATTTGAATATATAAGTTCTTTTAACGATTCTAAAAACCAAGTTCGATCTTGTGATCTTCTGTTAAATTCAAAGCTACCATTGTTTTTTGTTTGATTCTCAAAACTTTTAATCATTTGGTGAATTTCATCCAAGCCAAAATTATCGATAGCGCTACAAGTTAAAACTTTGGGTATCCAATTATTCTCATTTGGTGGAAACAAGTGAATAGCATTTCGATATTCTCTCGCCGCTATTTCAGATTTCTTACTGTTTTCGCCATCGGCTTTGGTTATTACAACGGCATCTGCCATCTCCATAATCCCCTTTTTTATCCCCTGCAATTCATCTCCAGCACCAGACAACATTAGTAATAAAAAGAAGTCAACCATTGATTTAACAACAGTTTCCGACTGACCAACACCAACCGTTTCAATAAAAATATAATTAAATCCAGCTGCCTCACAAAGAATGATAGCCTCCCTTGTTTTTCTTGCAACACCACCTAATGTGCTTCCTGCTGGTGAAGGGCGAATAAATACATTTTCATTCATTGATAACATATTCATCCTTGTTTTATCCCCCAAAATACTTCCTTTCGAAAGTGAACTCGATGGATCAATAGCCAAAACAGCAATCTTATTTTCTTTATTCGCTATAAGTTCTCCAAAGGCTTCAATAAAGGTACTTTTACCTACACCTGGAACCCCCGTTATTCCAATTCTAACAGAATTTCCAGAGTAAGGCAAACAAAGTTTAATTAACTCTTGAGCTTCTCTAAAATCTGTCTCTTTAAAGCTTTCAACAAGCGTAATAGCTGCACTTAACGCTGTCCAATCATGAGCAATAATACCAGACAATAGATTTTTTGAAGAAAGATTCCTAATCCTCCTTTTTCTACTCTCCTTCCAAGTATTTAATTTATTATCATCCACAAATCAAAAGTAATTAAAAGTATAATCTACCCTAGTTTTAATTTAATTTATTGTATTTTTGTTTAACTTTTCAAATAAATTGATAAACAATGAGTGCTAATCAATATTCTATAAAAGATTTAGAAAACTTAACAGGCATAAAAGCTCACACGCTAAGAATATGGGAGCAAAGATATATGTTATTGTCCCCCAGCAGGACAACAACGAACATTAGGTATTATTCAGATGAAGATGTCAAAAAAATCCTAAACATTAATATTCTTTATAAAAATGGATGGAAAGTTTCGAAAATATCAAAATTAAGTCCTCTTGAATTAATTGAACAAGCATCAATTCTAGTCCAATCTAAAAGTGAAAATTCAGACTTAATCGTTAATTCATTAATCGAGGCAATAATCTCTTTTAGCAACGAGGCTTGTAATACAATTCTGAACCATCATTTTGATGAAAAAGGACTATTAGAGTTATACAAAAAAATTATATCACCAACATTAACACAGATTGGCCATTTATGGTTAACTGGAACAATGTCTGTTGCACATGAACATTTTTTTTCGAACCTACTTAAAGTATTTATTTTATCAAAAACATACACAATCAAACCTGTTAACAAATTTCAAAAAAAAGCACTATTCTTTTTAAACGAATTTGAACAACATGAAATACCGCTACTCATCAAATATTATCATTTAAAATCAATCGGTATCGACTGTATTTATCTTGGTCAAAACGTGCCATTAAGCGATTTGGAATCATCCATAGAAAGCGTTAAACCAGACATGATTTTATCATCATTCATATCAAATATCAACGATGAAAAAAGAACTGATTTGAATAAAATCATATCAAATAACAATCACATTTTATTTTTAATAACCGGTAACAGTAAAATTACATCTCATTTTATTAAATCAAATTCAAATGTTAACTGTTTTAACAGTATCAATGAATTTGAAAAATATAACTTTGTTTAACTTTTTTAGAAAAACGTTAAACAAAATTAAAATTAATTTGTATTTTTGACGAAATGAATATGACAGTGAAAAAAAATATTGGAATTATTGGAGCAGGATTATCTAGCTTGTACGCTGCATGTATGTTGTCAAAGAAAGGCTACGACGTAACTGTTTATGAAAAAAACAGTATGGCTGGAGGTAGATCTCAAACATTCTCAGCCAATGGATTCACATTTGACATGGGTCCTTCATGGTACTGGATGCCTGATTTAATCGATAAATTATTTCTTGATATTGGAGAGGAACGTGAACAATATTATGGACTTCATCGATTAGATCCAGCATACAAGATTTTTTGGCAGGATAAAGAAACATCTGAAATCCCGGTTAATGATCAGGCCCTGTATGACTTATTCGATACGTTTGAAAAAAATGGAGGTGAAAAACTTACTAAATTTCTTAAATCTGCAAAAAAGAAATACAATATAGCCCTATCCGATTTCATTGAAAATCCTGGCTTAAGTTTGTTCGAACTAATTAAACTTAAAGCAATTAAAGGTGCTTTTCATCTGGACATCTTTAAGTCTGTTGAAAAGGATGTATCCAATAGATTTTTATCTGAAAAAGCAAGAAGTATCTTGAACTTCCCGGTTCTGTTTTTAGGCGCAATGCCGGACAAGATCCCCTCTATGTATACTCTCATGAATTTTGCCGATTTAAAATTAGGAACATGGTATCCTGACGGAGGGATGAATTCAATCGCTTCAGCTTTAGAGAAAATAGCGGTTAAAAATGGAGTCAAATTTCATTACAACTGTCCAATAACTTCAATAGAATCAAATATGGGTGCGGTTACAGGAATTGTTTCTGCCAATGGATTTGAAAAATTCGACTACGTTATATCAGGTGCTGATTACCATTTTACTGAACAAAAACTGCTACAACAAAACCATCGCAGATACTCTGAGGACTATTGGGATAAACGAAGCATGGCACCAAGTTCTTTAATTTTCTATCTAGGTGTAGATAAAAAAGTAGCGAATCTCAATCATCATAACTTGTTCTTTGATGAAAGTTTAAAAGCCCATGGAGACACAATATACAGCAACAAAAACTGGCCTGAAAAACCCCTATTCTATGCCTGTGTACCTTCAATAACAGACGATTCTGTTGCACCTGCAAATCAGGAAAACATTTTCATTTTAATCCCAATAGCTCCAAACATAGAAGACTCTGAAGCAACAAGGGATAAATACTTGGACTATGTTCTTGACAAGTTAAAATTGCATACAGGTGAAGATATTAGAGAAAACATCACCTATAAACGTTCATTTTGTGTCGCTGATTTTAAAAGTGAATACAACTCTTTTAAAGGAAATGCATATGGACTTGCAAATACCATAAATCAAACAGCCAATTTAAAACCAAAAATAAAATCCAAATTAAAAAATGTATTTTTCTGTGGCCAACTAACAGTCCCTGGTCCTGGAATTCCACCCGCTTTAATCTCTGGAAAAATAGCCGCTAACCAAATACTACAAAATGAAGGAAATATTTGATAAAATTTCATTTGATTGCTCGAAGAAAGTAACTAAAAAATATAGCACCTCCTTTTATTTAGGAGTTCAGATGTTGGATAAGAAAATACGACCTCATATTCATGCTATATATGGCTTTGTTAGATTTGCTGATGAAATCGTTGATACATTTCATGGTTTTGATAAAGAGCAATTATTAACTGAATTTAGAAATGATACATTTAGATCAATTAAAAACGGAATCTCACTAAATCCTATATTGAACTCATTTCAAACTACAGTAAATAAATATAATATCGATTTAGATTTAATTGACCGTTTTCTTATCAGTATGGAAATGGATTTAAGATCGATTGATTACACTTCTAAAGAATATGAAAAATACATATTTGGTTCTGCAGAAGTTGTAGGACTAATGTGTCTTAAAGTTTTCGTTTATGGTGATAATAATGAATACTTAAAGCTTAAACCATATGCCCAGACATTAGGATCAGCATTCCAAAAAGTAAACTTTTTAAGGGATATACATCATGATTATCATGAACTAGGCAGAATATATTTCCCCAATATGGGAGAAATAGCACTAAATTGTGAAAACAAAAGACTCATTGAAACTGAAATCGAAAAAGAGTTTGAAACAGCTTTAAATGGAATAAAAATGTTACCCAAACAAGCACGATTGGGTGTATATTTAAGTTTTAAATATTATGAAAAGCTTTTAATTAAAATTCAATCAAAATCCTCTGATAAATTATTAGAAAATAGAATTCGGATTTCAAATAATTATAAACTAATTATCCTCTTTAAATCTTATTTCCAAAATCTTTTCAATTTAATCTAATGAATGAAGATTATGTAATATTAGTTGACGAAAAAGATCAACAAATAGGCTTAATGGAGAAACTAGAAGCTCATCAAAAAGGTGTGCTTCATCGTGCATTTTCCGTTTTTATTTTCAATTCAAAAAAAGAATTGCTTTTACAAAGAAGAGCTATAGATAAGTATCACTGCGGAGGCCTTTGGACAAATACTTGTTGTAGTCATCAAAAAGAAAAAGAAACAAATCTTGAAGCTGGAAGAAGGCGTCTAAAGGAAGAAATGGGTATGAAAACCGAATTAAAGGAGGCATTTTCTTTCATTTATAGAGCTGAATTTGACAACCACTTAGTTGAGCATGAGTATGACCATGTATTAATTGGTTATTCTGACTCTTTACCAGAAATTAATTCGCTAGAGGTCTGTGATTTCAAATATGACAGTCTAGACAATATTAAACAAGAAATAAAACTTAATCCTGAATTATTTACTCCTTGGTTCAAGCTTATAATTGACAAATTTCAATACCAAATAAATTCATTTTGAATCCAAAAAAGTACGATATAATTATTATTGGTGCAGGCTTAGCTGGTCTGGCATGCGGTATTCGCTTAAAAAAGACAGGGAAATCAATTTTAATTATTGAAAAAAACAACACTGTAGGTGGTAAATTACAAGAATTAAAATGGAATGATTACAGATGGGATAAAGGTCCATCCCTGTTAACCTCCCCGTCTTCAATTGATGAGTTATTTATCCTACACAACAAAAATCCAAGAGATTATTTTCAGTATAAAAAAGAAAAGGAATCTTGTCGTTATTTTTTTCAAGATAATAGTTCAGTTGTATTTAGTTCAAAAAAAAATCAGCTGTTAAATAACTTAACCGAATTAGATAAAGAAATCAATCTAGAAAATGTTAACGACTACATTGCTAACAATCATATCGCATTCAACAAAGTAGGAAATTACTTTCTTACAAACACAAAACTAAGAGCAAGGGATCTTTTAAAGCGTGAATTGATACCAAAACTCCCTTTTTTCGTAAAGAGTCAAATATGGACTTCCTTATCTAAATACAATAAGTTAAAACTCAAAAACGAAAAATTAGAATTAATTTTCAATCGATTTGGGACTTATAATGGTTCAAACCCATACCGTATGAGTGGTTTATTCTCCATGATTTCAGATTTGGAAATAACAGATGGAAGTTATTTTCCCGTAAACGGTATGAGGGGAATAATAAAATCTCTTTACAAATTAGCTTTAGAAATTAATATTGATTTTAAATTTAATACCTCTCCCAAAATCCACAAAGAAGGAGCAAATTATATCGTAAAAGCAGATGATAATTATGTTTCAAATAAAATTGTTTGTGCTATTGACCATGTTAAGTTCTATAATGAAATTGCCGAATCAGTATTTAGGAAAAAGATAAAATACACTGACATCTCTACCTCAGGATTGATTTTTTATTGGGCTATCAATGGAACATTCAAGGAATTTGGTACGCACAACATCCTTTTTTCAGACAATTACAAAAAAGAATCTAACTTTATTGACGAAGGTAAACTGTATTCAAAACCAACAATATACATTCACATTAGCTCTAAATCAGTTTCAAATCAAGCGCCAAAAAATTGTGAAAACTGGTTCATAATGATCAATATCCCCGCGGGCTCTAAACCAACTCAAGAATACAGAGAAGAAATGAAGAAACACATCACAAATGAAATTAAAAGACTCACAAATGTTTGTTTATCAAATTTAATTGAGTTTGAGTCATACTGGGATGATGTAAAAATAGAAGCGGAAACTGGTAGTTTCAATGGTGCACTTTATGGTGAAGCTTCAAATGAATTAAAATCCATTATAAATAGACATGGAAATCAATCAAAAACTCATAAAGACATTTACTTTTGTGGAGGAACAGTGCATCCTGGAGGAGGAATACCATTGGTTTTAAATTCAGCAAAAATTGTTGCTAACTTAATAGATTCAAAATGTCTGTGAAAAATAAAATATTAATATTTGGCCTAGCACTATTCCATTTTATTGGTGTCATACTGATTTATAACATCAATTGGATTGCTGAATTTTCGTATTTAAACTTAATCCTGACAAGCCTCATTGTATTATCTGGATATAAGTTAAACTACAGTAACTTTTTACTTTTGTTTAGTATTTACCTTTTTGGATTTATCATTGAATTGATAGGTGTTAAAACCCATTACTTATTTGGAAATTATGAATATGGAAATGCTTTAGGAATAAAACTGATGGGAGTACCTATAATTATAGGACTGAATTGGATTGTAGTAATAGCTGCATCTTATTCTTTTTGTTCGACTTTTATAAAGAACAAATCAGCTCTAATAGTCACATCAGCAATTGCTGCCACAATGATGGATGTATTCATTGAACCTGTTGCAATTAAATATGGATTTTGGAGTTGGGAAAATAATATCATCCCTATTTTCAATTTTATTTGCTGGTTTATATTTTCATTACTTTTTTCATTAATTTACAGTAAGCTTCAGAAACCATACAATATTGTTAATTTTTATTTATTTATTATTTGGCTAGCATTCTTTTTAGCATTAAATATTATCTCATGATTGTTTCTATCATATTATCCTTTTGTTCAATGGAATTAATTGCATGGTTTATGCACAAATATGTTATGCATGGTTTTTTATGGGAGATACATAAGGACCATCATAATCCGGATGGAAAGCTAATTCAAAAAAATGATTTCTTTTTTTTAATTTTCGCAATACCATCTTGGCTTTGTATTATGCTTGGTATGATTTACCTCAATGATTTATCTGTTGGAATCGGAATTGGCATTGCAATTTATGGCTTAGCTTACTTTTTAGTTCATGAAGTTTTAATTCACAGACGACTAAACTGGTTTGACGGTATAGACAATAAATACATTCAGTCTATAAAAAGAGCACACAGAGCACATCATGAAAAAACAGAAAAAAAGAATGGCAAATCTTTTGGATTGCTAATTTTCCCATTAGTTTATTTTAAGTAAAATGCCTCTATACATATATTTAGAAATAGCAACTTTATTTTTCCCGATAGCATTAAGCTTCGATAGAAAAATTTTCTTTTTTAAAGAATGGGGTAAAACAATTATAGCGTCTACTATTGTTGCGATTCCTTTTATAATATGGGATGTGTTTTTTACTCAAAATAGTATTTGGGGTTTTAATGAAGATTACCTTATCGGACTAAAACTATTCAATCTTCCAATTGAAGAAATCTTATTCTTCTGGACAGTGCCTTTTGCATGTACATTTATATATTCATGCGTATCTTTCTATTTAAGAGAAATAAAAGAAAATTT
>Ga0102899_1000804_pt1 | contig 9990 bp, 14 predicted proteins | sample Colrivmeta1555B3_FD_78455 | JGI IMG/M metagenome (GOLD analysis project Ga0102899, IMG submission 78455) | Estuarine microbial communities from the Columbia River estuary - metaG 1555B-3 | ecosystem: Environmental > Aquatic > Marine > Intertidal zone > Estuary | place: USA: Columbia River Estuary... | reverse complement strand
ACTATTCAAATAATCTTTTTTATTTCCTATCCCCCTGAGGATAGGAAATGTTTAGCAAATGTACAGCATTAGCAAATGTTTAGCAAATGTACAGCATTAGCAAATGTACAAGTTAGGGGGATAGGGTGACGATAGTCACTCTTTTATTCTACAATTTCATATATGGGATTATCACCTGGTTGCAATTTGTCTACGTAATCAATGAAAGCGTTGTAGTACGATGGTAGATTAAGCTTGGTGTAGTTTTTGAAAAACTCTTGTTTTTCCTCAAAGATATATTCCAGGTAGTCTTTGACTGTCTCACCCTTATTTTTTGCTCTACACCATGGGAGCTGACAATTCAGATCAACCATGGTGTAGATCAACGATTCCAAATCTGCCTTCCTACTCATGCGACCTTTGTGTGCATCACGAGCCATGTAAAAGGGTGTGCCATTACCAACCTTCTTCTTATTAATGGTCTTTTCTGATTCCTCATCAAATCTCATGGCTATACCATAATCAATGAGGTACCAGCGCCCATTATTGAACATGATATTATCGGGTTTGATATCCAGGTGTAAGTAACCTTTTTCTGTCAAATGTTTGAGGGTGTCAAGTACATCATTGATCACTTTCTTACATTGTTCATCATCCATACTCCCCTCATTTTTCAAATCTCTCAAACTTTTCTCAAATTTGGGCATTACGATGAAATAATCTTTATCATCATTTTCTTTCGTAAAATGACCTGAATCAATTATCTGAGGGATACCATTATTAACAATGGTATCGTCATTTATTTTTCGATAGACCGCTCTCTCCATGAAAACACCAGAATCTTGACCTTTTTTGAGTTTATCATTTCCTGTCTTGATGACCATGTCTGGTTCATTTTCCACTTCATACACGGCTCCGAAACCCCCAGTTCCTAATAATTTCCCAACGGTCCATGATTTTTGGTTAGACTCGAGGGTCTTGCCTTCAAGACTACCCTTAAGAGCTTTAGGAGCTTTAGGAGCTTTAGGAGCTTTAGGAGCTTTAGGAGCTTTAGGAGCTTTAGGAGCTTTAGGAGCTTTAGCAGGAGCTTCAAGAAATTCATGAATGTCCTGTTCAGTGGGAGGGGAACTATTACTGGTATCATAGACATTCATTACATGGGAATCGATTAACAACTGTATCTCCTCCTTTTTCATCTTATTATTCACTTTCAATCCGAGACTTTTAGCCTGTCCAATAAGGTCTACTTTTGTAGGACCCCTAGGTACTCTTTGTTTCCTTTTTGGACAAGCGACATTCTCAGACACGTCGTGGTCGAACGAATTGATAACATCCTTCAATTCGCACGTGTCAATGTTGAATTTTTTACTCAACACTGGAACCATGTTCTCAACGAAATACTTATTCATTGCTGACTTGTTCATTTCTTCATCTAATTTCACTAATCATTCTTACGTGTGCAATTTCAAATTTATATTGGACTTATAATCTCTGAAGATTATAGATCATTTACTTTAATACCTTCAACCTAATAGTCTTCAGTTCTTGATCATTATTTTTAGAACGCTTAATAATCAACACCACCTCTTCAGCATCCCCGTTCCATATAGTTTCAAGAGACGTCGTGCTATCAATTTTATCAGCGCTATTAATTTTATCACTAACTGCATTAAGTTCACAGATCCTATATTTGCAAACGATACGAGAGTTGAAATACTCCTTTACCTTTAACGCGTCAACAGCTATTCGTGCACAATTATGCTTTGCAACCTTCTTACTGGGACCTTGTGCTTCAAATTCACGATTACCGATAATCGTACCTATCGTGAATGTAGGCATATGCCCTAGACCAGTAACCGCGATGGTTTTATATTCAGGTGGTAGCATCTGCTTACTCTGACAGTATTCGTTCAGCATACTTACATCGGTATTCATCATGTGTCTTATTTTCATTACTAATCCTTTAGATCAACTTTGTAATGACTCGTCTTATGAACTGAAGAGGTTGAACCTCTTTTCAGTATTGTAGCCTCTATTCTTGAAGTAGTCAATTGCCTGTTGAGCCGCCATCTTATGAGACTGTTGCTTACTGGCCCCGTTGCCATAAAACACATTGTTGCTTTTAGTGAATTTGAGAACGACGTTGGTGGATGGCAGAGACATGTCAATGTACTTGGGTACCCCAAAATCATCAACCAGCTTGTTGGGAGTATTCTTCTTGACTTCAAAGAGTTCCTTCAGACGCGTTTTGGCGTCGTACAGATCTTCGGATGCAAACGATATTTCCTTTGCGTCAAAAATAGGCTTGATGAAATTATAAACGATCTGGTTAGCAACCCCTACCCCTACCCCTACCATCTTAAAAGCATCAATGAGAATAATCTGTGTAGCTCCCACGAATGCCTCAAACACATCTTCCATCAAAGCATCCCTGCTTTTCTTCAACACAGGCTTCTCAAGTGCTACAGTTTCATTATATCTAATATGAGGCCAAAACCCGAGGTCCTCTGCTATTTTACTGAACGACTCTCTCGATACATGAACTATCTTTAATCGATTGAGCGTGTTGATGAACTTTACGTCTCTCAATTGAGGAAAGACATTGTAAAAATACATCACCACAGCCGCGTTGGCCGCCACATCGCCCATGTATTCGTACAGCTCGTAGTTGTTATCCGGATCTACGGTGTTGGACGTGAATGCAACTTTGTATATAGACAACGCTGAAGGATTCGTGAGCACGTCCATGTACTTGGGATCAATCCTTGACTTTCTGAACACGTTTCTTATAAAATCTGCTGTGATATCCATCTCGTGACACTTTATTATACATTAGTTTTCTTTATGGTCTGTAAATCAAGTGTTACTGATTGATTTTTGATTTGAGGTATACATACCTTTGTAAAATGTTTATAGCCAGCTTTGATATCGGAGAGAAGAATTTTGCCTACTGTATCGCTAAATACTATGACGATCAACTAAACATTCTCAAAATAGCGCATCACAACGTAATTCGCAAAAAGACCCAGACCGTGACAGAATCATGTGTACACATATCATCCATTATGAGAAATGATTCTCAACTCATGAAGTGTGATCACTTTGTTATTGAACAGCAAATGCTTTGCAATACGCGGGCCCAACGACTGGGTCAGCACGTGTGGTCTACTTTGTACACGTTGTTCCCAGAACGAGTTGTCAATTTCGTACCATCTCATATGAAAACACAACATTTCATTGGTAAAAACAAACTCAAAGCCAAAGAACGCAAAACGTGGTCAGTAGTCAAGGTAACACAGGATGGTGTGATGAGTGATAGCGATCGTCACAGGGAGATCATTGAGGAGATTCAGGGAATGGAGAAGAAGGACGACGTATGCGACACGATCCTTCAAATAATAGCTTATGTTAATCGGGAATTAAAAACAAAGAAAAATGGATGATAATCAACAACAACAACAGTCTAATGAGGAGACGCAACAACCCGTGGATATGAGCAAAACGAATCTGAATTTATTCAACATGAAAGGGGAGCCGAGACAGAGATTGCCAAAAAAATATAGACATAAATGCAGTGAAGAAGAATGGATTACTTATCAAAGGGAACAGAATAGATTAAGAGCTGCGAAGAGTAGAGCTAAGCTGAAGCTGAACAAAGCAAACTGAACAGATCGCTTCAAAATCAAATAACAAGCATACAAAATGGATGATAATAGTAGCGAATACGGGGGTGGAACACCAACCTCTTCTCAATACGGTGATCCTTATAGTGACGCTGATGGTAACGACGCTTCTCACTCATACTTGGAAGAACCTCAATTTGAACTAGAATACAATGTATATGACCGTGTAGGTGGTTATAACCAAGCAAATGTTTTGGGCGAGTTAGGGACTACAGAAGGTGATGTGGATTTACGCGACCCCGTTCAACGCTTCACGCAATTCACAAAGACCGTAGCCGAAGAGATGATGCAACAGGGAATAATAGGATTGAAGAGACCCGACATAAGATACATTATTAACCAGATTAAATACATGATAAACGTACAGTACAAGAATCCAACAGCATTTGTTCTCGGGTTCTGGGTCGTCAAACGCAACGGAACAATTGATCATGATAAAATCACGAAGCTTATCCCATCTCTTAATTCACTAACTTATCCTGTCAAAAACTACGATGTCATAAGATATGCCAATTTATGGCTCACGACTGATCTATCAAACACTGGGGAGTTAGAAAAATAATCATGTTTAATTCCATAACCCCGAAGGGTTACGGAATCTCGAAAGATTCTGATGATATATAATTACCATGTGATAGTGTACGTGTCTTTATGTTTACTGATATACTTTGATTTATCATCTGCATTCAGGATCCATCCCAAGCCATAGCTGGCCATGCACATGTCTGCAGCCAGCTTCGCGGTACCCTTTGAGTAACGCTTGCTTGCGCTCATCACATTCTGGGGATTGTCATTGTTGGTTGCAAACGCGTGCAGTGCAAGTACAAATGAAATCTCAGGAGTGATATGTTGTTCAGGGAAGGTGAGTGCGTTGATAGGGCGAGTCATGTTGATTAACTGAACCATTGTTTGCATACCATACATGGTAGCCAATCTTATGGTACTATTCCACACATCTTCCTCACTCTTGATTGTTTCTTGGATGAGTTCTTTGAGGAATTTAATATGAAGCTTTGCAAGTTGTGTAGTTGGTGTTGCACTACTGTCCTCAAGTGTAAGCAATGCAAGTGGGGCCACCTTTGTGACATCTTCTTTGTCACACGTGAGACTTAACTGCGATAAATAATTAATATTCTCGTCATTCACGTAAGACTCACTGGTGAGGATAGCCAACATCTTTTCAGTTGAAACTTTGGTGGTATATTTGACAATTCTCAAAGGTGTCTCTGTTGCGTTGTTAAATATGGAAGAGCTATTGCTAGTCTGCGGGAACAGTTGATAAGTGTTCTGCGATTGCTCACTTGGGAATAGACTCTTTGCTTGTGGTTGCTGACTTGGGAATAGACTCTTTGCTTGTGGTTGCTGACTTGGGAATAGACTCTTTGCTTGTGGTTGCTGACTTGGGAATAGACTCTTTGCTTGTGGTTGCTGACTTGGAAAAATGTTCTGTGGTTGCTGACTTGGGAATAGACTTTGTGGTTGCTGACTTGGGAATAGACTTTGTGGTTGCTGACTTGGGAAAATGTTCTGTGGTTGCTGACTTGGGAATAGACTTTGTGGTTGCTGACTTGGGAATAGACTTTGTGGTTGCTGACTTGGGAAAATGTTCTGTGGTTGTGGTTGCTGACTTGCAAATAGACTCTTTGCTTGTGGTTGCTGACTTGCAAATAGACTCTTTGCTTGTGGTTGCTGAATGCTCTGTGGTTGTGAAAATGAGAATAGACTCTGTGGTTGCTGAATGCTCTGTGGTTGTGAAAATGAGAATGTTGGTCCTGGCGTAGTTGAGCATCCTACTAGGTGGAACTGACTTGCTTGCCCAAGCTCTGTCGCCGTAGGGAAGTGAAACTTACCAGGTTCATTCTTTTTTTCTTTAATCACAGGATTGTTGGAGAGATGTTCTTTCTTAAACTCGTAACAACTCATGATGCTTTGTATTTAACTCTTATTTATGAGAGCTACATTTCAACTCCGCTATCACTCTTGGAACAAATGCGCGAGGAATCCACAGTCCACGGGGAGCTTGCATGGCAGGCCTCCAGCGGGGTCCAACATGTACGAGAATGTCATAATGACATTCTTGGTTTGAAACATTTTCCACTTAATGAGCTCTATATCAAATAAGAGAACATCTTCTTTTATGAATGGCGCACATAATTTTTCTACATCAGTTCCTGCGTAGTCTGACATTTTAAGGTTCTTGCTAATATCTATGAACTTCTTGCGAATGCTTGGTCGGTCTTCAGGTGATACCGTTACGTACGAACGTGAACCCTCCATGAGTAGGAAGGATGTTAAAATAAATTTACCCAGTAGATCTGCACACACTTCAGTCCCACTATTATTTTTGAGCTCATAGAGTACCTTCTGAAATTGAGGCCTCATATGAATCACCCATATGCCTTCAGAACTAGCAACAAATTGAGCCAGTATATCTACATTTCGTAGATAGTATGCGACCATTAAATATACATCGGCTGATGATGGCCATCCTATGAAACACTGGTTATCCGTGTAGCATACATCTGGATGTGTGTGGAAAGAGAAGGGGGCTTGTTGATCTGCAGGTATTTCAACCATATGCGAGGTTGGGTCCCCAAGTATCAGCTGATTAGTGTTGAATCCGAGAATTGCAACGTCATCACCTTGAGGGTCCTTGCCGTAACGCGTGATACATATTTTTCCACCGACCTCATGGGGTCTGGATAGGTAAGACATTAAAGTGCTGGCAAGTGTTTTTGGAAAGTTGACTTTGATTTTACACGTGAGAGGTGCCTGCTGTGCTATATTCATTACTGTATTAAGGGTGTCTGCAGGTTTGGACCCAGGCACTATCTTCATATCTATGACTCGATTGTTATTTAAATTAGGAGTTGGGTCTCCGAAGCCTAATCCTGATAAGAAAGAAATATCCTCTAACCAATTTTGATTGTCCATATCCACTTCTACAATGATAGGTACGGTAAAGAAATTGTTCATATATTCAAGTAGACGCCTCTTCACAGCGTAGTCTGCCCCTAGAAGTGTTGTCACACGGACCAGAGTACTCTCGATGATCACGTTTCCAAAACCTATCGGCGTAGATGAATTAAAAGTTTCTTTGGTAACAAAGGTCTCCTTCACCGCAAAGAAAAGAACGCTTTTAACAGGTTTGACGTGCGTCAATACATAACGTTTTATTTGAGGATAATTTTTTAAAGCATAAGATGAGATGAGAGCTATGTTTTCACATGAGAAAAAGTATATATCCTTCATTTTAGCCTGTAAATATAATTTCTATTACTTATTAGTAATAGAAATTTTACTCAGATTATTTAGTTATATTTCTAATCATATATACCGACAAAATTACTATCAGTATGACCACGAGAAACATGACTGTTGGTGAGATCTCGATAGTATCTCTTGGTGCACTCATGCTTCCATTGAATTGACGTCTGTCAGCTATAAATGGAGGGTACATAACGTGGGACTGTTTGGACTGTCCCATCATGACCTGTTGACACACCGGACACTCCTGCACGTGTTCATATATTTGACGGCAGTTGGGACCATTGTGTTGAAATGAATGATGGGCGGCCCTTTCATTGTTTAAATATGTTGGCATTCTTACACTTTTATCTGTATAAAATCTTTTTCCAAGTCATCATCACGTTGACTGGCTATCAGCTTACCCAGTATGACAGAGAACGCCGCGTCCTTACATTTGTCCTTACATTTGTCATCGACTGACGCGGACACGTCCATCACATTATCATCACTCAGCAATTTGAACGTCACCTTGATACCCTTACTTGTGAGATTCGTGTACTCCTTTGTATTCTTGAATCTTTTGATATCTTCTCTCCTCCCAGAAAGACACAACTTGTTCTCTATTACCAGTTTTTCCTTTGGTATATTTCCCACGTTGTTAACCTTCTCGTATATTATTCTCTTTTTCTCGAGTCCAATGTCCACGCGCTCCTCACTCATCACACCTCCTTGAAACGTAAGTTTTGAGATACCTTGATTGTCTGAACCGAACGAGTGATTGAGAACTGAGCCCGGGTAGAGGACATTTTTTCCAACATTCTGTCTCTCATGTATATGTCCTGATACGATCATCGGCCACTCTGCGTCCCACGCGTCTCCGTCAGTGGATTTGATATGACCCATTTTACAGTTTCTAATCTCCTGATGAGCAAACACGCATGCTACGTTCTTCCAATCGTTGAGCTTGTCCAACGCCTCTACTAAACGCCCTGGAGGAACGTAAGGTACGAGAGCAAACACATGCCCAGACTCACCAACCACTCTTAATGGGTAGTCGATCACGTGGACACGGTCCCACTCTTTCATTCCTCCCATCCAATGATTAGAGGTGAGGAACTGTTGATTGTTTATGTAATCATGGTTACCTACAAGTATATAAACAGGTGCTACTTTTTTCAGTTCTTTAATAAGTTTGTAGGCTCTGTTCATCAACTGACATTGAATAATCTCATGCGTGTCCAAAACGTCTCCAGCTATGACGATAAAAGATATATCCTTCATTTGCATCATCTTCTCCTCGAGCTTATCAAGGTCCATCAGATTCCTGTATTTAATGTGAACATCTCCAATAAACAGGATAGTTTCTATATTTGTATTTGACATGGTTACTTTTAAACTTGATCATTGAAACATAAATTCATATATTCATATTAATAATTCATGTTGAACAACATGGTCTTTGGTTTTCTATCACGAGTGGTAATAGGAGCGTGTTGTCTGAGACCCCATTTGTTAAAGTCACCGTAGAGGACGACCCAGTTGTCGAGATTGCTATTGTTTTGCTCGGTGAGCAGATTGTTCTTAATGTCGTTCACTATCACCTGAATTACTTGATTGATCATCGCATCTACCATGTTTGGGTTCTCTGCCGATGAAATGTTATAGCGCGTAAAGATGTCTCCTGTTGATGGTCTATAAGCCCTGTATATAGCGTTCATGACCTCAGTTACGCGATTACAAGGAACGATGATACCAGGAGGGTAAAAATCCCTCAACAGTTCGGTTACCTTTGATGAGATTAGCTTGGCTGTATCAAGTGAAAAGTAACCCTTAGTGGCTTCATTAGTGTCCGTGTATCCAACGTGTGATAGATACTGTTCATTCATTTTTAATCACTAAGGAGAATATCTACCTGAAGTAATATTTCACTTACGATCTCCACCACGTAGGCATGGGCAACGCAATGGTCCCACGCGCATGATGGTCATATGACCTCGTGAAATATTTATTTGTTTGACTTGACCCCCTGATTGTATCACTCATGTTCACAATCAAGCGCATCCTCCGCCTATGCATTTCGTCAAATATGAATGAAATGGCGTCTCTGATAGATGCGCACCGCTGTTGAAATCTGAATCTATCTTCGACCCAATAACCCTTACGATCTTCGATCTCTATAACATGAGTAATGGTCTCATTACTAAACCTGACGCGTTTAACGTTGATGACAAGAGTTGGATATAAATAGGGTTTAACTGACTTGGTTTCGTCTTCGTCGTTATTAGAACATGAGCTATCAGACTCGAAAACTATGTACTGGGAATCGGATGTGATTTTATAACTATTTAGCGAGTGCTCATGTGCATGCTTACACTTACTCTTTTTCTTTACCATTTTTGTGTTATATTTAAAACTTTAAATATGAATGCTCAGCTCTGGTAAAGTCCTACCGTCACCCTCAGGTCTAAAGGTATGAACATGACCTGAAAATGGATAGTGAAAAATTGGATCTTTTTAATCATCGTGTGGCCAAGACCGTGTTGGCCAGCGGTCGCGTAAACAACGATTGGTTGGTAAACTGGACCTATTCACAAAAGTTTCTCGAAATCTTTCCAGACTCTGTGAATATTAAGGACGAGGCATCCTTGGCAGCTTTCTATTCCAACGAGTACGATCACTCAGCGCGGATAATCAACGACCTCCTCAATCTCAAACCTCCACGTCATATGATTGCTCGCGTAATGGGGAACAAAAAGTTCTGTTTACGTCATCTCGTGAAGACGGCCCTTCATGAGGAGAACGTCAGTGATGAAATTGATGGACAATTAGATAACTCTCCTTATATATTTGTTTGCAGAGGGACGTCCGCAACCACTGTGAGGAACTTTATCAAACATTGTTCCGACGCCTACCTATTCTCTCATTTTTACTACCTTTATGATAAATCTGAACAAATGGTCAAGTTGGAACTAGAATTCCCTCGATATTTTGAGTTTGTCAAATATGACAGTAGCCTTCTCAACTCGCTAGGTATTAAGTGTTATCCATACATTTTCAATATGCAGGGGGACTGGTTATT
>Ga0102899_1000797_pt1 | contig 10059 bp, 21 predicted proteins | sample Colrivmeta1555B3_FD_78455 | JGI IMG/M metagenome (GOLD analysis project Ga0102899, IMG submission 78455) | Estuarine microbial communities from the Columbia River estuary - metaG 1555B-3 | ecosystem: Environmental > Aquatic > Marine > Intertidal zone > Estuary | place: USA: Columbia River... | reverse complement strand
TGCGTAATTCTTCTACCTTCCAGATGTTTTTAATACTATTTATAAATCGTTTCATTCTTTAAAATGTTGGCAAAGTTAATTAGATTTCTGTACAATTCCCACCTTGACCTTCAATTGCTGTTTTAGCTGTTGAAGAAAATTTATGAGCAGTAACATTAATCTTAGCTTTTAATTCGCCACGACCTAAAACCTTAACCAATTCATTTCTAGATACTAAACCATTCGCCATTAAGACTTCATGATTAATTTCAGTAACATTTTTTCTTTCGATTAACGACTGAATAATATCTAAATTAATTGCTTTATACTCAACTCTGTTGATATTCTTAAATCCAAATTTAGGAACTCTTCTTTGTAATGGCATTTGCCCACCTTCGAATCCAATTTTTCTAGAATATCCAGATCTTGATTTTTGTCCTTTGTGACCTCTTGTTGCTGTCCCGCCATGTCCAGAACCTTGACCACGAGCGATACGCTTCCTGTTTTTAGTCGATCCTGAAGCAGGAGTTAAATTATGTAAATTCATTTTATAATGTTTTTAAGTTTAGTCAACAACTGTTACTAAGTGTTGAACCTTGCTAATCATTCCTAAAATTTGTGGAGTTGCTTCATGTTCTATAACTTGATTCAACTTCGAAATCCCTAGGGCTTTAATCGTAGCCTTTTGTCTAGCTGGTCGATTGATTGCACTTCTTACTTGCTTGATTTTAATTTTCGCCATGATGCTTTCTTTTAACCGTTAAACACTTTGTCAAGTGAAATTCCTCTTTGTCTTGAAACACTAACTGCATCTCTCATTTGAGAAAGTGCATCTATTGTTGCTTTAACAACATTGTGAGGATTTGATGACCCTTGAGATTTCGCTAATACGTTATGAACACCAACGCTCTCCAATACAGCACGCATCGCACCACCGGCGATAACTCCTGTACCTTCACTTGCTGGACGCAACATAACTCTAGCTCCACTGAATTTACCTTTTTGAATATGAGGAACAGTACCATGTAAAATTGGAACTCTAATTAAGTTCTTTTTTGCATCATCAATTCCCTTAGAAATTGCTTCTGTAACCTCTTTTGCTTTTCCTAATCCGTGACCAACGATACCGTTTTCATCACCTACTACAACAATTGCAGAAAAACTAAAAGTTCTACCACCTTTTGTAACCTTAGTTACACGGTTAACAGCAACTAATTTGTCTTTCAACTCGATGTCTGCAGATTTAACTCTGTTTAATACTTGTGCTGCCATTTTTAAAATTTTAGTCCGCCTTCTCTTGCTGAGTTAGCTAATGATTTAACTCTACCGTGGTATAAATAACCGTTTCTATCGAAAACGACTGATTCAATACCGGCTTTTTTTGCCTTTTCAGCAACCTCTTTACCGATGATTGCCGCTTGTTCTACTTTCGTTCCTTTTGCTGCTTTATTATTAATTGTACTTGCAGAAACTAATGTTTTACCACATGTATCGTCAATAATTTGAGCATAAATCTGTTTGTTACTTCTAAAAACAGATAAACGAGGCGTATTAGAAGTACCAAAAATATTCTTTCTGATTCTTCTTTTAATTTTCGCTCTTCTTTTTAATTTACTAAATGCCATAATTAATGTATCTAATGTTTACTTCGCAGCTGATTTACCAGCTTTTCTTCTAATTTGTTCTCCTAAGAAACGTACACCTTTTCCTTTGTATGGTTCTGGTTTACGTAACGAACGAATTTTTGCTGCCGCTTGACCAACTAATTGTTTGTCAAATGACTCTAAAGTTACAATTGGTGCTTTACCTTTATCAGATACAGCAGATACAGTAATTTCTTTTGGAAATTCAATTATAAATGGGTGAGAATAACCTAGAGACAATTCTAAAACTTGTCCTGTTGCGTTAGCACGGTATCCAACTCCAATTACTTCTAATTGTTTTTTGTACCCTTCTGTCACACCAATACACATATTATTTACTAAAGAACGGTATAAACCGTGTTTAGCTCTATGCGCAGGCATGTCTGATTCGCGGGTAAAGGTAATTTGTCCTTCTTCAATGTTAATTTGAACACAAGAATCTAATTCTTGAGTCAATTCACCTTTAGGACCTTTTACGGTAACGGTGTTACCATTCACCTTCACTTCAACTCCACTCGGGATTGTTACTGGGGATTTTCCTATCCTTGACATTTCTATCTTACTTTAATTAATATACGTAGCAAAGAACTTCTCCACCAACGTTTTGTCTTGTTGCTTCTTTTCCTGTAATAACACCTTTAGATGTTGAAACAATCGCGATACCTAAACCATTCAATACACGAGGGATTTCTCCAGCTCCGTTGTATTTTCTAAGTCCTGGTCTTGAAGCTCTTTGCAATTTAGTAATTGCAGGAACTTTCGTAGAAGGATTGTATTTCAACGCTATTTTGATGCTACCTTGTTTGTTATCATCTTCAAATTTGAAATCAGTGATGTATCCTTGATCAAATAAAATTTGTGTAATTGCACGTTTAATATTCGAACCAGGAATTTCAACCATTTTCAATTTTGCAGCGCTCGCGTTACGAATACGCGTTAAATAATCTGCTATTGGATCTGTATTCATTCTTTAAATTTTCGGCAACGGTTTTCAATTAATTTTGAACCTGAAACCAGTTTATAATTTTACCAACTTGCTTTTTTAACACCTGGGATTTTACCATCTAATGCCATTTCACGGAATGTTACCCTTGAAATACCAAACTGACGCATATAACCACGAGGACGTCCTGTTAAACCACATCTATTGTGTACTCGACATTTAGCCGAGTTAGCAGGAAGCTTTTGTAATTTCATCATTGCATCCCATTTCGCATCTTGCATTTCTTCTGAATCATCTGAAGATTTTAAAATCTTAGTTAATTCTTCACGCTTTGCTGCATAACGAGCTGCTAACTTTTCTCTTTTACGCTCACGCGCTTTCATTGACTCTTTTGCCATCTCTTCTTATTTTTTAATAAATGGGAAACCAAACGCATCAAGTAAAGCATTACCTTCTTCGTCACTATCCGCAGATGTAACAAAAGTAATATCCATACCCATGATACGATTCACTTTATCAATATCAATCTCTGGGAAAATGATGTGTTCCTTAACTCCCATATTGAAGTTACCTCTTCCATCAAATCCTTTTGAACTAATTCCTCTAAAGTCACGAGTTCTTGGCAAAGCTACGGAAATTAATCGATCTAAGAACTCATACATTCTTTCACCTCTTAAAGTAACTTTCGTACCAATTGGCATCCCTTTTCTCAATTTGAAATTAGAGATATCTTTCTTCGATATCGTAGATACAGCTCTTTGACCAGCGATACGTGTTAAATCTTCAACAGCAGTATCAACTAATTTTTTATCTGCAACTGCATCTCCAACTCCTTGGCTTAATACAATTTTTGTAAGTTTCGGTACTTGCATTTTGCTTTTGTAACCGAACTTTTCTGTTAGAGCTGGAATTATTTCCGCTCTATACATTTCCTGAAGTCTTGGTGTATAACTCATTACTTAATCTCCTCCCCTGACTTTTTTGAATAACGAACTAATTTTCCTTCTTTGTTCAATTTACGGCCGATTCGCGAAGCGACTCCACCTTGAACAACCATAAGATTAGAAATATGGATGCCAGCTTCGACTTCCAATATTCCACCTTGAGGGTTTGCAGCACTTGGTTTTTGGTGTTTCTTCACAAGATTAACACCTTCAACTGTTGCACGCAATTTCTTTCTGTCGATCACAAGGACTTTACCTTCTTGACCGTTTGATTCACCGCTAATAACCTTCACAGTGTCTCCTACTTTAATGTGTAATTTCTGTTGCATAACTTCAATTATTTTAAAGTACCTCAGGGGCAAGTGATACGATTTTCATAAAATTCGCTTCACGTAGCTCACGAGCAACTGGTCCAAAAATACGTGTTCCTCTCATCTCACCCGCTTGATTCAATATAACGCATGCGTTATCATCAAAACGAATATAAGAACCGTCTGGACGACGTACTTCTTTTTTTGTTCTAACTATTACGGCCGTAGCTACTGCTCCTTTTTTGACAGCACCAGAGGGCATCGCACTCTTAACAGTAACGACAATTTTATCTCCTACTGAAGCATATCTGCGTTTAGTTCCGCCTAATACACGGATACATAACACTTCCTTTGCTCCGGAGTTGTCTGCTACTTTAAGTCTTGATTCACTTTGTATCATTACTAAAAATTATTTAGCTCGTTCTATAATTTCTACTAATCTCCAATTTTTGGATTTAGATAGCGGACGCGTTTCCATGATTTTCACTGTATCACCAATGTTACAATCATTAGATTCGTCGTGCGCGACAAATTTAGTAGTTTTTTTAACGAACTTACCATACTTAGGGTGTTTTACCTTTCTTTCTACAGAAACGACAATAGATTTTTCCATTTTGTCGCTGGTTACAATCCCGATACGTTCTTTTCTTAAATTACGCTTTTCCATTTCAAGCTTAGTTTCAAATTAACAAGCAACTAGGCCTGTGCTTCACGTTTAGTTAATTCCGTCATCAATCTAGCGATAGTCTTGCGAGTATCTTTTATTTGAATCGGATTTTCCATAGGCGCAACACTGTGCGCTAATTTCATTTTTGCCAATTTAGCTTTAAGGTTCGTTAATTGATCCTTTACGTCTTCAATTGACAACTTTGTGATTTCTTGTTGCTTCATATAAATACTATTTTCCTGGTACTACATAATCGTTACGAGTAACGAATTTACATTTGACCGGTAATTTTTGGGCTGCTAATCGCATTGCTTCTTTTGCTGTTTCGTACGGTACACCGTCAGCTTCAAACAAAATACGACCTGGTCTAATAACCGCTACCCAGTGACTTGGAGCCCCTTTTCCTTTACCCATACGTACTTCGGCTGGTTTTGAAGTAACCGGTTTGTCTGGGAAAATTCGAATCCACACTTTACCTTCACGTTTCATGTATCTATTTAATGCGATACGAGACGCTTCAATTTGGCGTGATGTGATCCATCCTGGTTCCAAAGTCTTTAATCCAAAAGATCCGAAGGATACAGTGCTACCTCTATGAGCTAGACCTCTGTTTCTTCCTTTCTGAGCTTTTCTAAATTTGGTTCTTTTTGGCTGTAACATCTTACGTTAAATTTTTAAAATTTCACTGTTAAAGTTTCCTTTATCAGATTACTATTTTTTTGGTCTTCTTTTTCCACCTGGTTTTCTTGATCCACCACCACTATTATTCTTAGCAGTAGATTGACCTACATTTGGAGAAAGATCACGCTTACCATAAACTTCGCCTTTACATATCCAAACTTTGATACCAAGACGACCGTAAGTCGTGTGCGCTTCAGCTAACGCATAATCGATGTCAGCTCTGAACGTATGTAACGGAGTACGTCCATCCTTGTACATCTCTGAACGAGCCATCTCTGCACCATTCAAACGTCCAGAAATCTTAACTTTGATTCCTTCAGCTCCCATGCGCATTGTACTCGCGATAGACATTTTAATCGCTCTTCTAAAAGAAATACGAGCTTCTAATTGACGTGCAATTCCATCAGCAACTAAACGAGCATCCAATTCAGGACGTTTTACCTCGAAAATGTTAATCTGAATTTCCTTTTTAGTCAATTTCTTTAACTCTTCCTTTAATTTGTCGACTTCTTGTCCACCTTTACCAATAATAACACCTGGTCTTGCTGTGTTGATCGTAACGGTTACCAACTTCAACGTTCTCTCGATGATTATTTTAGCAATACTTGCTCTAGATAAACGAGCATTAAGATATCTACGGATTTTGTCGTCTTCAACAAGTTTATCCTTGTAGTCATCTCCTCCATACCAATTAGAATCCCATCCCTGGATGAAACCTAATCTATTTCCTATTGGATTTGTTTTCTGTCCCATTTATCTAAATTATTCTGCGTTTAAACCGTCTACGACGATTGTTACATGATTTGATCTTTTTCTAACTCTGTGCGCACGACCTTGTGGAGCTGGTTGAATTCTTTTCAACATACCAGCACTTCCAACTTCTATTGACTTAACAATTAAAGTTTCGTCCTCAATGTTTTTACCTTCGTTTTTTTGTTCCCAATTTGCAATTGCAGAACGTAACAATTTACCAAGGCTTGTCGACGCATCTTTAGCATTGTGTTGCAAAATATTTAAAGCTTTATTTACTTCAACACCTCTTACTAAATCAGCCACTAATCTCATTTTTCTTGGAGCGATCGGAGAATTATTCAATTTTGCAAAAGCAATTGATTTATTCTCTTCTTTTCTTTTTTCAGCTCTTAATCTCTTTCTAGCACCCATATCTACGCTGTTTATCTTTTCTTATCTTTTTTACCTGCGTGACCACGGAAATTTCTAGTAGGAGAAAATTCTCCTAATTTATGTCCTACCATGTTTTCTGTTACGAATACAGGAATAAATTTATTTCCATTATGAACTGCGAATGTCAATCCAACGAAATCTGGAGTAATTGTACTTGCTCTAGACCATGTTTTGATCACTGATTTGCTATTTGATGCATGTGCATCATCCACTCTTTTCATTAATTTATAATGAACAAACGGTGGTTTTTTCAACGAACGACTCATATCTTAATTATTTTTTTCGTTTTTCGATGATGAACTTATCTGAATATTTCTTCTTAGATCTCGTTTTGTATCCTTTAGCAGGAACTCCATTACGTGATCTTGGGTGACCTCCTGAGTTACGGCCCTCACCTCCACCCATTGGGTGATCGACAGGGTTCATAACTACACCACGTACACGCGGACGTCTACCAAGCCATCTCGAACGACCAGCCTTACCTGATACCGTTAAATTATGTTCAGAATTTGAAACAGATCCAATAGTTGCAATACAAGTAGTTAAAATCATTCTAGTTTCACCAGAAGGCATTTTAACGATTGCATAACGACCATCACGAGCGTTCAATTGAGCGTAAGTACCAGCTCCACGAGCAATAGCACCACCTTTACCAGGTTTTAATTCAATGTTATGAATTACAGTTCCTAATGGAATGTCAGCTAAGAATAAAGCATTTCCAACATTAGGAGCAGCATCAGTTCCAGAAGAAACTACATCACCTACCTTTAAACCTTCCGGAGCAAGTATGTATCTTTTTTCACCATCTGCGTAGAATAACAAAGCAATTCTTGCTGTACGATTTGGATCATATTCGATCGACTTAACCGTAGCAGGAACACCATGCTTTTCTCTTTTAAAATCAATAATACGGTATTTTTGTTTGTGACCACCTCCAATATATCTCATGGTCATTCTACCGTCATTATTTCGACCTCCAGATTTACTCTTACCAACAACCAAACTCTTTTCTGGAGCTCCTTTTGTTACCTCTGAGTAATCACTGTTAATCTTGTGTCTTTGCCCTGGAGTTGTAGGCTTGAATTTTTTAAGACCCATTTTTTTTTGTTACTTAAAAGTTATTAAATAAATCAATCGTCTCTCCATCTGCAACAGTAACAACAGCTTTTTTCCATCTCTTGTTAGGTTGCTCAACGATACCTCTATTCGTATATTTTGTAGAGGATTTTCCACCGCCATAATTCATTGTGCGAACTTCAGTAATTTGAACTCCATACATTTTCTCGACGGCATTTTTTATCTCAATTTTATTAGCTGTTTTATCCACAGCAAACGTAAAGCGGTTTAAGCTTTCTGTTTGAGCCGTAGCTTTTTCAGTAATAATTGGCTTTTTAATAATTGTTTTCATTTCTAATTAGTTTAGAATCTTTTCGATTACTTCGATTGAACTCTTCGCTAAAACAACCTTTTTTGCATTTAATACATCAAAAGTATTTACTGAATCAGCGGTTACGACTTTTACTTTCTTAAGGTTACGTGAAGACAAATAAACATTGTCATCCTTTTCACCTAGAATCATAAGAACTTTTTCGTTCTCAAGTTTCAAATCTGAAATAAAAGATTTAAAATCCTTCGTTTTAATTGCATCAAATTTAGGATCCTCAATTACCATAAGGTCTTCTGATCTCAATTTATATGCGAATGCAGATTTACGAGCTAATCTTTTTAATTTAACGTTTAATTTGAAATGATAATTTCTTGGACGAGGTCCGAAAATTCTACCACCACCAACACGTGTTCCAGACTTGATACTACCAGCACGGGCACCACCAGTTCCTTTTTGTTTCTTGATTTTCTTTGTAGATCCTGCGATTTCAGCTCTTTCTTTAGCTTTGTGCGTACCTTGACGACGGTTTGCTAAATGTTGCTTAACATCTAAGTAGATAGCGTGATCATTTGGTTCAATTCCAAAAACATCGTCTGACAAGCTAACTGACTTAGTAGTTGCGTTTCCTTTTGCACTAATAACTTTAACTTCCATTACTTCTCAATTGTTACGGTTGAACCTTTAGGACCAGGAACTGATCCTTTTACCACTATCAAATTCTTATCTGCAAGAACTTTTAAAATCAAAAGGTTTTCGATTTTCACTCGAGCGTTCCCCATTTGACCTGCCATTCGCATTCCTTTGAATACTCTAGCTGGATATGAAGCTGCACCGATTGATCCAGGAGCACGTAATCTGTTGTGCTGACCATGAGTCGCTTGTCCAACACCACCAAAATTGTGACGTTTTACAACCCCTTGGAAACCTTTACCTTTTGAAGTTCCTACTACTGCAACGAATTCACCTTCTGTGAACATGTTAACATCTACAGTATCTCCGAGATTTAGTCCATCAAAACCTTTAAACTCAACCAATTTTGTTTTTGGTTCTGTTTTTGCTTTTTTGAAGTGACCTTTCAAAGCGTTTGGAGTGTTTCTTTCTTTACGACTTCCAAAACCCAATTGAACTGCCTCGTAACCATCTCTGTCTTGTGTTTTGACTTGAGTCACTACACAAGGACCAGCTTCTATTACTGTGCATGGCATTGCTTTACCCTCGGCACTGTATATGCTAGTCATTCCGATTTTTCTACCAATTATACCTGGCATACTTTAACTATTATTGATTAATAAACTAATTTACTTACACTTTGATTTCAACATCAACACCACTTGGCAATTCCAAACGCATTAACGCATCAACTGTTTTTGATGATGAACTATAAATATCCATCAAACGCTTATAAGAACACAATTCGAACTGCTCACGCGCTTTTTTGTTAACGTGTGGAGATTTCAATACTGTATAAATTCTTTTATGCGTTGGTAATGGAATTGGTCCACTAACTACAGCTCCAGTTGATTTAACTGTTTTTACGATCTTTTCAGCTGACTTGTCAACCAAATTATGATCATATGATTTTAATTTTATTCTAATTTTTTGATTCATCTTTCGTTGATTAAGAATTAACTGTTCCCTTAACTTTCGCTACAACTTCGTCTGCTACATTTTTCGAAGCTTCTGAGTAGTGCGAGAATTCCATACTTGAAGTTGCACGTCCTGAAGACATTGTTCTCAATTGAGTAACATATCCAAACATTTCAGACAATGGAACATCCGCTTTTACAACTTTTGCTCCGTTTTTGTCATCCATTCCACGCATAGTACCACGACGACGGTTAAGGTCACCAACGATATCACCCATGTTCTCTTCTGGAGTAACGATTTCAATTTTCATGATTGGCTCTAATAAAACTGGCTTAGCCTTAGGCAACGCAGATTTAAAAGCTAATCTAGCACATAATTCAAATGAAAGAGCATCTGAATCGACCGCATGGAATGAACCATCTTTCAATTCAACTTTCATTGCATCAATAGGGAAACCAGCTAAGACACCATTATTCATAGCTTCTTTAAATCCTTTTTCTACTGAAGGAACAAATTCACGAGGAATGTTACCACCTTTAATAGAATTGATAAATTCTAAACCTGATTTCTCTGGATCATCTTGTGGAGATATTGTAACCACGATATCGGCAAATTTACCTCTACCACCAGATTGTTTTTTGTAAACTTCTCTGTGTTCAATTGGTTGAGTAATATTCTCTCTATAAGTAACCTGAGGTGCACCTTGGTTAACTTCAACTTTAAATTCACGAC
>Ga0102899_1000796_pt1 | contig 10059 bp, 8 predicted proteins | sample Colrivmeta1555B3_FD_78455 | JGI IMG/M metagenome (GOLD analysis project Ga0102899, IMG submission 78455) | Estuarine microbial communities from the Columbia River estuary - metaG 1555B-3 | ecosystem: Environmental > Aquatic > Marine > Intertidal zone > Estuary | place: USA: Columbia River Estuary... | reverse complement strand
TCTTACTTCGTGCTTAACGTAAGCACGGAATTACAATCGAGAAAGTAGCCGTGGTTATGTCACCCAGGAAACGTCACTTTTCTGCTTTTGATCACGACTGAAGCACGAAATTTCGTGACCCTCAGGAAATTTCATTCATGCTTCGGTGCAAGCACAGAACGCCCGCATTCTTACCTCGTGCTCGCGGCTAAGCACGGAATAGTAATGAGGAGGTTCTATGGTTAATTATCCCAGGGTTAGGATAATTAATGGGGTTGAACCCTAAACTACCTGCAGAGCTCTTCTGACTAGCTTAAGAACCTGACTGGTTTTCATGCTCTCAGCTTGTTCCGTTTTCTCTCTGATTTTCTGCTCGAACTCACCCTGAGAGAAAATATCCTGAACTAAATCCACTCGGCTTTTAAGGATGTCGATCATGTCGTCCAGAACTTCCTCGGAAGCCGTGCCTTCCTGAATCTGCTTCTTCCATTCGCTTATTTGCTTAAGGATTTTATCTCTGCCCTCGTCTCCGAGTACTCCTGCTTTCTCGAAAAGCATTCGATCCTCCTTCGACAGATCTTCGAATCCTTCGTTAATTTCTTTCTCGATGAGCCCCGCGAAATTCAGGAATTCCTTCTTCAGCTCATTCCTTCGGCTTTCCTTCCTTTCGTTGAATTTATCCACAGAGTCCTTGAAACCTACTGAAGCCAGCTGCTCCAGAGAATACCCGGTAGGAACTACGTCCCTCTGAAGAGTATTCTTTATGCTCTGAACGCTGTAAGGGCTTCTTTCGTCTTTCACGGACTGAGTTCTTTCTTCTATGTTCCTGTAGAACTTCGGAGGTTCGATCGGAGTCTTGATCTTGTCTAACTTCCTGCGGTCCTCGTCGATCTTATCCTGCTTAGCCTCAGATCTTATTTTCGCGACCGTGTTAATGATTCCGGTAACGAACGATAATACTTGTCCCATTTTATTCACTCGAAGATTTTTTAAAATGAGGCAGTCCCATTTTAAATTCCATTTAAATTTTTGATCATTTAAAATTTTTCGTCATTTTAAATTTTCTGACGAATCTGTCATTTTAAATTTTTCTGACATTTCAAATTTTCAAATTTTTTCGTCATTTTAAATTTTCTGACATTTTAAATTTTCGCTGCATTCCTAATTCTCATTCCTAGTTCTGACATCTTTCTGACAGATTCTCGTTTACATCACATTCCTAATTCTAACATCTTTCTGACATATTCTCGTTTACATCACATTCCGAATTCTGACATCTTTCCGACAGATTCTCTTTCCTACTTCACGATCATAGTCTGACCGACTTCAGTAGACAGATTCCATTGATGCCTGAGCTTATAGAATACGTGACCTTGAGCCTGCTTACCTGCGTTAGGGCTCATTACGTTATGGAAAGTAAGACTAATAGGTTTCGGTGGGACGACAGTTTCTTCGTCGATGCTCCTAGAGACTGCAGGGAAGAAGCTAAGAACTCCTCTCGAGAATACGTTAGTGTTAATAGGAGACCTTCCGCTTCCGACCATAGTATCTCCTCCTGCGACTTCCTTAAGCTCTCTGGATAGAACTGCTTTGCTTCCGACGTCAGCGTTACTTCCGAGATTTCTGTAACATCTCCAGCTGCATCCGTAAGCCTGAATGTCGATACAATTAGTATTCAACCAATCAGTCGTCAGAGGATGCACTCCCTTCCAAGGAGTAGCCGAATTGTAAGAATCAGTAGGAAGGAAAGCAACTCCTAGAACGTCAGGAACAGTTTCAATTAAAGTAGAATCTGAAGATCTGTAGCTAGTGTTTCCTGCGGTGACTTCATTACCTAAAGTAGTAGAAGCCCATTTATCTGTAACGGCTGAAAGAGTTCCTAAACGAAGAGCATCCTTAATCTGCTCTGCGAAAGCATCTTCTAGTTCTACAGTGTACACGTATAGCTCTACGTCGATAATCTTAAGCTTAGGTGCGGCTACGATAGTGTTATCGGTGTTGAATAAGCGAGCAGGTCTGCTGTTCAGAGTCGTATTAAGAACGATAGGAAGAGAAGCAGGAATTGCGCTATCGCGAGGGCCGAAAAAAGCCATTTCGGTAAGAGGACGAGTTATGGAGAATTCCTTTCCTTCTGAAATAGCTTCTTTCCTGATTCCGCTTCCGATAACGGTATTAGCGGCTACTCCGAATACGGATTCGTCAGAAGTGATGAAACGATCCTCTTCGCTTCCTCCGGAACGAACTTCGTTAGTGTTAGCGAGTCTCTCATACCAATGACGAGTTATGTCATTAAATCCGTCGCAGAATACGGTAGTGCCTGCTACTCGGACATCGGCTTTAGTAACGAAAAGATTACCAGCTCCTTCACGAAGCTCGATAGGATCAGCAGCGCCGATCGCCGAGTCGTCACTCTTAGAAGCTGTGCATCTGAAGTTAAGATAGCATTTCGATCCGACGATCAGTTTATTCAGAGATGTGTTCGTAACTTGGAAATCAACTCGTCGACCTCCCCAGTTTTCTGTATTCAGAGTTCTGGTGTAAACGTCGTAGCGATCGCTTCCAGGCTTAACGCCACTTTCCATTCTAGACCCGAAAGTCTTGATATGTTTATTCGTAGGTAATAATGATTGCATATTATTTTTACTACGAATAGATATTTTTTTTTTTCTTCACGTGGGTCGGACGGTGTAGCTCCGTCCAACTCCGCTGCGCTCAGCCGCTCGCTCCGCTCCGCTCACTTCGTTCGCTTCGCTCGTATATTTAATGACCGAGTATGTCATTAAATAATTAGTTAGTCGAAATGATTATTCCATCTCTTCGAGGACAATATAATTCTTTAGTTACTCTTAGTGAGTTGTAATGCGCTATTACGCGAACTTCTCGGTTAGCCGAAAAATCGACTAGAATAGGAAGATTGAAGCTGAACAATAAATGATCCAACCACTTTCCTTCTGAAGATACTGATATCGATTGACCATTAGTCAGCTTTAATACTAGCTGCGATACTCCTAATCTAGAATCACATTCGAACACGTCACTCTTACTTGCGAGCGCTATAGTTTCCGAAAGAGATCCTTCGTATTCTCCTCTGATCAGCTGCTTAGTTTCTAGATTCTCGTAATGAACTATCCAATCGTAAATGTCATCATTCACCCATCGTATTTGAGAATCTCCTTCTTGAACGAGTCTGAGAGGATTAGTGGCCGTCGAGAATGTTTCGGCTATCGCTTTATTTATCGAATTAATCAGCGTGGAAGTCGAAGGGAATCCTTCCGCTATTTCGACGTCTAGATCATAATCCATTATGTTGTTGCTGTCTCTGCTAACAACTAGCTTATTAGTGCTATTCCCGGTAGGGCTTTCTGGACCTGCTTTGCTTACTGACTTCGCGAGCATAGGATATGAAACGCTATACACGGTCAGAGTGCTGCTAGGCGGCGCAGGATCAGCCGCCGCTACGTTCGAATTCGCGTCGTAGTTATAATTCAAAATATCCATTTTATATCTGAATTATAAATTTTCGCGGAATGCGCATGGAATGCTTGCTTCGCTCGGCGCGGAACGCGCTCGCACTACGCGCTTCGCGCTCAGCTCGTTAATTTGAAAGGTCCTACGCTTCTCTGAAAATCTTTAACATTTCTCACTTTAAGATCTCCTTGAAATTCAAATCTAACTCGATCTCCTGCGAGAAGATCGAACCTAATTTCCTGCTGCAGAAGTTTTTCGAACATTTGGTACGGAGAATCGAATTCCTGAATTTTAGCGTCGATAGCGTTCTTAGATATTCCCTTCATTCTGAGATGATAATCAACTTCGCCGGCGTCGTTAACTAATTTCACGCAGTACGTTTTCGGGGCTAGGAATAACGCTTCAACTCCTCTCACTCCGTCGCCGGACATTTCGAAATCTATGTGGAATTGCTGAGGGTTCGATCCTATTAGCTGAGGATGACTTTCTTTCAATTTATTTAATCCTGTCTGAGTCACGAACATGGAATCGGTGTCCGTGTAATAAACATCGTCTTCAACTACTTCGAATACTTCGTTCATTATTCTTTTACTCATAGCCAGAACGCTGCATCCTACGTGAGGCAAAGTGAAATGTCCTTTTATTCCTACTTCGTGTTTTATTCTGAAATGATTATCCATTTCGAACACTTCCTTAACGCTTCCGCTTTTCTTAACCATAAAGTCCTTGAATTTATCCTTAGCTACGAATCGAGTCATTACGTTATGCGCTTTTTCGATCGTCTTTCCGTAAGCCGAATTCATAATCAGCTTGTACACCTTTTCGGCTGGATTTTTATCTTTCTTCAGTTTCAGCCTGAGCTCGAACATATTTTTCATAGTTTCTACTAGCCTGTCGTTGAATCCTTCGTCGAATTTAATTCCTGCCAGGACTTGGTATTGTATCTTATGGAATTTCACGTAATCTTCCAGCATAATCTTATTAACTACGGTAGTTTCTCCTACCATGTCGTTAGTCCAAATTCTACTTCCGTCTTCAGCTAGTTTACTCATGCATGGAAGTTTAGATTTCTTACCTACTTTCGTGATCTTAATAGTGACGAAGTAATCGTCGAATTTATTCAAAGCCGAAGCGACGAGATCTGATTCGGTCATTTCTTTAGGAGGTCCTTTCGGAGATCCGCTCATTCTCATCATAGCGCTCGGGTAAAGCGACACCGCGTCGAAATCATAAACTGCTTCCGAACATTTCTTCACGACTTTCTGATACTGATCATTCAAAGAAATCATAGTTCTACCTCCTACTACTGCTTTCTGCATGTAAGCGCGAGTAACTCCTCCGACGCTGTACACGTCTTCATAGCATCCTTGCAATTTCAAATAATGATGAGCTAGGCTAGCTGAAGTTAGAATGTAATCTACATTTATGTTCAACTCGTCTCTTATCCACTTTTTGAAAGTAACGAATCCTTTCTTCAGAGTTTCTACGTCTCTTACGCAATAATCCTCCGCGTAATCCATGTGCCTTACCATTTTAGTTTCTGCTACGTGATACTGCTCCGGAATGATCTTCCTGAGACGAGGAGTTAGTTTAATTTCGGTAGCGTCGGTAACTGATTTCTTACTGAATATCGAATGCGGGAAATTCTCATATTTACCTTCTTCAAGATCGAACATTTTCGAGAACGAAGAAAGCGGACATGAAAGGAACGCATAAGTATCATGGAAAGAAATTTTAGTTTTACCTTTGTATCCGGTAAGGGATACGCAGTTCGACGTGCTTATGTCAACGGACGACGGGTTAATTAGCTTATCTACTATGAATTTGCTGTCGTATCCTAAATTATGGAAATACACGAGAGGGCGTTTGAAATAGCTGAGTTTATTCAGAGCTCTGTCGACGCAGTCAGATCCTTTCCAGCACCATCTGTCTGAGCTGGCTTCATCCATGAGACAGAACATGTAAGGCTCATGATCTCCTGAAGTGTTAGTCTCGATATCCGCGTACAGAATGTCGCTGTATCCTACCTCATCCTCAGAAGGTCCTTTAGGCTGCTCAGGCTCGCATTTCTTACAATCTTTATCAAAATCGAATTTGGGTTTTTCTACGTTAACTTCGTACTTGGATTGATAATGCAGATCGTAAATCTCAGAACCGAATTCCTGCAAGTAAATTTCCTTCTGCTTGAATATTTCAATCACCAGCTGCAGCGAATTAATCATAGGAGACGATTTCCTGATGTCGCAGCTTCTAGGAGGTTTACTCCAAGCGGCTTTCTTAATCCATGCTGATTTGAAATTGGTCATTTCGAATTTGAAATAATGATTACATGCTAAAGCTACGTGATACGTGTCTTCTTCTCCTAATGATTTATCTCCGTATTCGATGCAGCGCCTCAATTCGGATCTGTATTTGTATAGTTTAATTCTCACGCCCAGAAGCGAGCAAATGGATTTCAATTCGCACTGACCTGTGAAGCTTCCGTGATGAATGCTAGCTAACGTTTCGTATTTCGGATGATTCCTGAATATGTGAAGAAGACAATTATTAACTTCTTTAGGTATCTGATGCTTCTTGAATATTCCATATTTGGAAAGATCCATAGGAACTTCGTCCTTCAGCAGATACGGGAACCAAGCTCCCTCATTTACATTTGATTTCGCCTTAGCGCTTACTTTCTTAATGAACCTCCTAGGAATACCTACGTCTGAGTCAAGAGAAAGAGTCATAGCGTCGCTTTTATTAGGTGATGTTATTTTCTGATCAATTAAATCAAATAATCTTTGGTCAGTTCTACGCCATACGCTTTTTCCGTCTTTCAGAACGTATTCGACGAATCCGTTAGGAACTGGTTCATCTATTTCGACGAATCCCGGAGGAAGCTCTCCGAATTTAGAACGAACCTCTTCCTCCGGTTCCGCGGGTTTTTCTTCTTCTATCGGTAATACTTCTGGCTCCGCCGCCGCAGCCGCGAATGGATTGAATCTGTTAATAAGATCCTTGCTCGCTCTCGATACCGAAGCCGGTAAAAGCGAATCTGCGAAAAATTCAGCACTGCGAGTGCTCGCGTCTCCGATCTTCTGTAAAGCTCGTGACGTTAGTTCAGCTCCTTTCTTCACTCCCGATACCAAAAAATTAGATCCTGATTTTACAGCGGATCCGATTTTGCTGAAAACATTTCTGAATGCCATTTGATTTTATTACATGAAGATAATTTTTTTAAATCAAATATTTTTTTCGTCAGAAAAATGCATTACATTATGTTAGCCGCCGAATTTTCTAAAAATTTATTGAGACGCAGCTTCTTCTGAATATTTTCAGATCCTTGAATAGCTCTTCTTAATTCACGCTCCCTTCTGATTCTTCCTAATAATTCGTCAGAATCATTCTTCAGAGATTTCCTGAATAGCATGGATCTGATTTCGTTACCGAATCCTTGATTAACCGTAGTTTCTACGCTCCATCCGTACGGAAGTTTAGATTTCTTAATCAGATCGCGAATGTTGGATTTAGAAAAATACGCAGGAATTAATCCTTTCGCCGTAAGATCATCTCTACTTTCCGAAGGGTACACGATTCCTAACGCGTATCTTCTGATTCTTCTGTCTTCTTCTTCTTCAGCTCCTTTCTGCTCATTCCTGATCAGATCTTTGATCGACATTCCTAATCCGATTACTTTCGCGAAGCCTTCGTAATTAACGCCTTGAGAACCTGCGTTCTCTTTGCTATCTTGTTCGAATACTTCTTCAGCCTCTCCGGCTTCTGACGCTTCTGTTGCTTCTGCTGCTAATACTGCTGCCATTTTATATCGAATATATTTTATTCTCTTATTTTAAAATGTCGAACATTAAGAAGAAGTTAGTCGAGCTAGAATCCTCTCTGTCGAATGATTCTCCTGATTCGCTAGTCAAACTGAATCAACAAAATCCGAAGAGAATATCTAGACAAATGTTATTCAATCTGATTCCGGATCTTCCGGTAAATGACGAATGTGGAGAGAAATGTAAAAAATTCTACGAGTATATATTAAACACTAACATGGTAAATACTAAGAAAGGAATCGCGATAAGGAATCAAATTGACGGGAAGATAGAAGCGGCCGCAGCTGCAGCAGCGAACGCAGCTAACGCAGCGAGCGCCGCTAGCGAGCCTTCAGCCGTAGACGACATCGTAGAAGATGCGATAGAAGACGGAATAGAAAACGCGGTAGAAAAATTCGTAGAAGAAAGTCTTGAGAACGCTGGCGAAAATGCTGACGCTGACGCTGGAGAAGATGCTGGCGAAAATGCTGACGCTGATGAAGATGCTGACGAAGATGCTGACGACGAAGATCCCGACATGTCTCGCGTATTTGACGAAATAAGTAAGCTGAGTGGTAAAATAGACATTCTTATGAATTTAATAAAAGACGTGAATAAGAATTCCGATAACGCGCTGCAAACCTCATTAATGGTTAAAGACAAAATGTCAGATCACAGCAAGAAGATCGACGACGTTAGCAAAACGCACGCAGAAACAGTTTTAAAAATGGATCATTTAGGCAGAGTTTTGGAAATGTTTAATAAAGAAGAAGTAGAAGGTCGAAAGGAGACTGCTCCGAAGAAAGACGTCGTTAAGAAGAAAGAAGATGAAGCGAGCGCCCGAATACGAGCGATGTTAGGACTAGCCTAATAATGACGAAATAAAAGTCAAAAATATAATTTGAAAATTATCTTTTATATGTAAAAATGACCGATTCTAAGGAAATATATCCTAATCTGGAGAAGCCTACTTATCACGCGAGAGTGCGATCGCTCCAAATGCCTTCCGCTCCAGAAGCAGGCGAGCGTGAGCAAGCGAGCGAGAATTCTGCGTGGAACGATCGTAGAGATTTCATGCTCTACGTTATAGATGAAAATATGAAAAGACTTAATAAGCATATTCTGATGGTAGAAAGTAGAGTTGAAAAGATGAGAAAAACTACTAAGACTCTATCCAATACCAGCGTGTGCTTGAATACTTTAGGAGTGAGTTCTACGAGCGCCGGATTCGTATCTGCTTTGAGCGGAATCGGAATCATAGTTTCAGTACCATTAGGAATAACGGCAGCCGCTAGCGGATTAGTGGGAGGAATATTAGGAGCTCTGAATAATAACATTTCGAAGAATATGATGAATAAGCTGATTAAGTTGAAAAACGTTTACGACGTTAGAACCAGATTGCATCTTCTGTACGTGAAAAGCATTAACGACGGAGTGCTGGACGAAAGCGAGTTCAGAAACATAATGAGCTTAATGACTGAATTCGAAAATATCATAACGGAGAAATACGGCGGATTAAATGCGGAACGCGGTAATAAAATTGTTAAGAATTCTCTGCGCTTATAAAAATGACAACTTCAATATCAGGATCAAAAACCCAGAGGTTGAGTTTGGATGATCTTATCAACGTCCGCGGGTTTACAAACAGTCTGCCGCCCTCTTCGTATTCATTAGAGAGAAAATCGACAGGCGCTGATTTCGAGCCTGGGAACGTAGTAGATTTAATAAACGCAACCGTGTCTCCCGTTACCTCATCTTATTTTCAAAGTTCGAGCAGCGGGGATCAGTCCCTTAGCGCTGACGGTCCCTTCACATGTGAAGTCGTTTCAACAGTGCTCAAAACGAAAGGAACTGACATTCAGAGAATATCAAACACCGAGGTTTCTCTGGAGCCCGGTGATTATTTATGTTTTTATCAAATAGCTAACGTTTCGTCGCCGGGGTCGCCTCTTCAATTTCGATTCGACGTGAACGGAGGATTAGTCGGAGTTCCTTGTCTAGCTCTTCCTGTCAGCAGCTCCGCTACTGATTCTAGCGGAAATTCTTTACATTGTTTAATCAGCGTCACGAGCACGGCTACTTTACGTACGTTAGGATCGGTGCTCCTAGCTCCTGCTATCGTATTCGATCAATTATTAACTATTTATAAAATTAATGATTATAACGTAATGCAAGGACCCGAAGGACCTACTGGCCCCACGGGACCTGCGGGACTTGACGGACCTGCTGGACCTACAGGACCTGAGGGACCTGAAGGACCTATCGGGCCCACGGGACCTGCGGGACCTACAGGAGGTTACATGAGTTTCGCGTACATAAATAGAGGAACGTTAGCGGCTCCTGCTACGGTGAACACTCAGCTAGATCTGACTCCTTTATTAGCCGCTCTTCCGGTTACCGGTTTCGATAGTAAAATATTCTACGACTCCGGTAATCAGGTTTACAAATGGGATCCTTCGACTAACGATTTGTATAATTTCACGATCACTTTCAGAGCGAGCGGAAGTTACGCGACTAATCAGGATAGCGAATATCTTTACGAAATACGCAGAGCGGACGGAGTTACTGTAATAACTTCGGTTCCTTACGTCAGATTAACTAATAACGCTTTAGTTCAGGAAACGGTTTTCACGCTAGTGACTAGAGTATTTCCTGGAGGAACGGATCCTTATCAGACTCAGGGTTTCAAAATATTCGTTACGAGATCTTTAGGACCTGCTTTAACTTACAACACTCTGGATGATCAGAGTATCATATTCGACGGCTAGCGTGTTCCACACGCAGCGCGAAGCGAGCGAGCGAAGCTCACAGC
>Ga0102899_1000791_pt1 | contig 10089 bp, 10 predicted proteins | sample Colrivmeta1555B3_FD_78455 | JGI IMG/M metagenome (GOLD analysis project Ga0102899, IMG submission 78455) | Estuarine microbial communities from the Columbia River estuary - metaG 1555B-3 | ecosystem: Environmental > Aquatic > Marine > Intertidal zone > Estuary | place: USA: Columbia River... | reverse complement strand
TCATTAGAACCACTATGTTTTTTACGAGTTTCATTTTCTTAAATTTAAGGAATGCGTAATTCTTACTTTTCTTCTTTATCTGTTATTGAATTGTCAAATTCAAATGGGATAGAACCTAATTCGTTTATTTTTGACTTTTTCAACGTCATAACATAATAGATTACTCCAGTGAAAAACAGTACAAATATCAACAGTGATAAAATTGGGTAAAATTCAATGTTATCTATTGATGTTAAATTGTGTTTAATAAATCGTAACATAATTTTTTATTTTGAATTTTCTTTTTTATCCGCTTTAATATCAGTTCCTAATCGTTGTAGGTATGCAATAAGTGCAACGATGTCTTTTTTCTGAAGTTTTTTGATTTCAGAATTCTTATCAATTCCTTTCATGTAACTATCAGGAAGGTCATTAATGATATTTGTTGCAATCTTTAACGCCTGCTCTTTAGCATCTTTAGCTGCCACTTTAGCAAATCCTTTTTCATAAGGAACACCTAGCGTAATCATAGCGTTAATTTTTGCTTCAATCATATCGTAATCAATATCATTTTCTTTTAACCATGGGTAAGCTGGCATTATAGATCCATTCGAAATATCTTTTGGACGAATCATGTGTTGATAGTGCCATGAGTCAGGTCGTAGACCACCTTCTCTCGCTAAATCTGGCCCTGTACGTTTAGATCCCCATTGGAATGGGTGGTCATAAACAAACTCACCTGATTTAGAGTATTCACCATATCTCTCTGTTTCAAATCTCAATGGTCGAATCATTTGAGAGTGACAGTTATAACAACCTTCTTCGATGTATATGTCACGTCCTTCTAGTTCCAGAGGAGTATATGGCTTAACACTTGAAATGGTAGGTACATTACTTTTTACAATCATTGTCGGAATAATCTCTGCGATACCACCAATAGCAACAACAACAATCGCAAGCAGCATAAATCTCACTGGTTTTTTCTCAATAGATCTGTGCCAGAAATGTTTACCGTGCTCTTTAACTTCAACATCTCTCATGTTAGGAGCTTCTGCTTCTTCATTTGCTAGGAAGTTACCAGATTTAGCAGTTTTAATTAAGTTGTAGAACATCATACATGCACCAACTATAAATAAAAGACCACCTAATGAACGTAACATGTAGTATGGTTCTAGGGCTTGAACAGTTGCAAGGAAATCTGCATGTTCTAGTTTACCATCTGGTTTAAAATCTTGCCACATTAATCCTTGCATGAATCCTGCGATATACATTGGAATAGCGTAAAGAATAACACCAAGTGTAGCAATCCAGAAGTGTTGGTTAGCTAGCTTTTTAGAGTACAATTTCACTCTAAACATTCTTGGGAACAACCAGTAAAGCATACCAAATGTAAACATTGCATTCCATCCTAGACCTCCGATGTGAACATGGGCAATTGTCCAGTCAGTAAAGTGAGAAAGCATATTGACGTTTTTCAAGGAAAGCAATGGCCCTTCGAAAGTTACCATACCGTAGCATGTAAGAGCTACTACCATGAATTTCAACATTACATCATCACGAACACGATCCCAAGCACCTCTTAAAGTCAATAGTCCGTTTAACATACCACCCCAAGATGGAGCAATTAACATTACAGAGAATACAACACCTAAACTTTGCGCCCAATCTGGAAGCGAAGTGTATAATAAGTGGTGAGGTCCAGCCCAGATGTATAAGAAAATTAAAGCCCAAAAGTGGATAATTGACAATCTGTATGAGTATACAGGTCTATTAGCTGCTTTAGGTACGAAGTAATACATTAAACCTAAATAAGGAGTTGTTAAAAAGAAGGCAACAGCATTGTGACCGTACCACCATTGAACAAGTGCATCTTGAACTCCTGCATACCATGAATAACTTTTCATGAATGAAACTGGAAGTTCGAACGAATTGAAAATATGTAAAATTGCTACTGTAACGAAAGTTGCTATGTAAAACCAGATTGCTACGTACAAGTGTTTTACTCTTCGGTTAAGAATTGTCATAAACATGTTTAATCCAAAGACAACCCACAATACAGTGATTAGGATATCAATCCACCACTCAAGCTCAGCATATTCTTTTCCAGTTGTAATTCCAAATGGCAACGTTAATACAGCACATAGGATAATGAATTGCCATCCCCAGAAATTTAATGAACTAAGTTTATCACTCCACATACGAGTCTTTAACAAACGCTGAAGCGAATAGTAGACTCCCATAAAAATTCCATTTCCTACAAAGGCAAAAATAACTGCATTTGTGTGTAGAGGTCTGATTCTACCAAAGGATAAGAAACTAAAGCCTAAGTAGTCATTAAAAAACTCAGGAAAGGCCAATTGCAATGCTGCGATTAAACCTACAACCATACCTGTAATCCCCCAGATTACTGTGGCATAAGCGAAATATTTTACGATTTTATTATCGTAACTAAACTTCTGTACTTCCATTTGTATTATTATTTATTTGATCCTTATTTATTAATTCATCTTCAAAAAGAATTCTTACTGATGGAGAATAATCATCATCGTATTGCCCTGATTTTGCTGCCCAAAAAAAGGAAAGCAAAAAGAAAAGTGCAATCACCAAACTTACAATTAGCATTAGATAGATTATTCCCATAATGCAAATATCGTCATTCAAAACACTTATCAATATGATGTAGAAGACATATAAAACTGATATTTATCATGTTTTATAAAGGATTTATGTCAAGACAATTGACACTTTTAGACGAAAGAAAATAGGCTATTTTTTTAATCGAATACTTATTGTACTGATTAACACAATACTTATGGAGCTTAGAGGCATCAATATTGCCGCAACTAATGGCGTTAGTGTACCTGAAATTGCAAATGACAAACCGATAAGATTATAAGTGATAGAAAATACTAAGCACGCACGCAATACTAATTTGGTGTACTTTGAAATTTGCAATAATTGATTTAGTTGATTTAGAAGGTCGGCTTTAATTATTGCATCTGAAGCAGGGGTGAATTGAAATACATCTTCTGAAACTGCTAGCCCAACATTTGATGCTTCAAGTGCTCCAGAATCATTAAGCCCATCTCCAATCATCATTACTTTTTTGTTCTGCTTTTTAAGTTGTTCGATGTATTCGAATTTGTCTTTTGGTGTTTGATTAAAACGGATATTTAGGTCTTTTTCTAATAGGTCAGACATCAACAATAAATCTTTGTTATTATCACCCGATAAAATATGTATTTCAAATTTAGTTTTCAAGCTTTGAATCAATTCTGGAATTCCATTCCTTAATTGAGATTTAAAGATGAATTTACCAATAAAATTGTCGTTAATACTTAGGAAGGTTGCTGTCTCTAGGTCTTTTTTATGATGCTTTGCAGACGTGAAATTCGCACTCCCTAGCTTGAATAATTGACCTTCAATATTTGCTTGAATTCCTTCGCCTGGAACCTCGATGAAGTCATTTAATTCCCAATTTAAAGTGGTTTTTGTTGGATTTAAATAATTAACAATTGAGCGCGATAAATGATGCGTTGATGAGTTGGCTAGAAGTATAATTTTTGACGAAAGTTCTTCCGTTAAAATAAATCCTTCATGCGTTACATCTTCAGTTGCGTTCGTAGTTAAGGTTCCAGTCTTATCGAAAACAATTGTGTTTATTTGATTTAAATTTTCGATTACTTGTGTGTTTTTGAGATAAAGTCCTTTTCTACCAAGTTTTCTCATTGTATTTCCAAATGTAAATGGTTTGGAAAGAGCTAGTGCGCATGGACATGCAACGATTAATACAGAAACTACAATTTCTGGAATTCTATTTTTATCAATGAAAAACCAAGCTATGGCAGTGATTAGTGCAATTAATAGAAGGCTGTAAAGGAAATAAATGGACAGTTTGTCTGTCGATTTTTTATTGGATTTGTTTTTTGAAACATCGTTCCATAATTGTGTTAAATGACTGCGGTTACTTTCTCTTTTGACTTTAAAAGTCACGATCTCACCAACAATTTTACCTCCGGCATAGATGAAGTCCCCTTTTGATTTTCTAATTATTTCTGATTCTCCTGTTACAAAACTGTAATCAATTTTTGCTGAATCTGATATTAGTTCGACATCGCAAGGAATTATTTCTTCATTTCGAATTTTAATAAAATCGTCAATAGCTAGTTTTTCCAGCTCTACTATTTCTTCCGAATCCTTATTGATTTTTGTTACCGCAACAGGGAAATACGATTTATAGTCTCTATCGAAAGATAAAGATTCATAAGTTTTACTTTGAAACCATTTCCCAATTAATAAAAAGAAAATAAAGCCCGCAAAACTATCCATATATCCTGGACCGTCACCTTTTATTATCGTGAAAACACTTTGTGCATATAATGCAATAATTCCGATGGTAATTGGAACGTCAAGGTTTATGCTTTTGAATTTTAGTGCTTTGTATGCTGATAAAATGAACTCATTTGCGGAGTAAACTAAAACAGGGATTGAAATAATAAGTGATAAGTAAGCAGTAAATGATCTGAATTCTGGATTGTCTTTTTGTATCCCTAGATATTCTGGAAAACTCCAAAGCATAATACTTCCAAAAGCAAAGCCTGCAACACCAAGTTTATATAGGTAGCTAAAATTACGTTTTTGGTTAATTTTATCCTTTGATCCAAAATTTGGAGGGTATCCAATCTTATCGAGAAGTACTGCTAAGTCAGATAATTTTAGTTTATCCTTCTTGAAAACGATAACAGCAGATCTTTTAGCGAAATTAACTTCACATGACTGTATTTCAGGTTCTATCTTAGAGATGTTTTCAAGAAGATAAATACATGAAGAGCAATGAATTTGAGGTAAATAAAGATTAATATGGATTAACTGATTATTTTCAAATTCAATGAATTTGTGTTTAATTTCTTCAACATCTAAAAATGTGTATTTATGAGAATTAGTTACACTAGGTTTGGAGCCCGCATTTGCTTCCAATTCATAAAAGGAACCTAAATTGTTTTCAGAAAGAAGTTGGTAAACAGCTTTGCAGCCATTGCAACAAAATTCTTTTTGATTAAACTGAATTGCATTACCAATCAATTGGTCACCGCAGTGAAAACATGTGTTTTGACTCATATAGTCTTCGAAAATAAATTTTCTTTCTGAAGCCCTGTTTTTAAATCTTGATCAAATGCCATGCAGATATTTCGAACAAATGGGATTCCTTTTTCAGTCACCCTAACGCAATTTCCTTCTATTGTAACTAAATCATCGTTTATCATTTCTGATAGACGCAACTTAATCTCTTCATGTAAATGCAGGTGTTTTGAAGATTTATTGAATTCTGTTTTAAAGTGGCACATTAAATCTAAAATATACCTTCTTATTTCTAAATCAATTTCAGATAGAACGTGCCCTCTATAAATAGGCAGTTCATTCGATTGTATTTTTAAAATATATGCTTCAACTGTTTTTTCATTTTGAGCAAATCCAAACCAGCTATCTGAAATTGCTGACATACCAAGTCCTAGTAAAAAGGAAGTGTTTTGGGTAGTGTATCCCATGAAATTCCGATGCAGATTTTTTTGATTGAATGCTTTTGCTAGATCATCTTCAGCAAGAGAAAAGTGATCCATACCTATTTCTTGATATCCATTGATTTCAAGTTGATTTTTAGCGAATTCGTATAATTTTCTTTTTACATCATCTTGAGGTAAATCTTCTTCGCTATATCCCCTTTGTCCAACACCTTTTATCCAAGGAACATGAGCATAGCTATAGAGTGAAATACGATGTGGTTTGAGTAAAAGAGTCTTTTCAATAGTATCCTTTATATCATCTAAAGTCTGTTTAGGCAAACCAAAAACTAAATCATGCGATACGGAGGAGTAACCGATTTGAATTGCCTCTTCGTGCACTTTTTGAACTGTTTCGAATGATTGGACTCTATTAATTGCTTTTTGAACTATTGGACTGTAATCTTGTATCCCAAGACTAAGTCTTCTAAATCCAAATTCGTGCAATTTCTTTAAATGTTCACTAGTAGTATTGTTCGGGTGCGCTTCAAAACTAAGTTCAATATCTTTAGGATCAATATTGTCAGATCTAAAAAGCCCCTTTAAAAGTCTGATTAATTGATCAGGGTGGAAAAAAGTAGGTGTTCCGCCACCAAAATGTAATTCTTTAATGATGGGGGTGAAATTTAGTTTTTCTTGATACAATTCCCATTCCTTTAGCACAGCATCAATGTAAGGTGTTTCTACTTGATGATTTTTGGTGATTCTTTTGTGGCATCCGCAGAAAGTACATAGACTTTCGCAAAATGGGAGATGAATGTATAAGCTTATTTGCTGTGAGTTAAAAGATTCTTGATTTGTTTGAATGGTTTTAATCCACTCACTTTCGTTTAGCTCAGGATTTTTCCAAAACGGAACTGTTGGGTACGATGTGTACCTCGGTCCTGGGACATTATACTTCGAGATAAGCTCTTTCAAAATGATTCTAGTTTTGAGTAGTACAAATTTAATTCGTAACTATGGTGTAAAAAATGACTTTGGTCACTTTTGATTTAATCAGTAATTCTATTAATTTTGAACAAAAGATTCTAAATGATCGAAAAGTCTCATAAACACGTTACCTGTGAAAATTGCTTGAAAAGAAAGGATTCACTTTTTGCAAATTTTTGTGATAATGACTTGGATGGTTTAAATGAATCTAAGTCTTGTAATTTTTACAAAAAAAATCAGCCCTTATTTTTGGAGGGTAGCTCACCTCGTGGAGTTTTTTGTTTAAATGCAGGGAAGGTTAAGATATTTGCAAGAGGCGAAGAAGGTAAAGAACAGATTATTCATATCGCTAAGGCCGGAGAAATTGTAGGTTTTAGAGCAATGTTTAGTGGTGAGCCATATAAAGTTTCTGCTTATAGTTTAGAGGAATGTAATGTGTGTTTTATAAGCAAGTCTGATTTCTTGAATTTGGTTGACACTAATATTACACTAAGGAATGGGATAATGAAAGAGTTGTCTTTGGAATTATCAGAAAGAGCCACATTCATTACAAATATGGCTCAAAAATCTGTTAGAGAGAGATTGGCTTTCTCATTGGTTTTATTAAATGACATCTATGAAGATGAGATGATTAATTTAACCAGGGAAGATCTTTCAAATTTTGTAGGTACTGCCACGGAGACCTTAATTCGTTTATTAAAAGATTTCAAAGAGGAAGCTTTAATTAAAACTCACGCTCGTAAGATTGAAATAATCAATTTAGAAAAATTGATTGAAGTCGCTGGCGCTTAACTACCAAGTTGCTTCTGGGTATTTATTGGTTAGATATTGCATATCAGCAAGTAAATGACCTAAATGTTCACTGTGTTTACCATTTTTGCCACCTGTTAATTGAAAAGTATTTTCAGGTTTAGATAAATCAGATAAATAGAAAATTTCATTTATTTTTTGGTCCCAAGAACTTTTTACTTTAGTTAGATCTGCCGAGATTCCATTTGAACGCAACTCTATTGAAGCAGCTGTTTGGGTAAATAAATCGTCCGTGAATCTCCAAAGTTGATTGATTGCATTTTGTGCTTTCAAGCGTGATGTTTCAGTGCCTTTTCCGAAACGAATCATCCATTCACTGCTTCTGCGCAAATGATAAGTCACTTCTTTTATTGACTTTGTTGCAACTGCTTTTAGAAAATCATCTGTGCTTGTCATCAATTCGGTACACAAATAATAGTTGTAGGTATCCATAAAAAATTGACGCACCATTATAACAGCGAAATCGGAATTTGGTTGTTCTGTTAAAAGGGTATTAAAGTATTCATTTTGTTCTCTTCTATAGGCTAAATCATCAGCTGTAACTTTGTCTTGCGATAATTTTGCTGCTTCAGTATACATTGATTCTGCCCAGCCAATTAGGTCTAAAGAAACATTAGTACAAGCCAAATCTTCTTCCAAAAATGGACCTTTGCTAGAATTCTCTGCAAGTCTATGACTCAGTATCCAAGCGTTATCGGCTATTTCAAGGTAGTATTTACAAGTATTTGTCATAATTACATTTGTTTTACACCGTCAGGTAGGTCGTAAAAAGTTGGATGGCGATATATTTTGTCTTCTGAAGGATCGAAAAACGAATTGCTTTCCGAATCAGAAACAGAGATGATTTCTTTACTAGGGACAACCCATAAAGCAATTCCTTCACCTCTTCGTGTGTACATGTCTCTAGCATTTTCAATTGCTAGGTTTTTGTCATAAGCATGAACGCTACCAGCATGTTTAAAAGGAAGTCCTGCTTTTGATTGGATAAACACTTCCCAAAGGTCTCCTTGATTTTCTTTTGTCTCCATAATATTATTAATAAATTGATTCGATTGTGTAGTTTTTTCCGCCGTAAGAAAAAGAGTCATTTACAACTTTTCCTGCCATCATTGGAAAGATTGGAGATTCAAGTGAAATACCAATAAAATCGTTGTTTTCAAATTTAAAAGGAACAGTTGCCATTCCAATGAAGAAATTGAGGTTGTTTGTCATTACAATAGCTCCAACTCCTACCGATTTTTTTTGATCAAAATTCATTGACCTTATTCTTTCTAGATTGCTTTTCGCTTTGGATAATTGAACACGGATCAATTGTTCCATTTCTCCGGATTCATACTGGTGAGAAAAGTCTTCAGGATCCATGGTGTTCTCTTCGTCTAAATCAACCATACTGTGCACTGTCTCTATTTTTTCAATAAATTCCTGAATAACAGTCTCTTGTTTTTTAAGCAATACTTCTTTAAATAATATTTTATCCATGACTAGTTGTTTTTTTTGTTAAACTCAATAGCACATTCTCTAACCCATGTACCCTCTGAGTGGTATTTTTTGTGATGATTTAAACGTTGTTCATTGCAAGGGCCGTTTCCATTGACAACTTGCCAAAATTCATCCCAATTAATATCTCCATGTTTGTAATTGTTCTCATCAATTTTAATGATTTTAGCATCTGGAACAGTTAGTCCGATTAATTCGGCTTGTGGAATCGTCTTATTAATGAATTTTTCACGTAATCGATCGTTACTTTCTCTCTTTATTTTCCACTTTACAGCATTGCTTGTATTTGGAGAATCAGAATCATGAGGTCCAAACATCATAAGAGCAGGCCACCACCATCTATTGATTGCGTCTTGAGCCATTTCTTGTTGTTCTTTGGTTCCCTCCATCATTTTCCACATGATTTCATAACCTTGTCTTTGATGAAATGATTCCTCTTTACATATTCTCACCATCGCTCTTGCGTATGGGCCATAAGATGTTCTTTGCAGTGATACTTGGTTTGTTATCGCAGCTCCATCTACAAGCCATCCAATTGCTCCGATATCAGCCCAGTTTAATGATGGGTAATTAAAAACACTCGAATATTTTGATTTTCCTTCGTGCAGCCATTGAATGAATTGATCTCTAGATACCCCGAGTGTTTCTGCAGCACTATATAAATATTGACCATGGCCACCTTCGTCTTGAATTTTAGCTAGAAGAATTTTTTTAGCTCGAATAGAAGGTGCTCTCGAAATCCAATTCCCTTCAGGTTGCATTCCTATTACTTCTGAATGTGCATGTTGTGAAATTTGTCTTATTAAATGAGATCGATATGCTACTGGCATCCAGTCTTTCGGTTCAATTTTAATTTCAGCATTAATTTTATCCTCAAATTCTTTGAGAAGTATTTCTTCGCTTATTATTGTATCGTTCATAATCACGTTTAAATCAGGAATAAGCAAAATTGCAACCTTTAGAGAGTCTTTAAAATGACGATTGCTAATTGAAAAAATGACAATAATCATGTTTTAACTATTTAGTTTAAAATGTAATATTTGTTACAAATATTCTTTATTTATTAATTTAACTTTGAATATGAATTTTAAGGATAGCCGACTATATAGCATTATTTATATGAAATGCCCGAGATGTCACGAAGGAGATTTTTTTGTATCTAAACCATATGATTTAAAGAATGCAGGTAATATTCATGAGAATTGCAGTTGTTGTGATTTAAAATATTCGAAAGAACCCGGTTTTTACTATGGTGCGATGTATGTATCTTACGGACTTAGTGTTGCTTTATTTGTGGCAATGTGGGTTTCGTTTA
>Ga0102899_1000787_pt1 | contig 10114 bp, 10 predicted proteins | sample Colrivmeta1555B3_FD_78455 | JGI IMG/M metagenome (GOLD analysis project Ga0102899, IMG submission 78455) | Estuarine microbial communities from the Columbia River estuary - metaG 1555B-3 | ecosystem: Environmental > Aquatic > Marine > Intertidal zone > Estuary | place: USA: Columbia River... | reverse complement strand
ATTAATATGATCAAAGAGTCAACCCAGCGCGCCGATCCCAAAGACTTGGATGCCTGGTGGACGACCATTGAAGGCTGGCGTGCACGCAACTGCTTGGCCTACGATGACAAGAACCAAGATGTCATCAAGCCACAGAAAGTCATTCAGACTCTTTGGGAGATGACCAAAGATGCCGACGCTTACGTGACATCTGACGTCGGGCAACACCAGATGTGGGCCGCTCAGTACTACGGCTTTGACAAGCCTCGGCGCTGGATCAACTCAGGTGGTTTGGGCACGATGGGCGTGGGTATCCCCTACGCGATGGGCATTAAGTTGGCCAAGCCTGAATCTGAGGTCTATTGCGTGACCGGCGAGGGCTCGGTACAAATGTGTATCCAAGAGCTGTCGACCTGTTTGCAATACAACACGCCGATCAAGGTTTTGTCGCTCAACAACCGTTATCTCGGTATGGTGCGGCAGTGGCAAGAGGTTGAGTACGCCGGTCGCTACAGCAGCAGCTACATGGACGCTCTACCCAACTTTGTGAAATTGGCGGAGTCCTACGGGCACGTCGGCATGCTCATCGAACGTCCACAAGACGTTGAGGGCGCATTGCATGAGGCGCGCAAGTTGAAGGATCGCACGGTCTTCATGGACTTCCGTACCGATCCAACGGAGAACGTCTTCCCAATGGTGCAGGCCGGTAAGGGCATCACGGAAATGTTGCTCGGCTCTGAGGACCTCTAACGAGACGTCAACCAAACAGCGGGCGCGCTGAGCGCGCTCGATTTTTAAAGAATCTATTGCCTGTCAAGCCCAAGCATTACCGTGTTTGGGGGAGGGCGGCGAAAAGAGGCTGCATTAAATGAAACACATCATCGCTGTTCTCCTCGAGAACGAACCGGGTGCATTGTCACGTGTCGTGGGTCTGTTTTCGGCCCGTGGATACAACATTGAATCACTCACAGTCGCGCCAACAGAAGACCCCAGTTTGTCTCGTATGACCATTCAAACGAATGGCTCTGATGACGTGATTGAACAAATCACCAAACACCTGAACCGACTCATCGAAGTTGTCAAAGTGGTTGACCTCACGGAAGGTGCGTACACCGAGCGTGAGCTGATGTTGGTAAAAGTTCGGGCGGTTGGTAAAGAGCGCGAAGAAATGAAGCGCATGGCGGACATTTTCCGTGGTCGCATCATTGACGTTACCGACCGCAGTTACACCCTTGAGTTGACGGGTGATCAGGCCAAATGCGATGCATTTTTGCAAGCGCTTGATCCCACTTCAATTTTGGAAACGGTGCGCACCGGTGCCTGTGGCATTGGCCGTGGTGAGAGAATATTGCGCGCCTAAACGACACCCAACGAGGGCTTAAACCTTCGTTGGATTTAAACTCAACGATTGTTCGATTTTTTACAGAGGACTTCCCATCATGAAAGTGTTTTACGACAAAGACTGCGATTTGAGCCTGATCAAAGGCAAAACAGTTGCCATCATTGGCTACGGTAGCCAAGGTCACGCACACGCCCAAAACTTGAACGACAGTGGCGTAAAGGTCGTTGTTGGTTTGCGCAAAGGTGGCGCGTCTTGGGACAAGGTTGGTAAAGCGGGTTTGAACGTGATGGAAGTCAACGACGCGGTTGCCGCTGGCGATGTCGTCATGATTTTGTTGCCAGATGAGCAAATCGGTGATGTCTACCGCAACAACGTTGAACCCAATATCAAGCAAGGCGCTTCACTCGCGTTCGCGCACGGCTTTAACGTGCACTACAACCAAGTGGTTCCCCGTGCCGACTTGGACGTTTGGATGGTTGCGCCCAAGGCACCCGGCCACACTGTGCGCAACACCTACACACAAGGTGGCGGCGTGCCACACTTGGTGGCGGTGCACCAGGATAAGTCAGGCAAAGCCCGTGATTTGGCATTGAGCTACGCAATGGCAAACGGTGGCGGCAAGGCTGGCATTATCGAAACCAACTTCAAAGAAGAGACCGAAACCGACCTGTTCGGCGAGCAAGCCGTGTTGTGCGGCGGTGCGGTTGAGCTCATCAAAATGGGTTACGAAACACTGGTTGAAGCTGGCTACGCACCTGAAATGGCCTACTTCGAGTGCTTGCATGAATTGAAGTTGATCGTTGACTTGATCTACGAAGGCGGTATCGCCAACATGAACTACTCCATCTCTAACAACGCAGAGTTTGGTGAGTATGTGACGGGCCCAGAGGTCATCAACGAAGAGTCACGCAAGGCCATGCGCGCCGCTCTGAAGCGCATCCAGGATGGTGATTACGCCAAGATGTTTATTCAAGAAGGCCGCTTGAACTACCCAAGCATGACCGCACGCCGCCGTAACACGGCTGATCACCAGATCGAAGTGGTCGGTGCGCAATTGCGTGCCATGATGCCTTGGATTGCCAAGAACAAGCTGGTCGACCAAACCCGCAACTGATCGGATAGGGCGCATTCTGATGCGCTGATCGAAACGACAAAAGCCACCGCGGTGGCTTTTGTCGTTTCTGGCGCGTGGAGCTGGCGCTGACGCCTGATTCAACTAAACTGTAGCCTTGGCTATTTCGAGACACTATGACTACACCCGTTTCCCCTGAGTCCACCCCGGCGCCGCGTCACAAGGGCATCTATGTGCTGCCCAATCTCATCACCTTGGCAGCCCTCTTTGGTGGTTTTTACGCGATCGTGATGTCTATGAATGGGCGCTTCGATTTGGCCACACTGGGTATTTTTGCGGCGATGGTTTTGGATAGTCTCGATGGGCGCGTTGCGCGACTGACCAATACGCAAAGCGCGTTTGGTGAGCAAATGGACTCACTCAGCGACATGGTCTCTTTTGGTGCTGCCCCCGCGCTGATCGCCTACGAGTGGGTTCTGCGTGACTTGGGCCGATGGGGGTGGATTGCGGCCTTTGTTTATGTGTCTTGCGCGGCGCTGCGCCTGGCCCGTTTCAATGTCAATACCAGTGTCGTCGACAAGCGCTACTTTCAGGGGCTGCCATCGCCAGCTGCTGCTGCTTTGGTGGCCGGTTTCATTTGGGTCGTTGTGGATACTGGCTTCGATCACAAGCACCTGGCTTGGGCCACCTTCGGACTGACCTTGTATGCGGGGCTGACGATGGTGACCAACGTTCCTTTTTACAGCTTCAAGGATGTGCGCATGAAGAAAAGCGTCCCCTTCGCCGTGATGATTTTGTTGGCATTGGGTATCGCGGTTATCAACATCCATCCGCCGACCGTTCTTTTCGGTAGTTTCATTGCCTACGGCTTGTCGGGCTACGCTTTGTATATTTGGCGCAGGGCTAAGGGTCTCCAGACCAGCCTCATTAGCACGTCAACGGAAGAGCCCGATGAGGCCGGGTTGCACGATTGAGACACTTGCGTCAGAAATTCTGTGGTACATTTTTATCCATGAGTAAAGCGCTGTTGAACCTACTAACGCTATCGTCCTTCGGGCGGAGTTGGTAGCGCACGCGCTTAAACCAAACAACGGCCCGTTTGCCAGCGCAGCGGGCCGTTTTCTTTGGTACTGCTGAAAGAGAATCAAAACTGCGCGTTGACTGTTTATTTATCGGAGAGCGAAATGACTGACAAGCTTGTAATTTTTGACACCACCTTGCGCGACGGTGAGCAATCGCCCGGGGCCTCCATGACCCGTGATGAGAAGCTGCGCATTGCTCGTCAGTTAGAGCGACTGAAAGTTGATGTGATTGAGGCTGGCTTTGCCGCCAGCTCGAACGGTGACTTCGAGGCAGTCAAGGCGATCGCAGAAACCGTAAAAGACTCAATCATCTGCTCGTTGGCGCGTGCCAACGACCGCGACATCACACGCGCCGCCGACGCGTTGGCGGGGGCGAATGCGGCGCGTATCCACACCTTCATTGCAACCAGTGCCTTACACATGGAAATGAAGTTGCGCATGTCGCCCGATGAGGTCTTTGAACAAGCAAAGCGCGCGGTCCGATTTGCCCGCAATCGCGTCGCTGACGTGGAGTTCAGTCCTGAGGACGGCTACCGCAGCGACCCTGATTTTCTGTGTCGTGTGATCGAGGCGGTTATTGCGGAAGGCGCCACCACGATCAACATTCCCGATACCGTGGGTTATGCGGTGCCAGAGTTATATGGCAACTTCATCAAGAACCTGCGCGAGCGAGTGCCCAACTCGGATAAGGCCATTTGGTCCGTTCATTGCCACAACGATTTGGGTATGGCCGTTGCAAACTCTTTGGCGGGTGTGCAAATCGGTGGTGCGCGTCAGGTCGAATGCACGATCAACGGGCTCGGTGAGCGCGCCGGCAATTGCTCCCTTGAGGAGGTGGTGATGGCGGTTAAGACCCGCAAAGACTACTTTGATCTCGCGCTCGGGATTGACATCAGCCAAATCGTGCCAGCTTCGAAAATGGTGAGCCAAACCACTGGCTTTGTCGTGCAGCCAAACAAAGCGGTTGTGGGTGCAAATGCGTTTGCTCACGCCTCTGGTATTCACCAAGATGGCGTTCTTAAAGCGCGGGACACCTACGAAATCATGCGTGCCGAGGATGTGGGTTGGAGCGCCAACAAAATTGTTTTGGGTAAGTTGAGTGGGCGTAACGCTTTCAAGCAGCGCCTTGAGGAGCTCGGCATTTCCCTGGAGTCTGAGGCGGATGTCAATACGGCCTTCGCCAAATTTAAAGAGCTCGCTGACCGGAAGAGCGAAATTTTTGATGAAGACATCCTGGCGTTGGTTAACTCGGATGGCATGTCCTCTGGGCAAGATATGTTCAGTTTGATCTCGTTGTCGCAGCACAGTGAAACCGGTGAGATGCCTGAAGCGACCGTTGTTTTCCAATCCCAAGGCGTTGAAAAGAAGGGCACCTCCACAGGCAACGGGCCGGTTGATGCCTCGCTCAAAGCGATCGAAAGTCATGTCAACAGCGGTGCTGAAATGATGCTTTATTCGGTGAACGCGATCACGTCGGGTTCGACCGAAAGCCAAGGCGAGGTGACGGTGCGTTTGCAGCATTCAGGGCGCGTTGTAAATGGTGTTGGCGCAGATCCCGACATTGTGGTGGCGTCTGCGAAAGCCTATCTGAGCGCTTTAAGCAAACTTTATGGAACGGCAGACCGCGTAGCAGCGCAAGGTTGATAAAAAAGCGGCCCGCAAGGGTCGTTTTTTTTGGCTCTGAATTTTGAAAATAGGTAATAAAAGCCTAAATTAATTGTGCTTTGTGAAGGTTTTATATTTATTTTTGAATTCTAAATACCTATTTATTATTTAGATTGAATTTAGAAAGATGATCTAAATACTTGAAAGTATTGGAATTTTTTATAAAGTGGGTATACTGGTGGCGTGATAAAAACTTCCTCTTGATTGTGTCCGAATGAAAGCCTTTAACTCGCGCTCACTGATGTTCGCCTTGTGCATCGCCATTGGCGCTCTGTTCTCCGTTGGGGGACAGGTCGCGTACGCGCAGTCGGCAAAATCGGGAAAAAGTGTCAAGCAGGTGTCTGCCAGTTCATCGGTCAAAGCCTCGGCTCGCAAAGAAGTGCGCAAAAAGCGCGTGGTTCGTGCCAGCAGCAAAAAATCAAAAGTGCGTGCGTCGGTGCGTCGTCGCGCAGTCGTGCCGGTCTCGGCCGCACGCATTCAGGGGTTGAACAAGGTTTCAGATCCGTTGCGGTTGGGGTCCAGCGTTGCATTTGTTGTTGATCAAGATACCAATGAGGTACTTTTTAGCAAGAACGAATCGGCGGTCTTGCCCATCGCCTCCATCACAAAGCTCATGACGGGATTGATCGTCAATGACGCCAATCTTGATTTGGATGAGACCATCCGAATTACGAAAGATGACATCGACCGCGTGAAAGGCAGCTCCTCGCGTCTTCGCATCGGCACAGAACTGACACGCGGCGAAGCCTTGCATCTTGCTTTGATGTCCAGCGAGAATCGAGCGGCGCATGCATTGGCTCGAACATTCCCAGGCGGTGAAGACGCTTTTGTTGCCAATATGAACGCCAAAGCGGCGCTACTTGGCATGCACGAGACCAGTTACGTTGACCCAACCGGGTTGTCGAGTAAAAACCAATCCAGCGCGCGGGATTTGGCCGTTTTGGTTAATGTGGCGTATGAGCGGCCACTGCTTCGTGAGCTGTCAACCACTGAGAGCTACTCCGTGCTCTCGGGCCGCCGGCGATTGGAATATCGAAACAGCAATGGCCTGGTGCGCAACGACAGCTGGGACATTGGTTTACAAAAAACAGGCTATATCCGTGAAGCGGGCCGCTGCCTTGTGATGCAGGTGTCGATTGCTGAGCGCAACCTGATCATGGTGTTTCTCGATTCAAACGGCAAATACACCCGCCTGGCGGATGCCAAACGTATCCGCAAGTGGATCGAGTCGCAAGAGGGTAAAGCCAAGCAGGCCTCAGGAAAATCGCCAAGTCACGGCTAACTTAGCGCCTTTTTTGCATTTACCCGCGGTACCCCAAAGCCCGCGAGATCTCGTTTGCTGTGGTTTGTAGCTTAGGTAGCCAGCTTTCATCGATTCGGCTTGCGGGAGCTGAAATAGACAGACCTGCAACGAGTTTTCCCTGATCGTCCCGAATACCCGCGGCGATGCATTTCACCCCCAGCTCTAGCTCCTCGTTATCCCGAGCCACACCCGTTTTCTGGGCTTCTTGCAGTTCTCTCTCGAGGTGGTGCAGCTGCGTCAGGCTGTTGCGTGTCTGCCCTGGCAGGCCGGTTCGGGTCGCGTAGGCGCGCAGCCGCGCAATGTCGTCCGTTGCCAAAAAGAGCTTGCCAACCGAGGTGAGGTGCAACGGCGCGCGACCACCGATCGCCCGAACCACCTGCATGCCGCTTCGCTCGCTGTAAGCGCGTTCGATGTACACAATTTCGTCACCTTGGCGCACACTGAGGTTGACAGGCTGTTGGATGAGCCGATGAAGCTCGCGCATTGGGCCGAGTGCGAGGTCGCGCACGTTGAGGCGATCCTTCACCATGGTGCCGAGCTCTAGCAGTCGCATCCCCAGTCGATAGGTCCCGGCCTCGGGTCGTTCAACGAAACGCCCAATCGTTAGGTCATTCAAGATTCTGTGGGTTGTCGACGGGTGGAGTCCCGCTGCGTCACTGATGTCTTTTAATGACATCGCCTGGCCATTCTTGGCCAAGACTTCGAGCAGTAAAAAGAGCCGCTCGATTACTTGTACGCTTGGTTTAGCAGGTTCTGACACGGTGGTATTTCGAGGCTTATAAAATGCTATTTTACAAAGTGAAATGCCTCGATGCCAAGCCCTTGGTAATTATTCGTTCATCTCGGTGACAGGGCGACGGGGCGCTGGCAACCACTCGCCGTCAATCAAGTGCTCCTGACCACCAAAATGGCACTTGTAGTTCATTTTTGGGCTCTTCTCAATCCAATAGCCGAGGTAAACGTTGGGCAGTTCTAGGGCCTTTGCTTGTTGAATCTGCCACAGCACGTTGAACGTTCCGAGACCTGATTTCACGGTGGGGTCATAAAAGGTGTACACCGCTGAAATGCCATCAGACAGCACATCAATGATTGACACCATGACCAACCGGTCACCAGAAGCGCTGACATCCCAAAATTCCACCATCCGCGTGTTCACGCGGCTTTGAAGTAGAAACTGCTGGTATTGCTCAACGTTATCGTTATCCATACCGCCGCCGGCGTGTCGCTGACTTTGGTAGGCCATGTAGAGCGTGTAATGGGCGGCGACAAAGGCCGGCTTTAGGATGCGGATCTCGAGGTGGCGGTGCGCCTTTTCTGTTCGCTTTTGGCTGCGATTGGGCTTGAATCGCTCAGTGTTGATCCGAACAGGAACGCACGCGTTGCAGTGATCACAATGGGGTCGATACGTCAGCAAACCACTTCGCCGGAAGCCTTGCTGTACAAGTTGATCATAGACATGACCCTGCACCAAATGGCTTGGCGTGGCGACTTGGGAGCGAGCCAGCAGGTTCGGCAGGTAACTGCACGGGTAGGTCGCTGTGGCGTAAAGCTGAATGGCCTGAAACGGCAGCTCTTCTGGGTACGTCATGACACCCGATTATGCGTGGTTAGTCTCGGGTCCAGTGTCAACCATGTTTCTTCGCTGAATCCCAGATCTATGGCTTCGCGCATCGTGGCCTGCCGGTTCGACTGTAGAAAAACCTGCCGGCTAATCGGTCGCGCGCCGAGGCTGGCTAAGTGCTGGGTCTCTTGCTGGCAATCAATCAACGCGACTGATTCACGACGACAAATCGCCACCAAGGCAGCCAGCGCGAATTTGGAGCCATCAGTCGCGAGGCTGAACATTGATTCTCCAAAAACGGCGCCACCGATGTTTACAAAATACAGCCCGCCAACCAGCGCGCCATCCCAATGCGCCGTTACGGCGTGTGCGTAGCCAGCGATGTGAAATGCGCGGTAAGCCTCAATCATGGACGGAACAATCCAGGTTCCCTGCTGCCCATCGCGAGGGCGCGTGGCGCAATGCGTGATGACGCTGTGAAAGTCTTCGTTAATCGCAATTCGGAGTCGCTTCGACCGCAATCCCGTTTGTATCCGTTTGCGTAGGCTGCTATGCAGCTTAAACGCAGTCGGCTTTAGGCACATGCGTGGATCAGGGCTCCACCATAGGACCGGTTGACCCTCACTGAACCACGGAAAGATACCTGCCGAGTAGGCCTCAAGTAATCGGGCCGCTGAAAGATCGCGTCCGGCTGCAATCAGCCCAGGGTGCTCTGGCAACGGCTCAACGGACTCTGGCAGGGGGAGCGCCTCGTCGGGCTCGATCCACGCAAGTTGAGGTTCATTTAAGTGGGCCATGCACGTGATACTAGCGCGAAACGAGCGCGCGTAAGCTTTGCAGTAATATTAGCGTTTTCTTATATTGGAGACAGTATGTTTTTCAGATGTTCCGCCGTAAAGCAGATCCTCTTCGGGGGGGTGTTTTTTGTTGCGTCAGCGGTATCGGTTAACGGTGCCATTGCCGCGGATACATCCCCCGCTTTTGAGGAAATGTCAGCCTATCTTGATTTTGTTGAGTACCCGGGTGGCACCATCTTCGCAGAGCAGATCCCCGAGACCGCTTACCCCGGTACGGTGTTCATTGATACGCGGGATCCCGCTCAATTTGCGGCAGGGCATATTCCTGGCGCCAGAAACATTGAGTGGCGGCGGATACTTGCGGAGAGCGGGTCGATCCCGAAGCAGAAGCTCGTCGTGCTTTACTGCAATACGGGCTCTTTGTCCTCGCAGGCTGGTTTTGCACTGCGGGTCGCGGGCTGGGATAACGTTCGTATCCTTCACGGTGGTTACGACGACTGGCTGGCGAAAGGTGGCCTCAAGGCCAACGCGCGTGCGGTTGAAAATGCCAAGTCAGAAACCAAGTAGCAGTAGTCATCAGGACGCTGCTTTGTGCACAACGCGAAACGGGCGAATGCCAAGCATTTGTTGTCGTTGTTGATATGATGAAGCCGCCTGCATCGAATTAAAAGCAATCTTCATGTAGCGACGCTTGCGACCCAGTTCTTTGGGGTAATCGCACCAATCAAATTTCTATTAATTTCCAGACGACGCTCTGTTTGCAGCCTCGTCTGTTTTGCCGTTTCGAAACGGCTAGGGAGAACCCTATGCGCTATCTATCTGTCTTCATTCCAATGCAACCAACCAGACCCATAGCAGTTGTAGACCTGAACAAGCCTGACCGCATTTCAGTTATCGATGCAATCTACTACACCGATTTCTACGATGGTCATGCCTATGTCTCAAACTATACGAACGCACTCACAGCACAGTTTGACCGTCGTTCGGACACTGGCGAGATCAAGCTCTCTGACATACCCAAGCGTATTTAAGGGGAAGAGCTACTGACTATGCTTGCAGGGCTTTTAACCAGAGGTAAGGACAAGCGACCCAGACAGATGCATCCCAACAGCTTGGCTAACCTGCACCACGCTTCTCACGAGCTAACAGACCATGCAAGAAGAGGAGGCTGACTGATGAGCAACTCGATGAGGCTATCAAGCTGAGGGAGGATGGCTTTCCTTGGCGGATGCTTGGGGATAGGTATGGGGTCAGTCACGACACCTTAAGGTTGGCAGTCCGGAACAGAGGCGCAAAGTGCCATATTGGGCGCT
>Ga0102899_1000773_pt1 | contig 10208 bp, 9 predicted proteins | sample Colrivmeta1555B3_FD_78455 | JGI IMG/M metagenome (GOLD analysis project Ga0102899, IMG submission 78455) | Estuarine microbial communities from the Columbia River estuary - metaG 1555B-3 | ecosystem: Environmental > Aquatic > Marine > Intertidal zone > Estuary | place: USA: Columbia River Estuary... | reverse complement strand
TCCCGATGAAACGGCCAAAGTGATGACTGCAGACGGCTATTTCAAATCGGGTGACATCGGTATCCAGGATGAGAACGGTGAGTTCAAAATCGTTGACCGCAAGAAAGACATGATTTTGGTGTCAGGCTTCAATGTTTATCCCAATGAAATTGAAGACGTCGTGTCTCAACTCCCTGGTGTTTTAGAGTGCGCCTGCGTGGGCGAGCCCGATGACAAAACGGGTGAAGCGGTTAAGTTGGTCGTGGTGAAGAAGTCGTCTAATTTGACCGAAGAAGTCATCCGTGACCATTGCCGTACCAACCTGACAGCGTATAAGCTGCCCAAGACGATTGAGTTCCGTCCCGAGTTGCCTAAGACGCCTGTGGGTAAGGTGTTGCGCCGCGAATTGCGCGGTTAAGTGAGGCCAGCCAGCGCCTTCGGGCGCTGGACGTTAGCCCAGCCAACCGCGCTTGCGGAAATAAAGCATCGGTATGATCGCCGAACAAGCCATCATGCCAAGTGCCATCGGATAGCCGTATGCCCACTGCGTTTCGGGCATGAACCGGAAGTTCATACCGTAGAGGCTGGCAATCAGTGTTGGGGGCAACAAGGCGACGCTGGCCACCGAGAAGATCTTGATGATCTTGTTCTGGTTGATGTTGATAAAACCAACCGTAGCGTCCATCAAAAAGTTAATCTTATCGAACAAAAACGCCGTGTGCGAGTCGAGCGAGTCGAGGTCGCGCAGAATTTGTCGCGCGTCCTCAAACTGGTCGGCGTTGAGCATGCGAGCCCGCATGAGAAAGCTGACGGCCCGGCGGGTATCCATCACATTTCGGCGAATGCGGCCGGACATGTCCTCGTCTCGCGCAATGGCTGACAGCACCTTTCCCGCAGTTTCATCCGTCACATCGCCTGACAGGACGCTACGGCTCACGGTGTCCAGCTGGTCGTAAATTTCTTCCAGCGTGTCTGCCGAATACTCGGCGTCCGCATCGAAAAGTGCCAGTAGCACGTCTTTTGCGTCCGTAATTAATCCTGGCAGACGTCGCGCACGCATCCGCAGCAGACGGAAAACGGGCACGTCTTGGTCGTGGATAGAGAACAAAACGCCGCTGCCGGCATTCGCCGCGTTTTGGTTCAAGATGAACGCGACGCGCACGGAGCGCGGGTTTTCGTCGTCATAAATCAAGAAGTCACTGCGAATGTGCATTTCGCCGTTGTCTTCTTCGTAAAAACGCGCAGATTCCTCGATGTCGTCCGCCATCGCATCGTCGGGAATGCTGAGGTTGTAGGTCTGCTTGACCCACATTTTTTCCTCAGCGGTTGGCTCGTCAAGGTCAACCCAAATGGGTTTGAAGCGCTTCAGATCCTCGAGCGATTCGATTTCTTCTTGAAACAAGCGGCCATTGGCCAAAGTGAACACGTTGAGCATGGGGCACTTCCGGTTAGGGTGTCGGGGGCCACTGACGGCGAGGGTCAGTCAGGCTGAAAGGGTGGTCTGCGCTTTCAGCCCGAACATGCACTGGTGGCCTAGCGCTTACGGTGCGCGCTCACCAGGCGAATCTGAACTGAAAGCAAGCAACTGGGACTGGCTTCCAAGGAGAATCTCCATTGTTGTTGAAGGCGACATTATCTCATCCACTCGCGCTTGTAACCAAGCCTGCCGGCGCTGTGTGTGGCAAACATGTCAATCGGGCGCCCAATGATCAGTTACAGTGGCGGCTTTACGCGCAGGTGCCTATGTCCCACACCACCCTAACACCGCAGCGGGAGCGCTGGCTGCTGCTGACATTGGCGGGCATTCAGTTCACCTACATATTGGACTTCATGGTGATGATGCCGCTGGGGCCCCAGTTCACGCGGTTGTTCGATATCAGCGATGCCCAGTTCGGCGCCCTCGTCTCGGCCTACACCTTTTCCGCCGGTGCATCGGGCTTGGCCGCATCCGCCTACCTGGACCGCTTTGATCGAAAGCGTTTGTTGGTGGTGCTCTATACGCTTTTCGCACTGTCCACCATGGGGTGCGCGCTGGCCATGACTTACGGCCAGTTCTTTGTTGCACGGGTGGGCGCGGGTCTCTTTGGTGGCGTTTTGTCGGCGCTGATTCAAACGATCTTGGCTGACGTGGTGCCATTCGAGCGGCGTGGTCGAGCCATGGGTGTGGTGATGTCGTCCTTTTCGGTGTCCACGGTTGCCGGTGTGCCGTTGGGGTTGTACCTCGCTGCCGCATTTTCGTGGCATGCGCCTTTTTGGCTGGTGGTGGGTTTGTGTGGTGTCTTCGGCGCCATGGCTTATTGGACAGTGCCGCAATTGCGCGCCCACTTGGACCACCCCGACCGCCACTCGGTCTGGGGCGAGATTGTGGCCACCGTCCAAGAGCGGAATCACCAGTGGTCGTTCGCTTTCACGATGGTCAGCATCCTGACGGGTTTCATGATCATTCCCTACATCACGATTTATCTCGAGACCAACTTGGCTGTATCCAACCGAGATATCCCGCTGCTTTACTTGGCTGGCGGTGCGGCAACATTGGTGAGCGCGCGGTGGATTGGCGTGCTGTCTGACCGCCTGGGTAAGCGCTACATGTACGAGCGTCTCGCCGCGTTGGTGGGCATACCGCTGTTCACCCTGACCCTCATGCCACCCGCGCCCTTTTGGGTGTTGACCTTGGTTTATGTGCTGTTTTTCGTCATCGTGAGTGGCCGAATGATCCCCAGCATGGCCGTTGTGTCGGCCGCAGCCAATCCCAGGCGACGCGGTACATTCATGGCCATCTCAGGCGCCTTACAGTCGTTCGCGATGGGGCTGGCCGCGTTGGTTGGCGGTTTGATCATTGGCCGCTCAGCGGACGGCCAGGTGACCGGGTACTGGATCACGGCGCTGTTGGGCACCTTGGCAAGCTTTGCCTCGGTGTGGCTCATTCGGCGGATTCAAGTGCCGGAGGGTAAGGGGCCCATAAGCGCACCGAAAATAGATACCTAAGTATCCTTTTAGACCATTGCTGCGGTGCATGGTTGCCAAACCCTGATACGGGGTGCATAGTGGGGTTGAGTCGGTCAAACTCGCTTTGGGCGGGACCGCTCACCCCGCCCATTGTTTCGTCACCCTGAGCTGAGGAGGCTTAATTATGAACTTGACAATCAGCGGACATCACCTCGATGTGACCCCTGCTTTGCGGGCTTATGTCACCACCAAACTCGACCGGATTACGCGCCACTTTGACCAAGTCGTCGACGTCAAAGTTTTGCTGACGATTGATAACCTCAAAGAAAAAGACCTGCGTCAGCGCGCCGAATGCAATATTCATGTGAAAGGAAAGGACTTGTTTGCTGAGAGTGCCCACGCTGACTTGTACGCCGCTCTGGATGACTTGGCAGACAAAATGGACCGACAAGTGCTGCGCCACAAGGACAAGGCCCAGGCGCATAATCATCAACCTGCTAAGCGAATGATGTAGTCTTCGCGCCACTTTTTAGGCATAACGCCTAAAAAGTGGTAAAAATGGCGCACTGCAACAAGCCACCTTACTTTAGGTGGCTTTTTCTTGATGGCTTGGGCGCAATGCGGCACACTGTGCGGTCGTTGCGTTGCATCAGAGGAATTTCATGAATCGTTTGTCTGCAATATTGCCGCTTGAACAGGTCGCTGTTGGTCTTGATGCCTCAAGCAAAAAGCGTGCATTTGAAGAGGTGGGTTTGTTATTCGAAACCCGCCACGACCTGAACCGATCATTGGTTACTGACAGCCTTTTCGCGCGCGAGCGCCTGGGCTCCACCGGGTTAGGGCACGGGGTGGCGATTCCCCACGGACGTATCAAAGGGTTGAAGCAGCCCATGGCTGCGGTTTTTCAGCTCGCAGCGCCCATCGCATTTGACGCCCCTGACGAGCAGCCCGTCACCCTCCTGATCTGCCTGTTGGTCCCCGAAGCGGCGACCCAAAAGCACCTCGAAATCCTCAGCGAAATTGCAGAAATCCTCAGCGACAGCGAGCTGCGCGAGCGCATGAAAACCGCTGACACATCAGAAACCCTTCACCAGCTTGTTGCCAACTGGCAGTCGGCACACATCCCTGCCTAACGAACGGTAAAAACACATGCGCCCCACGGTCATCAGTGCGGATGTGTTGTTTGAGGCCCATCGGACGCGTCTCAAGTTAGATTGGTTGGGCGGCCACGGTGCGTCTGAGCGGCGCTTCGATGAGCTCGCCATTCGCGCCGCCCGGTCCGGTGCTGACCTTGTCGGTTACCTGAACTACATCCACCCCTACCGTGTACAGGTCTTGGGTGAGCGAGAGGTGGCTTACCTTGCCCGAGGTGAGGGCGCTGATTGCGCGCGCCGTGTCGCGCGCATCGTCACCCTGGAGCCCCCTGCCATCTTTCTCGCTGACGGGCAAACCGCCCCGCCAGAGTTACTGTCCATGTGCGAGCGGGCGCAAATCCCCTTGTTCACCACGCATGAGTCCGCGGCGTTTGTTGTCGACGTCCTGCGCGCCTACCTGTCCAAACATTTCGCTGAACGCTCGACCATGCATGGCGTTTTCATGGACATCTTGGGGATGGGGGTGTTGATCACCGGAGAATCTGGTCTCGGCAAAAGCGAGCTGGGCCTTGAGCTTATTTCTCGGGGTCATGGACTGGTGGCGGACGATGCGGTCGATCTGTTTCGAATCAATCAGGCAACCATCGAAGGACGCTGTCCTGAGCTCTTGCGCAACCTGCTGGAGGTGCGTGGGATTGGTTTACTCGATATCAAAGCGATCTTCGGTGAAACTGCGGTACGCCGGAAGTTGCGCCTCAAACTAATCGTTCACTTGGTACGCAAGGAAACCATGGAGCGGAAATACGAGCGCATGCCGCATCAAGCACTGTCTCAAGATGTGCTCGGTGTTCCCGTTCGGAAGGTTGTGATCCAGGTGGTTGCGGGTCGGAACATCGCGGTGTTGGTTGAGGCAGCGGTGCGCAACACCATCTTGCAACTGCGTGGCATTGACACCTACACCGATTTCGTCGAGCGCCAACGCTTGGCCATGGAAAATGGCCTTGATTAATGGCCCTGCGGCCTTTTAAGTCCCTCGATAGTGGCAGTCTTTTCGTGTGCAGTGCGCATAAAGCGCCAACGCGTGTTCCTGCAGCTTGAAGCCGCGTGAGCTGGCGATGTCATGCTGGCGCCGCTCGATCTCGGCATCCATGAACTCCTCCACACGGCCACAGTCCAAGCAGACCAAGTGATCGTGGTGTTGTCCAGCATCGAGTTCGTAAACGGCCTTGCCCGATTCAAAATTGCTTCGCAGCAGTAGTCCAGCCTGTTCAAACTGCATCAGCACCCGATAAACCGTCGCCAGACCGATGTCGGCCTTGTCATCGAGTAGCAGCCGGTAGACGTCTTCAGCACTCAAATGTCGCTGATTGGCACTTTGGAAGACTTCCAGGATCTTGAGTCGAGGGCCTGTGGCTTTCAAGCCCGTGTTTTTGAGTTCGTCGAGGGTGTTCATGCGTTTCGATTAAAAAATAGGCACAGGGGCGTCATTGTGTGCCGCTGATCAAGGGTCACCCCCTGAACTACAATCTTTGCATCATAGTTGTCTCCCTTTTACCCTTTGTTGGGGGCAACTTCAATCGGGGCTTTCTGCCCCTAACGGTGCCTTTATCTGATGCCAAATTTTTCAAATTTCACTTGCCGAGTTTTGCGTCCGCTCTCCTTGGTGGCTGTCGTCGTTGCGCTCGGAGCGTGTACAACCGCTGATGATCAAGGTTACGGATCGGCGTTAGGCATTTACCGTCCGGATGTGTTGCAGGGCAACGTGGTTACCGCAGAGCAGGTGGCCCTGCTGAAGGTCGGGATGTCTCGGGCTCAGGTCACGCGCCTGATGGGGACACCGCTGCTTAAAAGCGCCTTTCATGCAGACCGCTGGGATTATGTCTTTTCACGCTTGAGTGCGGATGCCCCCGGGCAGAAACGCCGTCTGAGCCTTTGGTTTGAGGGCGATCTGTTGGCGCGTTTTGAAGGCGACGAGATGCCAACCGAGGCAAAGTTTGTCGACTCGATTGCCAAGCCCCTTGATGTGAGCGAACCCGTCAAGCTGCAGGCCACCGCTGAAGAGTTGGAGGCTTTCAAGGCCAAAACGCCCGTGGCCCCAGCGCCGCCGTCCACGCCGGCTGTCGCTGCACCCAAGGCCTACCCCCCATTGAATGCTGAGGTAACAAAATGAGTGAGTCGAAGACAGTGGGTATCGTGATTGCGGGTGCCAGTGGCCGTATGGGCCGGATGTTGATTGAGGCTGTTTTGGCTGACCCCTCGGCGCGCCTTGTGGGGGCGCTGGATGTGACTGGAAGTCCCGCCCTTGGACAAGACGCTGGCGCTTTTGCCGGCGTTGAAACCGGTGTCTTGATCAGCGATGACATCGCAAACACGCTCGCAGGTGCCGATACGCTAATCGACTTCACGCGACCTGAAGGCACGTTGGCGCATGTGGCCCACGCCTTGCCGAACGGTGTTGCGATGGTGATTGGTACCACTGGATTTTCGGATGCGCAAAAAGCCACCTTGCAAGTGGCCAGTCAGACCATTCCCATGGTGATGGCGCCCAATATGAGTGTCGGCGTGAATGTCACTTTGAAGCTTCTGGAGATGGCGGCAAAGGCGATGCCGATTGGATACGACATCGAGGTCATCGAGGCCCACCACCGTCACAAGGTCGACGCGCCGTCCGGCACCGCTTTAAAAATGGGTGAGGTGATTGCCGGCGCTTTAGGCCGTGACCTCAAAGATTGCGCTGTTTACGCGCGCGAGGGCGTAACCGGTGAGCGGGATCCATCGAGCATTGGATTTGCAACGATTCGCGGTGGTGACATCGTGGGCGATCACACCGTCTTGTTTGCGGGTACGGGTGAGCGCATTGAGATCACCCACAAGTCATCGAGTCGCGCAACCTATGCCCAAGGCAGCATGCGAGCAGCCCATTTTTTAAGCGACAAATCAAACGGGCTCTATGACATGTTTGATGTCTTAGGCCTGAACACATAACCCCTCACAAGTCACATCATGCAAGAGAAGTTTGAGCCCCAAGCCATTGAGCAGGCGATCCGCGCCAAGTGGGCTGCAGCCGACGTTTACCGCGTCACCGAGGACAAAGACAAGCCCAAGTTCTATGCCTGTTCGATGTTGCCTTACCCCAGCGGTAAGCTGCACATGGGGCATGTTCGCAATTACACGATCAACGACATGCTCGCACGCCACCTTCGGATGAAAGGCTACAACGTCTTGATGCCGATGGGATGGGATGCGTTTGGTTTGCCGGCAGAAAACGCCGCACTCAAAAATCGTGTGCCCCCTGCACAGTGGACATACGACAACATCGCTTACATGAAAAAGCAGATGATGGCCATGGGCTTGGCGATTGACTGGTCGCGCGAGGTTGCCACATGTGATCCTGCGTACTACAAGTGGAACCAATGGCTCTTCTTGAAGATGCTCGAAAAAGGCATTGCTTATCGCAAGACACAGGTGGTCAACTGGGATCCGGTTGATCAAACCGTATTGGCCAACGAGCAGGTGATTGACGGTAAGGGCTGGCGCACCGGTGCGACGGTCGAGCGCCGTGAAATTCCTGGCTACTACCTGGCCATCACGGACTATGCCCCCGAGCTGTTAACGCATGTCAAAGACGGCCTGTCCGGATGGCCTGAGCGGGTCCGCTTGATGCAAGAGAATTGGATTGGCAAGAGTGAGGGTGTGCGGTTTGCTTTCACTCACACCATTGCCGATGCAGATGGCAAGCTGATTGATGACGGTCGGATGTACGTCTTCACCACGAGACCGGACACGATCATGGGCGTGACGTTCTGTGCGGTAGCGCCTGAGCACCCACTGGCGGCTCGGGCGGCACAAGACAATCCCGAGTTACAGGCGTTTATCGCGACGTGTCAGCAGGGCGGTACAACGGAGGCCGAACTGGCCTTGAAAGAAAAAGTGGGCATGCCCACCGGCTTGTCTGTTACGCACCCCCTGACCGGCGAGTCGGTCGCGGTTTGGGTGGGCAACTATGTTTTGATGAGCTACGGCGACGGGGCTGTGATGGGCGTCCCCGCTCACGATGAGCGCGATTTCGCGTTTGCAAAAAAATATGCATTGAACATCAAGCCGGTCGTGCACGTCGCCGGCAAGGGCGATTACGACACGTCGGCTTGGCAAGAGTGGTACGCGGAGAAAGGCAGCGGTATCGCTGTTAACTCTGGCAAATACGATGGGTTGGTCTTCAGCGATTGTGTCGATGCCGTTGCGGCAGACCTCAAGGCCAAGCACCTCGGCGAGAAGAAGACAACGTGGCGCCTGCGTGATTGGGGCATCAGTCGCCAACGCTATTGGGGGACACCCATCCCGATCATTCACTGTGATGACTGCGGGGCGGTTCCGGTACCCGAAAAAGACTTGCCTGTGGTGTTGCCGCCCGACCTCGTGCCCGATGGTAGCGGTAACCCACTCAACAAGTCCGCACAGTTTTTGAATGTCGGATGCCCCAAATGTGGCAAGCCCGCCAAGCGTGAGACCGACACCATGGACACATTCGTGGACTCGTCTTGGTACTTCATGCGCTATTGCGATCCGAAAAAAGCCGACGGCATGGTTGGTGCGGGTGCGGCTTACTGGATGAACGCCACAGACGTACCCGGCAAGCCCAACAGCCAAGGCATGGATCAGTACATTGGTGGCATTGAGCACGCGATTCTGCACCTGCTTTATGCACGCTTCTGGACCAAGGTGATGCGGGATCTGGGGTTGGTCAACGTGGATGAGCCGTTTGCCAAATTGCTGACGCAGGGCATGGTCTTGAATCACATTTACTCACGCCGCACGCCACAAGGCGGCAAAGAGTATTTTTGGCCTCACGATGTCGAGAACGTTGCAGATGCAAGCGGTAAGGTTGTGGGCGCGAAGTTGAAAAACGCGGTCGGCGATCTGCCTGTCGGCACGCCGATTGACTACGAGGGCGTGGGCACCATGTCCAAGTCCAAAAACAACGGTGTTGATCCCCAGTCGCTGATCGATACGTTTGGCGCCGATACCGCGCGTCTCTACACCATGTTCACGGCACCGCCTGAAGCAACGCTGGAGTGGAATGATTCCGCCGTTGAAGGCAGCTTCCGCTTCTTGCGGCGTGTTTGGAACTTCGCCGTCAAAAACGAGGCGGTGTTGCGCGCCGGGGTGTGTGTGGCTCATGACGGTGCGTACAGCGCTGCCGCAAAGGCTTTGCGCTTTGACATCCACACCGTTCTGCGCCAGGCCAATTTTGATTACGAGCGCATGCAGTACAACACCGTTGTGTCGGCTGTCATGAAGATGCTGAACACACTTGAGTCGGCGCAATTGAGCGAAACCGCCGCCGATCAAGCCGCATTGGCATCGTGCTTCTCTGTGATGTTGCGCGTGCTGTACCCCGCTTGCCCGCACATCACCTGCGAATTGTGGGACGCGTTGGGTTACGCTGGTGGCGCGACCGGTACCGGTCTGCTCGATACAGACTGGCCCGAGGTCGACGAGTCAGCCCTCGTTCAGGATGAGATTGAGTTAATGTTGCAAGTCAATGGCAAGTTGCGAGGCGCGGTTCGCGTGTCAGCGCAGGCCAGCAAAGCAGATATCGAAGCGGCGGCGCTGGCCAGTGAGGCCTTTGTGCGTCAAGCCAATGGTGCGGCGCCGAAGAAGGTGGTGGTGGTCCCGGGCCGTTTGGTCAACATCGTGGTGTAAAGCTATGAAATTTTCTTCTTCCTCGAATCGCACCCGTCGGGCCTGTTTGTCGTGCGGTCTCGTTGTTTTGGCTTTGACGCTTGCCGGATGTGGCTTTCAGCTGCGTGGCGCGGCACCTCAATTGGCCTTCAAACAAGTGGCATGGCGTGGGGTGACCGGCCCGGTTTCTAACGCGGTCTCAGAGGCGTTGCGCAGTCAAGGTGCCGACACCACCCGCAGCGCGATTGCCCTCAATGCTTCAGGCACCAACGCCGAGGGCGATGCGCCGTCGGACATTGATCTTGTCATTGAGGTGAGCGTTGACCAACGGGAGCGACAGGTGGTTGCGTCGACCATTGCCGGACAGGTTCGTGAACTTGATTTACGGGTGCGTTTTAATTGGCAAGCCTTCAACCGTACCGGCCAGCCGATCACGCCGACGATTGAGATGGTGTTGTCACAAGACTTGAGTTACCAAGAGTCTGCGGTGCTCTCGAAGTCGCTTGA
>Ga0102899_1000762_pt1 | contig 10282 bp, 14 predicted proteins | sample Colrivmeta1555B3_FD_78455 | JGI IMG/M metagenome (GOLD analysis project Ga0102899, IMG submission 78455) | Estuarine microbial communities from the Columbia River estuary - metaG 1555B-3 | ecosystem: Environmental > Aquatic > Marine > Intertidal zone > Estuary | place: USA: Columbia River... | reverse complement strand
GATTTTGGTGTTGGTAAGAAATAAATTGCACCAGGAACATCCGAAGGATTTACAATTAATATTTCCTTTTTCATTGTTGAAGTTGCACTATGTGTTTCATCACTATAAACGTTATGAGCATAGTTTGTAGGGGCCTTTGTACCACCACCATTATTTACATATTCTTCAATTTTTTTCCAGTTAATTGCAGCAATAAAATCTTTATCGTTTTGAGATGCATTTACTTCTAACAATGAGTTTGCCTCTTCTGTATTATAGGTTGTAAAAAAGAACCATCCGTGAGATTTCCCTCTTCCTGGATGTGATAAATCATAATTAAAACCTGGCATCATAATTTGAAACTTAATATCCATTGCTCCTGTTTCAGGTGCAACACTTATAAAAGTTAAAGCTCCTTTAAAGTTACCTTTATACTCTTTTATTGGCATATCTCTTTGAGGATAAGGCACAGAAAAACGAGTACCAGCTACAACATATTCAGTATTTTCAGTAACAAAAGAAGAACTGTGGTTACCAGCTGAATTTGGAATCTCAATAATCTCAGTAGTTTCAAAAGTAGATAAATCAATTTTTGCAATACGAGGTGTATTGTTTCCATTAATAAATACATAACGACCATCTAGTTCACCCGCTGTTTGCGAAATGTCTGGATGATGTGAATCATCCCAAGGGATAAAACCATGAGAAGTGTTTAACATTGGTTTTGTTTCTTCATTAAATCCATATGCTTTTTCAGCATCTACTGAAAAAACAGGAATAACTTTGAATAAACGACCAGATGGAAGACCATAAACAGCTAACTGCCCACTAAATCCTCCTGATACAAATGCATAAAATTCATCGTGTTCACCTGGAGCAACATATACTTTTTCTGCAGCAGAACCTGATAATGCTCCCTGCTTTCCTTTGTCGCCTCCGTTACCACAACTACTTAGTATTGTTGATACTATTGTTAATGCTAATAAAGATTTAAAAATTGTTTTCATACTATTATTTGTTTGTTTGTTGTTTTTCTTTTCTACTTAAAGGCTTATTCTGCTACCTTTAAAGTTCTAAAGTATTCTAATATTAACCTTGCTTCTGGCTCAGTTAAACTTTGATTTGCCATTGGTGATAAATATTCTGCTAATAATTGTTTAGCAATTGGATTTTCAGCAACCATTCCTTCAGGGTTTAAAATCATATTCATAATCCATTCAGGAGTTCTTCTTTCTGTTACACCTGCTAAAGCTGGTCCAACAAACCGCTTATCTTCTTTATGACAAGCAGAACATTTAGCTTTAAATAATTCATGACCTTGATCTGCCATTGCTTGATCAATTTCCCCCAAAGTAACACTTTTAACAGGTCCAATTCCTTTATCTTTCATTGGGTCAACCTCTATAGCTTCTACTTTAGATTCCTCTTGAGGTTGGGCAGTTTTATCATCTTTTTTTCCATCACTTCCACAGCTTGCAACTAATGCTACAATTCCAGCTAATACAAATACTTTTAATTTCATGTTACTTTTTAATTTAATTTTTGATTTATTTAATTATTCAATTGGAACCAATACGTTATCAATTACGTGAATCCAACCATTACTTACTTGTACTGTTTTTAATATTTTTGTTCCCCCTACATAAATTCCATCTTCCTTTTCTTCAACTACTAAATATTTTCCCGAAGCCATATACAACTTTCTGCCTTTTTTTGCTTCTTTAGATAATTGAGTATCTGGATAATTTGCTGGAGCAACATGGTTAGTTAATATAAAGGCTAATTTTGCCTTATTTTCAGGCTTTAATAAATCTTCAACTGTTCCAGCTGGCAATTTATCAAATGCAGCATTTACAGGCGCAAAAACTGTTAATGGGCCAGCATTTACAAGTGCATCTTCTACACCTGCTGCCTTTACAGCTATAACCAACGTTTTAAAATCGTCTAATGATTGAGCTACTTGGAGTACGTTTGCAGCAGAAACTGTATCTTTAACTGCTGATTGACCAAGTCCTGTTTCTACAACTTCAGCTGCTGTAGTTTCACTTGTTTGTTTTTTCTCCCCTCCATTGCATGATGTAAAGGAAATTGCTAATACTGCTATAAGCGTGAAGATTAAATTGATTTTTTTCATAAAATATATTATTAACGTTAATGAATAATTCAACAAATATAATGTTCGACAATCATTTGAAATATGATAAAAATCATTTTTTAAGAATAAAAGATATTTTTATCTTTTATTCTATGACTTTCACACGTCAAAATCTAATCTTAAATTCGCCTAATTATTGTATAGATCAATTTTTATGTAAGTTTTTTACAAAAAATAGACAAATAAGGACTTAAATTTATAAAAAAAAAATGAATAACACATTAATAAAGAATAGTTTATTAAAAGGCATAACCTATTCTGATTATAGAAATAAAATTAAAAATTTACTTTCAAAAGGCCTATCAACAGGGATTGAGCAATCTGAAGCATTGTTTGATTATAGTTTATTAAATGACAAAAGAATGGATAGACTTGATAAAACTTTAAAAGTATCTGAAGATACTCTGAATTCTCTTAACCAATTAAATGAAAATTTCACTTTTCTTGTAATTGCTGAAGGTTGGTGTGGTGATGCTGCACAAATAGTTCCTATTTTAAATAAGATTGCAGAATCCTCTTCACATATTGATTTAAAAATTGTTTTAAGAGACGAAAATGAAGAGTTGATGAATCAGTTTTTAACAAATGGAAGTAAATCTATCCCAAAAACATTAATTATTGATAAAAATAATAAAGTAATAAATTCTTGGGGACCAAGACCTTCAATTGCAACCAGAATGGTTATGGATTATAAAGAAAAAACTGGCGTATTAGACGCTGAATTTAAAAAAGACCTTCAGATTTGGTATAATAAGGATAAAGGAAACAATACTCAAAAAGATTTAATAGAACTATTAAATGCGTCTTAAGCTATACTAGTTTATTTTTGAATATCTTTGTTGCTCAAAACACATAAATGATAGTAGGTTTTAGCACCATACCAGAAGAAGCGAAAATTTGGGTTTTTCCTTCAAGCAGAAAATTTTATCCGCAAGAAATTGAAGAGATAACAAAAACATTGGAATCTTTTTTATCAAGTTGGAAATCCGATAGAAATGAAATTGAATGCTCTTATTTAATTAAGCACGACAGATTTATTCTAGTTACTGCAAATGACACAGAAAATTCTATTAGTCTTGAGGCACATGATGCTTTAACTTCATTTATAATGGAGCTTGAGAAAAAACTTGAAATTATTTTATTAGATAAAATAAATGTTTGTTACAAACAAGGGGAATTTGTTCAATACAAAGATATTATTGAATTTAAAAAAATGATAAAGTCTAAGGGAGTTTCTGAAAAAACCATTGTTTTTAATAATATGATTACAGTAAAAGAAGAACTTAGATACAATTGGGAAATAAATATTATGGAAAGCTGGTTAGGGCGTTTGGTAAAATAAACTGATTAACTTAAATACTTATCTATATAGTCCAAAGGCTCTAAAGCATTTTTAACTTCAAAATTACCTATTTTGGTTCTTCTCAATTTTGATAAATAACCGCCCGAATTTAGAGCTTTACCAAAATCATAAGCTAATGATCTAATGTAAGTTCCTTTACTACAAACAACTCTAAATTCTATTTTTGGCAAATTTATTTTAGTAATTTCAAATTCAGAAATTGTAATGTTTCGAAATGGTATTTCTATAGATTTTCCATCACGTGCCATATCATATAAACGCACACCATCTTTCTTTAAAGCAGAAAACATAGGTGGTTTTTGTTCAATTTCACCTAAAAACTGTTTAACTGTATTATAAATCAATTCAGAAGCAATATGACTTGTTGAAAATGTTTCATTTACTTCAGTTTCCAAATCATAGCTTGGCGTAGTTGCTCCCAAAGTTATTTCACCCGTGTATTCTTTAATTTGACCTTGATATTCATCAATTTTTTTAGTAAAGTTTCCTGTGCAAATAATTAACAAACCACTTGCTAAAGGATCTAAAGTACCTGCATGGCCGACTTTAATTTTCTTTAAGTTAAACTTTTGACGAATATGCCATCGCAATTTATTAACCACTTGAAAAGATGTCCACTCCAAAGGTTTATCTATTAATAAAACTTGTCCACTTTTAAAATCTTCAACAGTTAACATTAAATAATAGATAAAGGATATATAAAATAGTGAATAAGTAATAAAGTAACTCCTAAAACAATGCGATAGTAACCGAAAATTTTAAATCCTTTTTTACTTAAATAATCTATAAAAGATTTTATGGCAATCATAGCAACTATAAATGCAATAATATTTCCAATAATTAAATAGTTAATTTGTTCATTGGTTAATACAAAACCGTTATTGAAGTAATCGTATAATTTTTTTGCTGTTGCACCAAACATAGTTGGCACAGCTAAAAAGAAGGAAAACTCAGCAGCTGTTTTTCTATTTAATTTTTGAGTCATTCCACCAACAATTGTTGCTCCACTTCTAGAAGTTCCTGGAATCATAGCCAAGCACTGAAAAAAACCGATTTTAATGGCTGTTCCATAGCTAATTTCAGTGTGTGAATCTGGATTTTTAATGTCAATTTTCTCATTAGATTTAAACCATTCATCAACTTTTAACAATAAAAACCCGCCTAAAATTAATGAAATTGCTACTACTAATGGGCTTTCCAATAACTCATCAATAACATCATTCAACAATAAACCAAATACGACGGCAGGTATAAAAGCAACTAATAGTTTAAAATAAAAATCTAAACTTTGAAAAAAGCGCTTCCAGTATAAAGCTAAAACAGCTAAAATAGCTCCTAATTGTATAACAATAGTAAATAGCTTGGTGAAATCATCATTTGCAATTTTCATAAATGACGACGCTATAATCATGTGCCCTGTAGAAGAAACTGGTAAATACTCTGTAATCCCTTCAATAATAGCTAAAATAATGGCTTCAATAAAATTCATTCTTATTTTTTATATTTTGCCATTATTGCATAAATTTCAATAGCTAAGCCAATTAAAACAAGCGTTGGAGCCAATCTTATTCTTTGAAAATTATAAATTTCTTCATTAAAAACTTCAGGATTATCACTTCCTCCTCCGGCCATTAATATAAAACCTACTACTATAAAGCAAATCCCAATTAACATTACTATATAGTTTTTTTTACCAAATAGAAATTCGTTTTTAGTATTTTGATTTTTTTCTTTCATATTTTTAATAATATAATTCGTCTGTTCTTAAGTTTAAAAACCGTTGTGTAGCAAAAAATGTACTTATCCAAGTTATTAAAATCCCAAGTCCAATAATTGCTGAAAATAAAATTGCTAAAATTTTATAATCAGATAAAAGTTCAATTTCTGGAACCATTTTATTAACATACATTATAAAAATTAGCAACCCAGCTATTGAAACAATTGCTCCGAGAACACCTAATTGAATACTTTTTATTATAAAAGGAATTCTAATAAAACCTTTCGTTGCACCCACCATTTGCATGGTTTTAATAGTAAAACGTTTTGAATAAACTGATAATCTAATAGAACTATTTATTAATACAACTGCAATTAACGTAAATAAACTACTGAAAAGCAGCATCCAAAAACTTAGGCGTGTAATATTTTTTGTTAATAATTCAATTAAAGGTTTATCATATGAAACTTCAGCAACAACACTTCTTAGTTTTAATTGCGTTTCAATTTCAGCCATTTTTTCAGGTGTAACAAAATCTGATTTTAAGGATACATCAATAGCATCTTTTAAAGGGTTTTCCCCTAAAAAGTCTAAAAAGTTTTCTCCAATTTCTTCACTATATTTTTTTGCAGCATCCGTTTTTGAAATAAATGTAACGGATTTTGTGTATTCAGCTTTCTTTAATTCAGCCTTTAAAATTTCTACGTCATTATTTTTAGCATTGTCATTTAAAAATATTGTTATAGCTACTTTTTCTTTAAAATGTTTTGTTATACTATTGGTTTTTAACACAATAAGCCCTAAAATACCTACTAAAAAAAGCACCAAAGCTATACTTATTACAACTGAAAAGTACGAAGATCTTAATCGTCTTTTTTGATATTTTTCAAATGATTTATCCAAAACTTATTCTTATTAAATAGGGTGCAATATACAAATTTGTTGTTAGTTGGTACTTTGTGTATTTTAGTTTTTCTAAAGAAAATTTCATATACCACTTTTTGAAAATATCAAAAAAAGAAAAATGGAATTTATGTTCTTATAACTATTATCTTTGCACTATGGAAACAAACAGACAAAAAAAAATAGCAGGTGTTTTACAAAAAGACTTAGCAGAAGTTTTACAACACGCAGCTCAGGATGGAATGAAAGGGGTAATTATATCTGTTAGTAAGGTTAACGTTACTTCCGATTTATCAAATGCAAAAGTATTTCTAAGTGTTTTTCCACAAATAAACAGAGAAATAATTTTAAAAGGTGTTCAAGAAAATACTGCAACAATTAGGTATGAAATGGCCCGCAGAACTAAAAATCAGCTAAGACGAATGCCAGAATTATCGTTTTATATTGATGATAGTTTAGATTATATTGAAGATATTGATAATGCATTACGTGGCAAAAAAGAAAATCCAATAAAAAATCCTGAAATTTTAGACAAACGTCAAAAGCGCTAATTTGAATTTCCCTCTATACATAGCTAAAAGATATTTATTTTCAAAAAGCAGCAACAATACCATAAATATTATAACATTTATTGCGGCAATTGGTGTAGTTATTGGAACTTTAGCTTTGTTTATTGTGCTTTCAGGGTTTTCTGGGCTTAGAGAGTTTAGTGTTGGTTTTTTAAATATTTCAGATCCTGATATTAAAATAACTTCAGAAAAAGGAAAATCATTTTTATTTACTTCCAATTTACAATCAAAAATCAAGAACCAAGGAGGTATAGCTTCTTATTCAAAAGTTATTGAAGAAAGAGCTTTTTTTGAATTTAACAAAAAAACACATATTGCTTATATAAAAGGTGTAGACATAAACTATACAAATGTAAATAGTATTGATACAACCGTTTATATTGGAAGTTGGTTAAATGAAGAAATACCTTATGGTGCAGTTGTAGGAAACGGAATTTCATCAATATTATCAATAGGTGTTTTTGATTATTTAGAACCCTTAAAAATTTATGTCCCAAAACCAGGCTCTGGTTATATTACAAATCCAACTAATGCTTTTACTGAAATTCATACGCAACCAATTGGTGTGTTTGCATTAACCGATGAAATTGATAAAAAATATACATTTACTTCTTTGGAAGTTGCTCAAGAATTATTGAATTATAGTGCTGAACAAATTTCAGGTATTGAAGTAAAAGTTACTAATATTAGCGAACGCTCAAAAATAATTAAAGAATTAAAAACAACTTTTGGAAGTGAATTTAAAGTAGAAACAAGAGAACAACTTAATGCTGTTTTTTATAAAATGCTAAATACAGAAAATTTAGCTTCCTATTTAATATTTACACTTATTTTAATTATTGCATTATTCAATGTAATTGGCGCAATTATTATGATGATATTAGATAAACGTGACAATTTAAAAACACTTTATAACTTAGGTGCAACTATTAAAGACATTAAACGTGTATTTATTTTACAAGGTTTTTTACTGTCAGTAGTTGGACTTTTTATTGGATTAACGTTAGGAATACTATTGGTTTTACTTCAAAAAAAGTACCAATTATTTATGATAACTCCTAACCTAGCTTATCCTGTTGAATTCAATTTTGCCAATGTGTTTACTGTAATAATTACCATTTTAGTATTAGGTTTTATAGCCTCAAAAATTGCAAGCAGCAGGATTTCATTAAAATTGGTTGAATAGCCCGGAAGAGGTAATTCTTTAATACATTTTTATTATGGTATTTGTAATAAATCCTGATACTAGATAATTGAAACAAAAACATCTGAAAACTAAAAAACTATTGCCTATTGCCTAAAAAATTAAGCAAACTTTTGCAACACCTCATCAAAAGCATCATAAACACCTTGAGCTGTATCCGATTTTACCATTTTTATTCTGTACTCCTTAAAATCTGGAATCCCTTTAAAGTAATTTGTATAATGTCGGCGATTTTCCATAACTCCAACAATTTCCTTTCCTTTCCATTCAATTTCCATTTCTAAATGGCGTCTTGCCATTGCAACACGATCTACAATAGATATTTCTGGTAAATATTCCCCCGTTTCAAAAAAGTGCTTTACTTGTTTAAAAAACCAAGGATTACCAATACTTGCGCGTCCAATCATAGCTCCATCTAAGCCAAATACATCACGCATTTCCATCGCTTTCTCAGGCGTATTTACATCTCCATTTCCAAAAATAGGAATGTGCATTCTAGAGTTATTTTTTACTTCTGCAATAGGTTTCCAATTGGCTTTCCCTTTATACATTTGAGCCCGAGTTCTGCCATGAATTGAAATTGCAGCACAACCAACGTCCTGCAAACGCTCTGCAACTTCCAAAATTTTTATTGATTTTTCATCCCAACCCAACCTTGTTTTTACAGTAATGGGTATTTTGGTGTGCTTTGCCATTGCTTCGGTTAATTTCACCATCAAATCAATATCTTTTAAAATACCTGCGCCAGCTCCTTTACTTACCACCTTTTTTACTGGACAACCAAAATTAATATCAATAATATCTGGATTGGATTGTTCAACAATTTCTATCGTTCTAAGCATATCGTCTAAATCTGCTCCAAAAATTTGAATACCAACGGGACGTTCTTTTTCGTAAATATCCAATTTTTTTCTACTTTTTGCAGCATCTCGAATCAAACCTTGACTAGAAATAAATTCAGTATACACAACATCTGCGCCTTGTTCTTTACACAACGCTCTAAACGGTGGATCACTTACATCCTCCATTGGTGCTAACAACAATGGGAAGTCACATAATTCTATATCGCCTATTTTAATCAAAATCAAAAAATTAAGTGCGCAAAAATACATAATTTAAATTATTTATGAATTCTTAATTAAATTGTATTTTTGAAACTATAAAAATATCAACATGAAATTAAATATTACTGTATTTCTAGTTTTAGGATTATTTATTGGCTGTAAATCAGCACATAAATCAACTAGTTACGATGGAAAATCTGGCGCTACAAAAATTGTAAATACTATACATTATCCTCAAGAAAAACATTTAAAAAATGTAAAACAATTAACTTTTGGAGGAGACAATGCCGAAGCTTACTGGAGTTTTGACAACAATAAATTAGTTTTTCAGTCTAGTAATATTTGGGATTTAGGTTGCGATCAAATTTTCACAATAAATATTACTGACGATTTAAGTAAAGGAGCTAAACCACAAATGGTGAGTACTGGATTAGGAAGAACTACTTGTAGTTAATTTTTACCAGACAATAAAACAATTATTTATTCATCAACACATTTAGTTGATAAAAACTGTCCTCCTGTTCCTAAAAAAGAAGATTATGGCAATAAATATATTTGGCCAGTTTATGAAGGTTTTGACATTTTTACAGCAGATATTCAGGGGAATCAATTAAAACAATTGACTTTTGAAAAAGGCTATGATGCAGAGCCTACAGTTTCTCCAAAAGGTGATAAAATTGTATTTACATCAACCAGAACTGGTGATTTAGAATTATTTACAATGAATTTAGATGGAAGTAATGTTCAACAAATAACCAATGAATTAGGCTATGATGGTGGCGCATTCTTTTCTCCAGATGGAACTAAATTAATTTTCCGTTCATCAAGACCAAAAACTGAAGCAGAAATTAAAGAATATAAAGATTTATTAGCTGTTGGTTTGGTTCAACCTACAAATATGGAATTATACACTTGCAATATTGACGGAAGTGAATTAAAAAAAATCACCAATTTAGGAAGTGCCAATTGGGCCCCATTTTTTCACCCTTCAGGAAAAAAAGTAATATTTTCATCAAACCATAAAACGAAACATAGTTTTAATTTATTTATGATAAATTTAGATGGAACAGGTTTAGAACAAATTACTTTTGATACAGTTTTTGATGCTTTCCCTATGTTCTCACCAGATGGAAAAAAGATAGTTTTTTCTTCAAATAGAAATAATAATGGCACTCATGACACCAATTTGTTTATTGCTGATTGGGTTGATTAATACTTAAAAAATGACAAAAAAATATAACTGGGCAATTTTAGGCTGCGGAAAAATTGCCAAAAAATTTGCCTTAGAATTAAAAGGATTACCAAATGCTAACTTATATGCTGCAGCT
>Ga0102899_1000757_pt1 | contig 10313 bp, 6 predicted proteins | sample Colrivmeta1555B3_FD_78455 | JGI IMG/M metagenome (GOLD analysis project Ga0102899, IMG submission 78455) | Estuarine microbial communities from the Columbia River estuary - metaG 1555B-3 | ecosystem: Environmental > Aquatic > Marine > Intertidal zone > Estuary | place: USA: Columbia River Estuary... | reverse complement strand
TCCAAGTAAAGAATTGATGGTTTTTAGAATCATCTTGATTCACTTTAATCGGTTCCGACCATGTCTCCCCCCCATCTTTGGATTTCACCAACCACGAATCGGTATCTGTTTCACCATTTCTTTGATCGCACCAATTTAAATAGATTGTACCTCTATTTGGACCATTACTATTATCACATTTTAAAATTGGAAGACCATTGGCTCTATAAATCCCAGGAATTGCTAACGTCCACCCACCATAATGTTTCTCAATTTTTCTCTCTTCTGGCAACCAAGTATTACCGCCATCCAATGATTTTTGAAAAACCAAACCAGCAGGACCAGTCCATGTTACATAGATTTCTCCATTTGGGCCAACCGCAGGAACAGCACCTTCCACAGTATCATCATCATCCTTACAATCACCTGTAAAGCTTGAGATTTTAATTGGCTTAGACCATGTAGCCCCTTGATCCATAGATTTCGAGAACACAATGATCGACGTATCCTTTGGATCACCAGAGTCATAAGCATCGAATTGAGTCCAGGTCATATAAATCTCATTATTGATAGGATTGACAACTGTCCATTGTTTGTCTTGAACCTTTGTTTTTTCAGGTTCTGGAAAAGTTCCTTCATTAAAGGATTTTGAAACTTTGTTGGTTGATTGACAAACAATTCGATCTAAGTGAGATGTTTCAACAAAACTAGCTAAGTGAAAATAATACAATCGGTTTCTAAAATCGAACATCAATACCGGATCTCCAAAAACACCATATTTACTTTCAATAGTTCTACTTTTCCATCTTTTCCCGCCATTTCTGGAATAATAAAAGTCAGAAAGAACAGACCCAGCAGCCATCTCTCTTGAATTCAATGGATTAATTGCAATGGAAGGCTCTATTTGTGAAAAAGGATAAATCGCATCCTTAGGTCGTTTTAACTTAACAACTTTAAAATCTGTCTGACCAAAAACAGCAATTGAGTTCAATAAAAAAAATAGTACAACTAATTTCATTCTGCTCTTAACCAATAATTGAATTTTTCATGTGTTGATTTGTCATCATTAAATTTCATTTCAAATCGAGGAATTTCTTTACTTGTTACTTTAATTTCAGTAGAAAATAGCTCCTGATCTCTTGCAAATAAAATTTCAATTAATTCACCTTCCTGTACCCCTTTGAAGTAATCTTCCAAAGAAGATTTATCGGCACGCATACCATTACAACCAATTATTTCGTCATTAACAGAAATTCCAGCATCTTCAGCAGCAGAATTAGATACAATTCCTCTGACAATTGTTTTCCCATTATTTTCTGTGATAAACATCCCCACAGACGCTTCCGTCTTTCCAGAATAATTTACATTTAAGCCAATTTTCGAGAAAAAGTCATTGTAATTAGGTATCTCTACCCCATTAATATATTTGGCATAAAACTCATCTAAATTCCGTCCTAAAAACAATTCAAGTTCCTTTTTAAATTCATTTTCAGAAAAACCTCTTCCTTTTTTCTCGTAGTATTCGCTATAAACACGTTGCATAAAATGATCCAAACACTTTTTACCATCATATTTTTCAATAATCATCGCATCAAGTAGCGCGGCGATTATTGTTCCTTTCGAATAATAAGACATTGTGCTATTTCGGCTATTTTCATCAGGTCTATAGGCTTTAATCCAAGCATCAAAACTAGCATGCGCAACTGGTTGAACTCTAGTACCAGGAGTTCCCTCAACATAATTGATCGTTCCAAAAAGTTTATTTAAGAACTCCTCTTTGGTATAATAACCAGCTCTCAATAAAAGCAACTCATCGTAATAAGACGTAAATCCTTCCATTACCCAAAGTAAGGACGTATAATTTTCTTTATCGTAATCAAAAGGTCCTAATTCAATTGGCCTGATTCGCTTTACATTCCAGAGATGAAAATATTCATGTGCAACCAAAGACAAGAAGCCAATGTATTTACTGCCTGCAAATGTCCATCGGTTAACACTTAAAACAGTTGAATTTGTATGCTCTAATCCCCCTTGTCCGTCAACAACATTATGAATAATGAACGTATATTTTTTGTTCGGATTTTGACCAAAAACATTCGTAGCAGCCTGAGTTATCTTAGCCATATCAATTTTCAATTGATCAACGTCAAAATTTCCTTTTCCATATATTGCCACATTATGCTCAGTGCCAGCAGAATTAAATGAAAACTGAATTTGATTTCCTATTTCAAGTGGACAATCGACCAATTGATCATAATTATTAAACACAAAACTATTCTCTGAATCCCCTTTTTCAAGCGCTGTAGTTATTGTACCAAATGTAGTATATGGATACACCTGCAATGAGCCACTTTGATTTTTGTGACCCTCAACATACATAAACACACCAGAACCACTAACAAACCCATGAGTGTCATCTAAAAAACTTGTTCTTACAGATAACTCAAAAGCATAAACCTCATATTTCACAGTTATTTTTTTGGCCTTCCCTTTTGAAATTTTCCAGGTATTTTTATCGCATTTAGTAACTTCAATTGCATTGTTATTTTCATCGAAAGCCTTTACCAAATCAACATTTCTGGCAAATTCCCTAACTAGATATGAACCCGGAGCCCATACTGGCATTTTAACCTTCAATTCCTTTTCTTTAAACCCTTCCAATTCCATTTCTACATGATAGTAGTGGTTTTGAGGTCTTGGCATTTTTAAATTATATTTAATATTCCCCGCAAATGTTGATAAACTAAGGAATGAAAGAAGGAATACAATCGAATATTTACACATAAATTTGTTATTTTCGACCAAATATAAGAAAAGTGATGCTTAATTCATTATAATGAATTACTGCAGCAAGAATTAAGAAAGAACAAACGAATCAGATATGAGAAAAATAATAGGGATACCAGTTTTAATAGCATTTTTAATCAGTTGTTCAAATCCTGAAGATCAAAAAACCACAAACAATTCAGAAAATGGTGATCTTAATAATAGAATCGCTCAATTAGAATTAGATAATGCGATGAAAGATTCAGTCATAAATGAGTCGCTTGCATTTTTCAATGAGATTCAATCCAATCTAGAAGCAATTAACATACGAAAAGATAACATTAAGGAATTATCATCAAATCCTGAATTAAGTCCTCAAGACAAACAATGGATTTTAGAAGAAATTCGCCACATTAATTTTTTAAGAGAAGACAATGCTCGTAAAGTTAAACAGTTAAATAATGAGCTTAAGAAAAATGGATTTAAAATAAAAGAACTTGAAGTCATGATTGAATCTCTTCAAAAAGACATTCAATGGAAGGATGAACAAATTGGATTGTTACAAGGAGAATTAAATAATTTAGACAAAGAATATGCAAGGTTGTTTGATGCCTACCAAGTTCAGTCTATTAAAGTTGACGAATTAACAACCAAATTAAATCAGACATATTACGCATATGGTACAGAGAAAGAACTAATTGAAAACAGAGTTATCGAGAAGAAAAATGGATTTATTGGTTTCGGTAAAAAAGCATCCTTACTGAACGATTTTAATGAAAAATACTTCACTGAAATTGATGCAAGCAAAGCAAAACAAATCACAATTGAAGGAAGAGACATTCATATATCAACTGCACATCCTGCAACCTCATATGTTATCGAAGAAATCGGGAATAGATCTGTAATAAAAATAAAGGATCGTTCAGAATTCTGGAAAATTTCAAAATACCTAGTTGTAATTACCAATTAAATGGAGACAGAAGTTAAGAAGACAAAGTTTCAAAGTCCAATTCCCATCATAATTCAATTAAGAAATCTTGTTTTTGGGAAAGTTAGGCCAGATATTTATACTTTTTCAATTTTCGTTCTTAATTTAACAATCTGGTTTACCTTTTTGATTTGGCATATATTTAGCTATTTCGCAATCACTTCGCGGTCACTGATAGAAAGTGAAAAAGGAATTCATGTTGAAGAAATCATTATGAATAGAGGAACCGTTCTTGGTTTTGAACCTGGTGACTTTTTAAATCGTCTTCAAACCTTTCACGCAATTTCTGTAATATGTTGGCTAGTTATTCTTATTGGCTTGATTTTACTTTATCGAAAGAAAAGAAAGTTTTTCTTATTCATTATAATTTCAGCTTTATTTTACCTTGGGATGAATGTATTTTACTTAAGTTTTCAGTATTTTAAAGAAGATACAACCATGTACGATAAAATCACCCTACTAATCTTGATTACAAGTACTGTTCTCCACTATTCACTAATGAGGGGGGAAAGAAACGGGGGATCACTTAATTTCTTTGGGGAAGCTGATTTTGAAGAATAAAATCAACAAGTGTAGTAATTGACTGAAGGTCTCTTGTTAACACAAACTTAGATTGATCGTAAAACTCATTTCGAACCATTAGTTTATCCTCAACAAATTGAATCAACGCTTCTTTATCTAAACCTTTAATTAGAGGACGTTCTGTTTTGCTATTTGCAAGACGATAAGCTAATTCTTTAGGACTTCTTTTTAAATAATAAGTATCTCCGAGAGCATTTAATTTATCCATGTTATTATTAAAACATGGCATACCACCACCAGTGGAAAACACAAAGCTTTCCGAATTACTGCTTAAATCGTTGATTAATTCAGACTCAATGTTTCTGAAATAATCTTCACCATGCTCAGAAAACAAGTCTGAAATTGATTTTTGAAAACGATTTTCAATGATTTCATCAGAATCTAAGAAAGATACCCCCAATTTATTGGCAAGCTTTTTTCCCAAGGTAGATTTACCACACCCCATAAAACCGACTAAAATTATCTTCATTGTTTGCAATTTCGGCAATGTTAAGGAAAAAATAAAAAAAAATTGACTTTATAAATCATTCATTATTATGACTTAAGAGAATTCTGACAAATAAATTCAAAAAAAAACCTTCTAAATCATTGCAAAAACAAAAACAAGCCCTATATTTGCACTCGCAAACGCGATGATTCCGTAGCTCAGCTGGTAGAGCAATACACTTTTAATGTATGGGCCCTGGGTTCGAATCCCAGCGGGATCACAAGAAAGCCTCTCAATTTTGAGAGGCTTTTTTTGTGCCATTAAAAATAGTTAATGTTATTAAGGAATATTGACCCTAGCAATTGCATTTTAATTTCGATCCAGGTTTTAAAATTTCACAAATAATTACAATCTAGTTGTCAAGCATACAATAGTAGCTTAAAACGTATTAAAACAGCAATATTTGAAGATTTGAAAATGCGTCATTGATCAGGACATTCAACTCAAAAAATAGTGCGCAACCATTACCTATATCCATATTAATTATTTGGAAACAGAAATACTACCTTATCAATAATATGAATTCGAAATTAAACTACCTCCTGAGGATTTTTAACCTTGGTTTTAGTTAATGCAATTTCAAGTACTTCATCCATTTTAGTGACAAAATGAAACGTAAGTCCTTTCAAATAATCGGCTTTAATTTCGTCAATATCCTTTCTGTTTTTTTCGCACAAAATAATTTCCTTAATCTGAGCTCTTTTAGCAGCGAGTATTTTCTCTTTAATTCCGCCAACAGGTAATACATCTCCTCTTAAAGTAATCTCACCAGTCATTGCTAGGTGTTTTTTTACTTTTCTTTGTGTGAATACAGATGCTAATGACGTAAGCATTGTAATACCGGCACTCGGTCCATCTTTCGGTGTTGCTCCTTCAGGAACATGCACGTGAATATTATGTCGATCGAACAATTCTTGCTTCAATCCTAACAAATGACTGTGAGCTTTGAGGTATTCCATTGCGATAACAGCAGATTCTTTCATGACATCACCCAAATTTCCCGTAAGAGTAAGTTTACCTTTCCCTTGCGTAATAGATGACTCAATAAAAAGAATATCACCGCCAACGCTTGTCCAAGCTAATCCTGTTACAACACCAGCAATATCATTGTTATCGTATTTTGTTTTACCTCTTCCAGCACCCAAAATATCAAAAAGATCACTTGCAACAACCTTAACATTAAAGGTTTCATCCATTGCAATTTGTCTTGCTCTGTTACGAACAATTTTTGCAATGACTTTATCCAATCCACGAACGCCAGATTCATTCGTGTATTCTTCTACAATTTTCTCCAATACTTTTTTATCGATTGAAATCACATCTTTACTGATTCCATGTTCCGCAATTTGTTTCGGAAGTAAATGACGTTTTCCAATTTCAACTTTCTCTTCAACAGTATACCCATTAACCTCAATCAGCTCCATTCTATCTCTAAGCGGACCTTGAATTTCGCCCAGATTATTTGCTGTTGCAATGAATAGCACTTTGGATAAATCGTATTCTGTTTCGATGTAATTATCGTAAAAATCTGAATTTTGCTCCGGATCAAGTACCTCAAGTAATGCAGAAGAAGGGTCACCATGATTACTGCGACCTAATTTGTCTATCTCATCCAAAACAAAGACAGGATTGCTTATTTCTGCCTTCTTGATATTTTGAATAACACGACCTGGCATTGCACCAATGTATGTTTTTCTATGCCCTCTAATCTCAGATTCATCATGTAAACCACCAAGTGACATTCGAATATACTTTCGTCCTAAAGCCTCAGCAATCGATTTACCTAAAGAAGTCTTCCCTACTCCTGGAGGTCCGTAAAAACATAAGATTGGTGATTTCATGTTTCCTTTTAGCTTTAAAACAGCTAAATATTCAAGAATTCTTTCCTTCACTTTTTCAAGGCCATAATGATCGCGCTCAAGTATTTTCTTTGCGCGTTTTAAATCCATTACATCCTTCGAGTAATCATCCCAAGGAAGATCTAACAGTAGGTCAAGGTAATTTAATTGTACAGTATACTCTGCTCCTTGTGGATTCATTCTTCCTAATTTATCCAACTCTTTATAGAACAGTTTAGAAACACGTTCATTCCATTTTTTTGAATTTGCTCTGTTTCTAAATTCAATAACATCTTGTTGTTGCGGATTATCTCCCAATTCATCTTGAATCGTTCGCATTTGCTGTTGCAAGAAATACTCACGCTGCTGACGATCCATGTCTTTGCGAACTTTTGAATGAATTTCATTCTTCATTTCAAGCATTTGAACCTCTAGCGTAAGATGCTCAAGCACCATCATTACACGCTTCTTCAAATCTAGCTCTTCTAACATTTCCTGCTTCTTAGAAACATCAGCGTTCATATTAGAAGAAATAAAATTCACTAAAAACGTAGGACTATCAATATTCCCAATGGCAAATGAAGCCTCCGAAGGGATATTCGGACTTTCTTGAATAATTTGTAATGCAAGTTCTTTAATCGACTTAAACATCACCTTCATTTCCTTATCTTTCTTATCCACTTTTACTTCAGGCAGCATTGTGACTTTGGCTTTGAAATAAGGATCTGATTGCGTAGGCTGGTCTATCCGGAATCTTCTTTTACCTTGAATAATAACAGTCGAACTTCCGTCAGGCATTTTCAAAAGACGCACAATTTGAGCAACGGTTCCAATCTCATTCAAGCCATCAAATTCAGGCGATTCTTCGTCTTGATTTTTTTGAGAAACAACACCAATAATTTTATCCCCCTTATTCGCATCTTGGATAAGTTTAATTGATTTATCTCTACCGACAGTTATTGGAATTACAACTCCAGGGAATAAGACATTATTTCTTAACGGAAGAATTGAAAGTTCATTGGGATAATTCTCATTACTCATATTCTCTTCCTCTTCCGCTGTGATTAGCGGTATATACTCGGCGTCTGCTTCATTATTAGATCCTAACTGGATAAAGCTTTCGTCAAAAAAATCAGTCATGTTTATATCTATTTAAAATGCGACAAACTGTCATTATGACTTCGTTTATTGCATGAATAATTTAGTTCATTTCTATCTGCCCTTATGATTCAAAGGTTGTGCCAACAGAAATAAACTGACAAATGGTCTTATTTTTTTTCAAATAGGTGTTTGAAAATAGAGATTTCTCCTTGAGATAACTTTTCGCCTCTGCGTGCCATCATATTATTAGCACTTTCTATGGCTTTCTCTAATTCAAAGTTGGTTGAATTGTCGCCCCAAGAAAAGTCAGTAATGAATTTTGCTGGAAAGTCAGCACCAAAAACATTGGAAGAAACACCTACAACAGAAGCCGTATTAAACATTGTATTTATACCACATTTAGAATGGTCTCCCATCATTAACCCCATGAATTGAATATCCGTCTGAACTTGTTTCTTTTCAGTATATGAATAGGTTTTTACAGAACCATAATTATTCTTTAGGTTAGAGCAATTTGTATCAGCCCCCAAGTTACACCATTCGCCAATTACTGAGTTACCAATAAATCCGTCATGACCTTTATTTGAATACCCTTGGAAAACAGAATTATTAACCTCTCCTCCAACTTTACAATGCGGTCCTAGCGTTGTTGGTCCGTATATTTTACTTCCCATTTTAACTGCACTAGATTCAGCCATAAAGAAAGGTCCTCTAACACAACTTCCTTCCATTATTTCAGCATTTTTGGATAGGTATATTGGGCCTTCGGTTGTATTTAAGATTGATGCTTCGACCTTTGCCCCCGCTTCCATAAAAATCAAAGCCGGATCACCAATAATAGTATTGGTTGAAGACAGTTGGACCGAAGTTTTGTTGTTCGTTAGAATTTCAAAATCGTTTTTAATTGCCCAATTATTTTTTTTAAAAATCTCCCAACGTTGCTCGATAAACTCAATCGATTCACCAACGTAATTTATATTCGTATCACCCGTTCCGCATTTGGCAATCCATTTTCCATTTAATACCAATTGCTCATTGTTATTCAAATTTTGAATCGCAATTGCTAAGGATTGATTTGGCAAAACACAAGCATTCACAATAACATCACCTTTATCCACAGTGTATTTGGCGGACAAATACGATTCTGTCTCAAATGAAATAATTGCATTCGGAATTAGAACCTTCCATCTTTCAGCATTTGTTAACCCTCCTATACGAATATCCCCAATAGGTCGTGTTAATGACAGAGGAGCAAAGTTTAGATGAAGAGAATTATCGCTTAATTGAATTTTCATTAGTTACTTAATTTAGAACGTTGCAGACTTGAAATTATAAATAATCCGATGAATGTTAGGAAGGAATTCAATATAATAATTTCGAAACCGAACTTGTATCCTCCAAAAATACCATAACCACCCTTAACAATACCAGGCGATCCAGCAGAATAGAACCATAGAACAAAAGTGACAGCAATTGACACTAAACTAACAATTGGCACAGCCTTATCCTTAATTTCTTTATTGGTCAAAATACCAAAAAAGAACATTCCAATTAATGGTCCATAGGTAAACCCTGCAAATGTCATCAAAAGACCAATTGCGGAAGAATCAGTCGTGTATTTCAATAAAATGACTGTTAAAATTGTAACGATTGACATGGCAACATGAACTCGTTTCCGAACCTTTTCTTTTCCTTTAGCTCCTGATTTCAATTCTTTTCTATTTAATCCTAGAAAGTCCACCGAAAATGAAGTTGTTAAAGATGTTAATGCAGAATCAGCACTTGAATAAGCCGCAGCAATTAAACCTAGCAGAAAAAGCACTCCAATTAACGGCCCAACCCCATCACTAAAAGCAATTGTTGAAAAAAGCAAATCACCACTACCATATACTATTTCATTTTGATCAGCGTACATGTACAAAAGTGCACCTAACACAAGAAACATTAAATTTACCACGACTAAAACAACAGCCATTGAAATCATGTTCTTCTGAGCTTCCTTCACATTTTTACACGTTAAATTCTTTTGCATCATATCTTGATCTAGACCAGTCATTCCGATGGTAATAAAGATTCCACCAAAGAAATGTTTTAGAAAATGATTACTACTTGAAATATCATCGAAAAAGAAAATTTTGGAATACTGACTAGTAGAGACAGCATCGAGCATTCCTTTTTGCTCACTTAAATTTAAAGCATCAGAAACGAACCAAACCGTTAAGAAAACAGATGCAAGCATAAACGCAGTTTGCAAGGTATCTGTCCAAACAATTGTTTTTATACCACCACGACTTGTATAAATCCAAATGAGCAACACCGAAATAATGACCGTAACTTCAAATGGAATACCCCAATCATCAAACAACAAACTTTGAAGAACATTTGCGACTAAAAGCAAACGGACAGAAGAACCAATAATTCTAGAAACCAGAAAAAATGATGCCCCCGTTTTATAACTCCAATAGCCAAAACGCTCACCCAAATATTCATAAATTGAAACAAGGTTCAAGCGATAGTACAATGGAAGTAAAATATATGCAATCACAAAATATCCAACCAAATATCCTAATAC
>Ga0102899_1000751_pt1 | contig 10344 bp, 8 predicted proteins | sample Colrivmeta1555B3_FD_78455 | JGI IMG/M metagenome (GOLD analysis project Ga0102899, IMG submission 78455) | Estuarine microbial communities from the Columbia River estuary - metaG 1555B-3 | ecosystem: Environmental > Aquatic > Marine > Intertidal zone > Estuary | place: USA: Columbia River Estuary... | reverse complement strand
GGTGAGGCGGCGGAGGTTTGTGCTGCCATGGAAGAACAATACCTGCCACGTTTCGCAGGCGACGCGTTACCCGCAGGTGCGGTGGGCCAGGTGCTGGCTATCGCTGACAAGCTGGATACGCTATGCGGTATTTTTGCTATCGGGCAAAAGCCTAGCGGCAGCCGGGATCCTTTCGGTTTACGCCGCGGGGCACTGGGTTTAATGCGTGTCATCATCGAATGCGAACTTGATCTGAACTTGCAGAGCGCCATTGAGAAGGCACTGTCATTGCAGCCCCTGGATAAACTTGATGGTGAATTGGCGGCAGATGTATACCAGTACGCCATGGAGCGACTAAGAGCGTATTACCTGGAAGAATCCGGCAGCGGAATTACCAGCGATATGTTCGAAGCGGTTCTCGCAAAGCAGCCTGCAAGTCCGTTGGACTTTCACCAACGACTCGGCGCTGTGCGCGCGTTCAGTGCCATGGCCGAAGCCCAGAGCCTGGCGGCTGCAAACAAGCGGGTCAGCAACATCCTGCGCAAATCAGATGACCCGGTTCGTGGCGCTGTAGACCCCGGTCTTTTCCAACTCGAAGAAGAGCGTCTTCTTTTCCAGGGACTCGAATCCCTGGGTGCGCAAGTCGAACCTTTGCTCAGCGAACGTCGTTATACCGAGGCGCTGTCCGCACTGGCCGCGTTGCGGGTTCCAGTGGATGCATTTTTTGACAAAGTCATGGTGATGGATCCGGACCCGGCACTCAGGGCAAATCGCCTTGCCTTGTTGGGAACCATGCAAAAGTTGTTCTTGTTCATTGCTGATTTGTCTTTGCTGAAGGCAGGCGAATGACGAAGGTTGTGGTCCTGGACAGGGACGGCGTGATCAACGCTGACTCACCGGATTACATCAAGTCCGCTTCCGAGTGGACGGCTTTGCCACACAGCCTGGAGGCCATCGCAAAATTTTCCCGCGCGGGTTTTGCAGTGATTGTCGCCAGCAACCAGTCTGGTTTGGGGCGAGGATTGTTCGACCTCGATGCGCTGGAAGAAATTCACCAGAAAATGCTCGGTGAGGTTCGTCTTTGTGGAGGCGAAATTTCAGCAATTTATTTTTGCCCCCATCGACCGGATGAAAATTGTGAATGTCGCAAGCCGCTGCCCGGTTTACTGCAGCAAATTTCCAGGGACAGGAAGATCAGTATGCAGGGTGTACCCGTCATCGGAGACTCCGCGAGAGACCTGGACGCGGCACGTGCAATCGGTGCGCGACCCATACTGGTGCTTACCGGCAACGGTAAGAAAACTCTCGCTTCTGGCGACCCGGTAACGGAAGTGTTTGAAAACCTTGATCAGGCAGCAAATGCCTTGATCAGTGAACGCTGACATGAAGTATCTGTTGTACTTTCCACGCTCGCTTTTGTTCACGACACTGATGGCGCTGACCGTATTCTGGTACGCAGGCCTGATTACCATTCTTGTTCCGTTCAAGGGACGGCACTACGGCTATGTACTCGCGGTGAGATGGGTGGACCTGGTCATGCGCATGCTCAAGCGTTTGTGCAAGCTGGACTACCGTGTAACCGGAGCGGAGAACATTCCCGAAGGAGGTGCGGTGGTCTACCTGAAGCACTCCTCTGCATGGGAGACCCTGTCAGAGCTGCTGGTATTTCCAGAACAAAGCTGGGTGCTAAAAAAGGAAATTAAATGGATTCCCTTTGTTGGAACCGGTGTGGTGGCACTAAACGCTATTGCCATCGATCGCTCATCCGGTCGACGTGCTGTCACCCAGGTGATTGAGCAGGGAAAACAACGCCTGGCCAAGGGCTATTTCGTAATGATTTTTCCTGAAGGCACACGAGTTCCGATTGGAGCAGAACGGCGTTACGGCGCGAGTGGCGCATTACTTGCCATTGAAGCGGGTGTACCGCTGATTCCGGTGACTCACAACGCCGGATATTTTTGGCCCCGTCGCAGCTGGATCAAATATCCTGGCACCATCGATATGGTGATAGGCAAGCCGATATCCCCGGAAGGGAAAACTCCACAACAATTGAACGCAGAGGCCAGGGCCTGGATAGAGGGAACCCTTGAAAAACTGCCCAAACCGCGTTTTTCAGTGCAAAAAACGGGGCTTGAGCGTCAAATCTGAGCGAATTCCCGGGGTCTATACGTCGATATTTCCCGCTGAGAGCGCATTTTTTTCGATGAAATCGCGCCTTGGCTCCACCTGATCACCCATCAGCGTCGAAAATACTTCATCGGCCGTGACGGCATCATCGATTCTCACCTGCATGAGACGACGTGACTCGGGGTTAATGGTGGTATCCCAGAGCTGGTCCGGATTCATTTCACCCAGGCCTTTGTAGCGCTGGAAGCTCTGGCCCTTCTTGGCCTGGGCCATAAGCCAGTCCATTGCCACTTCGAGGCTTTCTATAGGGGTATTTGTGTCACCTCTTACCACATACGCGCCTTCTGAGAGCAATTCCCTAAGCTCCTCTCCCACTTCGGCGATTCTTCGGTATTCCGGGCTCCTGAAGAAGTCCAGCGTGACGTGACGGGGATGATCCAGGCCGTGTGACAGGCGGCAGACATTCATGAATCCCGGTGCACCCTCGGAACCCTCGTCCCAATCCACCGTATACGACTCACTTTCTGCAGTGTCGATGTTGAGCTTTTCTGTCAACGCTTCAATCCAGGACGCACGTTGCACCGGATCTGACATTAATTCCGCCGTAACCTTCGGCAAATATAGTAATTCACGCAAGAAACGCGAATCATAGCGTCGTGACCAACGGGTGATGATTGCCGCAATCTCCATGTGCTTGCGGGCCAGGGACTCAAGGGCCAATCCCTGGATAGGCGGTGCATCGGGGGAAACAAACAGGGCCGCTTTATCCAGCGCAACACTCAGTAACAGGGCATTCAGCTCTAAATCATCTTTAACATAATATTCCTGCCTTCCTCGCTTGATCTTGTACAGCGGGGGCTGGGCAATAAAGATATGGCCACGCTCAATCAACTCGGGCATCTGACGGTAGAAGAACGTCAGTAGCAAGGTTCGGATATGAGAACCATCCACGTCAGCATCGGTCATGATGATGATCTTGTGGTAACGCAACTTGTCCGGATTGAACTCTTCCCGGCCAATTCCGCAACCCAGGGCGGTGATCAGGGTCCCCACCTCGGCTGACGATAACATCTTGTCAAACCTGGCTTTTTCCACGTTCAGGATCTTACCCTTAAGGGGCAAAATGGCCTGGGTGCGCCGGTCACGGCCCTGTTTGGCTGAGCCGCCTGCAGAGTCACCCTCCACCAGGAACAGTTCAGACAATGCCGGGTCCTTCTCCTGGCAATCAGCCAGCTTTCCGGGCAGACCCGCTACATCCAGGGCACCCTTGCGACGGGTCATTTCCCTGGCCTTACGTGCGGCTTCCCTGGCGCGGGCAGCATCGATAATCTTGGAAACCAGCGCTTTGGCTTCCTGGGGCTTCTCCAGCAGGAACTCCTCCAGGCGTGCTGCGGTAACCGCTTCCACCACAGCCTTCACTTCCGAGGAAACCAGCTTTTCCTTGGTCTGAGAAGAAAACTTGGGATCCGGCACTTTTACCGACAATACGGCGGTCAATCCTTCCCGGGCATCATCACCGCTGGTGCTGACCTTTTCTTTCTTGGCCAGGCCCTCGCGCTCCATATACCCGTTCAGGGTCCTGGTCAGGGCGCCGCGGAAGCCCGCAAGGTGAGTACCGCCATCGCGCTGGGGAATGTTATTGGTAAAGCAGTACATGTTTTCCTGGTAGGAATCATTCCACTGCATTGCTACTTCCACCACGATATTGTCCTTTTCCGTCTGGAAATGGATAATTGTCGGGTGAATAGGTGTTTTGTTGCGGTTCAAATGCTGAACAAATGCACTGATTCCGCCATCGTATTCAAAAACCACCTGCTCTTCAGTTCGCTCGTCTTTCAACTCAATCCGGACACCGGAGTTGAGGAAGGACAGTTCCCGTAGGCGGCGTGCCAGGATGTCGTAGTGATATTCGATATTCGTGAATACCGTGGGACTGGGGTGAAAACGCAATGATGTCCCGGTGGTATCGCAGTCCCCCACCACGGCCAGCGACGCCAGGGGCTCGCCCATGCTGTATTCCTGGTAGTAGACCTTGCCTTCCCGCCGGATTGTCAGCTCAAGACGATCAGACAGTGCATTCACCACCGACACACCTACACCGTGCAATCCGCCGGAAACCTTGTAGGAATTATCGTCGAATTTACCGCCGGCATGCAGAACAGTCATGATGACCTCTGCGGCTGAACGGCCTTCTTCCGGGTGAATATCAACAGGAATGCCGCGCCCGTCATCCGTTACCGTAATAGATTCGTCGGCATGGATAATGACCGCGACGCCTTTGCAGTATCCAGCAAGGGCTTCATCGATGGAATTATCCACCACTTCAAACACCATGTGGTGCAAGCCGGTGCCATCATCGGTGTCACCAATATACATTCCAGGCCGTTTTCTCACAGCCTCAAGGCCCTTCAGAACCTTGATATTTTTAGAGTCGTAGGTTTTTGGCTCGGTCATCCCAATATCTCGTAAAGCAATCGACGCATTATAACACTGTTCTGAGATTACCTTGTTCCACGTGAAACACGGATCCACTCTTAAACTCGGCCAGGTCTTCAAGCTTCAAACCTGTCACAAAACACTGGGAACCCAGGCCCTGAACCCGCCCCAGCAAACGGGATAGCCGCTCACTGTCCAGCTCCGCCGCCGGATCATCCAGCAACAACACACCAGGCCCGGCCCGGGTTTCCATCAACTCAACCTGGGCCAGCAACAAGGCTGACGCCAGCAGTTTCTGTTGACCGCGGGACACCCGCCCCCGCGCTGCCCGATCATGGACCCGCAACTCCAAATCAGCCCTGTGGGGACCGACCAGGGTCGCTCCAAAATCCCTGTCCCGTTGATGGCTGTGGGACAAGGCTTCCGCCAATGTCCGGTCAGCAGCCCAGCCAGAACGATATTTCAGCTCCAACTCACCATCCAGGAAGAACTGCACCCAATCTTGCGCAACTGGCAACAATTCATCTACATACCCGCGGCGCAAAACATCCAGTGCATCACCCGCCTGTATCAACTCCGGATCCCAGGCTGAGGCTACCCTTGGGTCGGTTTTCAAGGCTTTGTTGCGCTGTTTCAGCGCACGTTGATATCGCCGCCAGGTATCCAGAAACGTGTGTTCCACGTGAAACACACCAAAATCCATGAACTGTCGTCTTCCGCCGGGCCCGTCCTCAACAAGCTTGTGAACATCCGGATCTATCACCTGGACAGGCAAATACTCGGCCAACTCCCCCAGGGACTTTGCTGCCTGGCCGCCGATCCGGACCGTACGAGAATCCTTCGCCACTTCCAGCCCCAGTACCAGGGACCGATTATTGTGGCCCACTGTGGCAACTAGCTGGAATGAAGAACTCCCATCCCTGATCAGCCCTTCTGTCTGGGCCGGCCGAAATGAACGACCCCGCCCGACAAAAAACAACGCCTCAAGCAAGCTGGTCTTACCTGAGGCGTTTTCACCAACAATGATATTTCCGTCTGGGTGGGGTTCAAACTCCACCGACTCCAGGCACCGGAAATTCTTTATAACAAGTTTTTCCAGTGCCATAAGGTCCTGTCCCGCCTGGGGCGGAAACTAGAGACGCATCGGCATCACGACGTATTTGCTACGTGCGCCACCGGCTTCAGAAATCACGCAACTGCTGTTTGAGTCGCCAAGAGTGATTTGCACCTGGTCTCCTTCAACAGCGCCCAGGGCATCCAGAATGTAGTTAACGTTGAAACCAATTTCGATTTCGTCACCCTCATACTGGACTTCCACTTCTTCCTCGGCTTCTTCCTGCTCCGGGTTGTGGGCCTGCATAGTGAGCAATCCCGCCTTCAAATCCAGGCGAATTCCGCGGTATTTCTCATTGGAAAGAATCGCTGTCCGCTGCATGGCAGCCTTGAGAGCACCTCGATCTGCAATCATGACCTGGCTGGCGCCCTGGGGAATGACGCGTCCGTATTCGGGAAAACGCCCATCAATCAGCTTGGAGGTGAAGCGAATTCCATCTAATTCAACGCGAATGTGATTGGATCCGATACTCAGCGCCACTTCCGTGTCTGAACCCAGGAGTCTCTGCAATTCCAGCACACCCTTGCGGGGAACGATAACCTGCAAACCCTGGCTGCTTTGTTCACCATCAAAATCCACTTCACTCAGTGCCAGGCGATGTCCGTCCGTCGCCACAGCCCGCAGAATCTTGTTCTCAACTTCCAACAACAAGCCGTTCAGGTAATACCGAACATCCTGCTGTGCCATGGAGAAATGGGTTTTCTGCAATAAGCCACGAATAGCGTCCTGAGAAATCTTCAGCTTTTGCTGAACATTCATTTCCTCGATGGTGGGAAATTCAGTAGCCGGGAGAGTAGACAGCGTAAAGCGGCTCTTGCCTGAACGGATGGTTGCCTTGTCCGCCAAAATGGACAAATTGATCTTTGCCCCTTCAGGCAGCGCTTTACAGATATCCAGCAGCTTGCGGCCAGGAAGAGTGATTTCCCCCTCTTCTTCGACGTTCACCTCGGTGCTGGCTACCAGTTCAACTTCCAGGTCAGTGGCCGTGACTGATAAAACACCCTGGCGGGCAACGACAAGCATATTGGCCAGAATAGGCATGGTCTGTCTTCGTTCAACCACACCGATCACTGCTTGCAGGGGTGCAAGTAATACTTCTCTGTTCGCGCTGAGCTTCATCTTCTCACCCTTTAATATATATTCTTTAAGATATAGTACTTATTATTGTTATTAGTGACCGCTTTTTGTGTGGATAACTAATTTTTTAACAATAAAATCAAAGCGTTATGCTCGAAAATAGTGGCTAACAACCCCCCTGTTAAGGTCGGTATCAGCTGTGTACGGTCTGTGGATAAATATAGGGTCATTTTTTGACCACAGCTTATCCACATCAACCTGTCAGGGTTCTCAACAGGTTTAAATAGTCTTCGTCTACCCTACTTTCCATGCCTCGCAGCTCCTTAACCCGCTTGCAGGCATGCATCACAGTCGTGTGATCACGTCCGCCATAGGCATCACCTATCTCAGGAAGACTATGGTTTGTTAGCTCTTTCGACAAGGCCATGGCCATTTGCCGAGGGCGGGTAATCGAGCGACTGCGACGTTTTGACAGCAAGTCGGCTACCCGGATCTTGAAGTATTCCGCCACCGTCTTCTGGATATTCTCGATTGTCACCAATTTTTCCTGGAGCGCCAACAGGTCCTTCAGGGCCTCTTTGGCAAAGTCCAGTGTAATGGGACGTCCGGTGAATTGCGCGTTAGCTTTTACTCTTCTCAGCGCGCCTTCCAATTCTCGAACGTTGGAGCGAATCCGCTTGGCAATAAAAAACGCCACCTCTTCCGGCAGGCGGATACCGGCGGATTCAGCCTTGCTCATCAGAATCGCAACGCTGGTTTCCAGTTCCGGCGGCTCAATCGACACCGTCAGGCCCCATCCGAAACGAGATTTTAGCCGCTCTTCCAGGCCGTTTACTTCCTTGGGATAGCGATCACAGGTCAAGATAACCTGCTGCTGACCCTCAAGTAAGGCATTGAAAGTATGGAAGAATTCTTCCTGTGACCGTTCTTTGCCAGCAAAAAACTGAATGTCATCGATCAACAGGGCGTCCAGGCTGCGGTAGGCGCGTTTGAACTCGTTAATGGTGTTGTGTTGCAAGGCACGCACCATGTCACCGACAAAACGCTCGGAATGCACGTAGGCAACCTTGGCTTCCGGGTTATGAGCCCTGATCATATTACCCACGCTGTGCATCAGGTGGGTTTTGCCCAGCCCCACTCCACCGTAAAAGAACAGAGGGTTGTAGGCCTGGCCAGGATTTTGCGCAACCTGTATAGCTGCGGCCCGGGCCAATTGATTACTTTTACCCTCGACAAAGGTGTCAAAGGTGAACTCCGGGTTAAGTCTGCTGCCTAGCAGGTGCGCCGCCTCGGGACGTGGTGTCGTGGGTGCAGCGGTGAAGCTCGGCGGGGGCGCGGCTTTTTCCCGGGTGCCTACTTCGACTTTCACCTGGATGTTCTTGCCAACGGAGTATTCGTTCACCAGCACCGAAATTCGCTCCATGAAATGCTGGTCAATCCAGTTAACCACAAAGCGATTGGGCGCTAGCAGCGTGAGCTGCCCGTCTTCTTCAACCGCTTGCAAGGGGCGAATCCAGGTACTAAATTGCTGCTCGGGCAACTCGTGCTCAAGTTGGCTGATACAGCGGTTCCAGATAGATCCACCCACTTGGTTATTCGCTTCTCTCTAGGCTGTGGATAACAGGGGAAAGGAGCGGGAGCATAACCCATATAAGACAAAGTTATCCACATTCCCGGGCCTAGTTATCCACACCCCTTCAGGGCCGGTTAGCACAGAAAGTATTAATGCTGTTGACCTGTAAGGGCTCAGCCCCTAAAATTGCCTGTTTTACGTCGCGGGTCATCCCAGCCGACGGTTAAGAAATACTGATCAGGTAAGCGACATGAAACGCACATTTCAACCTAGTAAAATCAAGCGTGCCCGCACGCACGGCTTCCGTGCCCGTATGGCAACCAAGGCAGGACGTCAGGTCCTGGCTCGTCGTCGTGCTAAAGGCCGCGCGCGGCTCTGCCCCTGATTGACGACACCACAGACCTAACGGTCCGTCGACGATCAGATTTATCCCAGACACTTCCCCGCCGGAACCGCCTAACCAGGCCGACTGAGTTTTCTCAGGTCTTCCGTGGGAACGTGCGTTCCGCCGATTCGTTATTTACCGTGCTTGCGCGCGGTAATAGCGTTGGGCAGGCGCGCCTGGGAATGGCTATTTCGGTTAAGGCATCGGGAAACGCTGTCCAGCGAAATCGCATCAAGCGAGTTATTCGAGAGTCTTTCCGCATGGCCCGAACAGGGCTACCGGGCGTAGACTTGGTAGTAATGAGCCGAGCTGGGGCAAGGGAGGCTGAAAATAGCCGCCTGCGCCACAGCCTTAAAGAACACTGGCGAAGGATCAAAAGAAAATGCGACGACTCTTCATCGCGTTAATCCGTGCCTATCAGTGGCTGATAAGCCCGTTGTTGGGACCGCGTTGCCGGTTCTCCCCAACCTGTTCCGAATATGCTGCCACCGCCATCACCGAATACGGTGTGTTGCGCGGTGGCTGGCTAGCATTGCGCCGTATCGGGCGCTGTCACCCATTTAACGCCGGCGGCTGGGATCCTGTACCGCACAGGCACGACTAAATCTGAGGACTTGATCCGCATGGATAACCAACGCGTATTTATTTGGGGTGCTGTGGCACTGGTTTGGTTTTTTCTTTACCAGGCATGGCTTGTCGACAACACCGTAGTACCGGTCCGCCCGGCTGCCAGCCCGGTTACGCAATCCGCCCCCGGGGAAATTCCGGTTGCCGCATCGCTTGATTCCGCTGATTTACCCAGCGTGGCAGCTCCGACCGGCGACGATCCTGTTGAGGCTGCTCAAGAAACTGCGGGAAACAATTTCGTACAGGTCACCACTGATGTTTTCGACCTGCTGATCAACACCCAGGGTGCTGACATTCAACAGCTGGAACTTAACCGTTATCCGGTTGCCAAGAACCAGCCTGATGTTCATATGCGACTACTGGACACCACCGTCGGTCACGACTTTGTGTACCAGACTGGTTTGCGTATTCCGGGTGCCGCGGATGAACCCACACATCTTGCCGCCTACGCCAGCGCTAAAACCGAATACCGCATGCAGGATGGTGAAAACACACTTGATGTGCCATTCACCTGGACGGATGCCAATGGGCTGGTAGTCACCAAGGTTTACACATTCACTCGAGGCGGATATCGCATCGGGCTGAATTACTCTGTAGAGAATCGCAGTAACGTGGATGTCACGGTTGCGCCGTACCTGCAGCTGCGTCGTGATGCGGTGGTTCGCTCGCGCAGCATGACGGACGTGGACAGCTATTCATACATTGGTCCAGTGCTCTACAACGGTGAGAAATATCAGAAGCTGAATCCTGAAGACCTGGCCGAAGAGCCGGTTAGCCTGACTGCCACCGGTGGCTGGATCGCATCAATTCAACATCACTTCCTGGTTGCCGCCATACCGCATACAGGCGACAGCTACGGTTACAAGGTAAACCTGACTCGCAGTGGACAGGTACTGCAATCAGCGATCGGTTTGCCCCAGAGTTTGCCCGCAGGACAGAGCACCAGTGTCGAGCAAACATTGTTTGCCGGCCCCAAGTTGCAAGACCAGATGGAAGCCACTGCAAACGGCCTGAAACTAACCGTTG
>Ga0102899_1000750_pt1 | contig 10353 bp, 7 predicted proteins | sample Colrivmeta1555B3_FD_78455 | JGI IMG/M metagenome (GOLD analysis project Ga0102899, IMG submission 78455) | Estuarine microbial communities from the Columbia River estuary - metaG 1555B-3 | ecosystem: Environmental > Aquatic > Marine > Intertidal zone > Estuary | place: USA: Columbia River Estuary... | reverse complement strand
GTGTAGGTGCCTGCTAGCTTTTATACAGTAAAGGAGCCTAGGTAAGTAAATCTAGGCTTGGTGTAGAAATTAGACGGCTGTGTCTTAGTTAGTTAGGGCTCATCAAACCTACAGAAATCTTAACCCAGGATAAACATAATTATATCCAGGATAAACATAATTATGTCGTGTAGCATCTCAAGCAGTATTTGCGTCTGCGCATATAGCTTTTCTGGGGTGAGTCAACCGCGGTCATAGTAGAATTTTATAACTATACACTGTAGTAGGAGGAAGTTGCTGTAGAAAGCATAGTATAGCTCCTCTCGTAGCCATTCAACCCAGTACAGACAACGTACAATTAGTTGGAAAACAGGTTGTGATGCCAGTTTGTTGTAGAACTTGCTCGCAGACAAGCTTAGCTTCGAGGTTAGGTCTCGTATTCGTAATTCTACGCAGTGGATTAGGACCTGAGCAGCCCATAAAAAGTGGGTTCAGGTCTCTCCTAGGGTCTTGCAGTACTTTAATATAGCCAGTTTAGCCTCGGCTAACCTAAGTGTGCCGACCCACACAATAACGATAAACGTCAGGGCAACAATAGATAAAAAGTGGGTTCAGGTCTCTCCTAGGGTCTTGTAGTACCTCTCTATAGCCAGTTTAGTTACGAGTAACATTACCGTGACGCTAAACATAATAATGTTAAACCTCATAGCAATTCAGATAGCCCGTTTAGGCATAGTTAACTTGAACATGGCTAATGCTGTGATAGCAGCGATAAGTACTGGTAAACATGTTAGAATTAGAATTAGATTGAGGAAAGAGGTACAGCTCATTAGCATACTAGACAAACGCAACCAAAAGCAGTAGAGTTAGTACTGCACCATCAATTACAAACTGTACCCTGGTGTATTGGTACGCAAAAGAGTATCTGAGACTTACTAGGAAAGTCACAGACGCTACGGTAAAAAACAGGATATAAAAAAATATTACCTCATTTAAGATTAAACTACTGCTAAAGGTATTAAATATAACATGGGACTTTGTTAGTAGGAAAAATGCTGAGGGGATCAGATCTGTCAAGGTACTGTAGTTTAGGGTTATAAGCAAGAAAGATTCCCCTAAAAAGAAAAATGTACACCAAAACGACGCAAGGACATAGATAGTTGTTCTAGAGGTCAGGATTGAATATTGAAATCTAGAAACCCTTAGCTGCTTACGGTGCATACTAGACGCTATAGCAGACCCCAAAAAGGCTTCGAGTAGGGAAAGGGAGTCAACATAGACAGTGTGTCAAGAGGGGCTGTAGGATGAAGTCGATCCTTTTTTCGTACCGAATGACACAACGAAAACCAAAATAAACATATATATGGGGGTAAAAAAAAAACTAACAATCCAGCAACCTCTTACAAATAACGAGACGAAGTCGTCTCTTAAAATTTGAAATAGTAGAAATTCTTTACCAATAAACCCTGCGCTGTAGGGTAAACCGGCTAAGTTTAAGCACACCCCAAACAAAAAGATTGCTATGTCGAACGAGTAGATATATGCTCCTCCCATTTGACGCATATCCGTGTTCGCATTAAAGAAGTGTACTGTGTAACCTACAAGTACAAATAAAAATGCTTTATTGAGTGCATGCACTATTAAATAAACTAGAACTTCTTCGTAACAACAAAACCCGCAACCGCAAACTAGGTATCCTATCTGACTAATTGTTGAATACGCCACTAATTTTTTAATATCGTTTTGGAAGGTTGCCGTTACAGCACCGAACGATAAAGTCAGTGCACCAAGAACTATTAAAAAATAGTTTGTGAAAAGCGTAAACTCGAATAAAACGGAGAACCTAATAATTAAAAACACTCCCGCCACAACTAAGGTGGAAGAGTGGATTAGCGCAGATGCTGGGGTAGGTGCCTCCATCGCGTCCGGTAATCAAACGTGCGCAAAAAATTGGGCAGCCTTAATACCTCCAGAAAGTACTAGACTCATGGAAAAGAAAGTTAAAAAGTGGAATGCTGTGGGGCCCACGAAAAGAAAGTGGAAGGACATAAAGGGTATCTGTAGGAAAATCACTGACAGGTCAGTGGAGTTAAAGACAACTATCGTAAGTAGGAAAGAAATAAACATAAACATGTCACTTATGCGTGAAAAAACAAATGTCTTTTGCGCAGCTTTTATAGTATACACCCTCGTGGAGTAGAAATTTACAAGAAGAAGTGAAAAGAGGCCGATGCACTCTCACGATAACATAATTAAGAAGTAGTCATAGCAAAAAAATAAAAAGACTACACTGGTAGCGAACATATTCAATAAGTAAAGTAGCCTATTAATAAAGGCTTCTCTGTACATGTACTCAACTCCAAAGTATAGAGCAACCATTGTAAGGGTTAGGACAAGCGCAGAAGCAGTTAATGCTAAAGTATCAATACAGAACACTAGGTGCGAGTCGATTAAGTCGAGGCAATAGAACCAGCGGCCCAAGTCTACGTAGTGGTAGCTTCCTTGCAGAAGAAGCTGGTACAGTTCACCTAGGTTTAGGACTAGCATTGAAGTCAACATAAGTATAGAGGCCCAAAAAGTACTTACCGGACCTAATCACTTCTTAAAAAGGAAAATAAAACTGCAGTGAAGCGTCAGGAATAGGGGATAGAAAGAGAATAACTCAATGAAACTTATCATGTCTAAAAGTGGGCCTAGTTATCCCACAGTCCTGTTCCTTGTTTTTAGGAGTAGGTTTAGTGAAATTGTATATACTGATGTGGGATTAAAGTTGTTTGGGCGTGTAGTAGCAGTACTTAGAGGTCGTAGTGTTGTCGTAAGTATTTAATAAAAAGTTTAGCAGGGGCTTATCCCAAAGGGTACAGTCGAAATACGAGAGGTGTAGCGCGGAGGTGTTAAGTGCTGGAGAATTAGCGGGCAGCGCTGGGGTGAGATGAGGTAGCTCCACTAGCGTGTCTAGGGCCGTATCCGGGCTAAAAGTCATTGAAGTATCCAGTCCACTTGATAATCTAAAGGTTGCGTCGTTAAAAGCTGCAGATGCGGACGAGAAGTGGATCGCAAACTCATCAAGAGGGACTGGTAGTAGGGCAACCCTATTCGTTTTTAGGCTATTTAGTAAGTAGAAGCGTTTTACAAATCAACTATAACTCTCCTCGTAGAACGATAACGAACTCATTTGGGATGAATTTAAAAAGTTGAAACTTTGCGTTAGAAAGTTGTTTGAATACGCATAGGTGTGATTGTAATCACCGTAGAGTGCCTTAGAAGCTGCGTTGATTGACTCCGGCGTTAGCTTATTAGAGGCGATCGAGGAAGAAGCCCAAATATTTTTAGTAAAGAGTGAGGGTCCGTAAAACCCGTTACTCAATAGTTTTTTGGAAAGTGTGAGATTTGAAGAACTACGCAACACTGAACGGTGCAGTAGGTTGTATTTATATAACCACCGTTGTCACCTAATCACTGAAATCTGGTTGTCAATAGCGTTCCTCAAATTGTCAAGGTGCCCGTTACTAAGATTTGCCTTATTCAAGTCTGAATAAGAAAGGTTTAAGGCGTAGAACAGACCTTTTTTAAAGTTGACGTACTCGGAGTTACGCGTTAACTCAGGGTGGATTGAATTTAGAGACCAGAAAGTTAACTCGTTAGGGGCTTTTGCGGGGTGAGATGGCCTGACCATAGACCATAAATCTACAGCAATTGATAGCTCTTGCTGAGAAAGACTTCCTAAGCTAAGCACCTGCGTAGTTGAGTAAAAGTTAGGGTAGTTTAGGTTAGTGAGGTTACTTACGGCTTTCTCGCCAAGGGCAGGAGTTAATGTAAGCTTTGAGAGGTAGAAAGCTGATCTAAACATTTGATGGAACATAGGTAGATTTGTTTCAGGTGACTGGGTAGTACTCCGAGAGTTGAATAAGTGCTCTAGACTTGAGTCGTGTGCTTGGGTTAATAATCAGGAATAAAAAAGTGGCTTGTGGAGTCGTTTAGGGGGGTAAAAACTTCCAGAGGTTTCATTATCCGCGCCTTGCTCCATAGGGCGGGGTGCTGGCACTACGAAAAGTGTATTTGAAATTACTGGAAATAAGGCCTGTACGCAACTTACCCATAAGGTAAGGAGTCCGACCTTTAGATATACTGTCGTATCAAATAAGAACCACAGCGCGCTAATACCGCTAGTGTATATGCAGGTTGTAGAGTAAAGAAGGGGTGCACTGAATAAAACTGCCATCAAGAGAGCAGTTGCGGCTAACTTTAAGAGCGAGTTTAGGAAAAAGCTTTGGGTATTTGAGTTAATATTCGTTCTGGAATAACTTGTCCACTTCGAATTTCTGAAGGTTAAACCTAGGTTAGAGGTTACTCGTCGGTGTTTAGAGTCCCGCTCTACCAGTAACCGGTTATTAAAAAGGGTTGAGGGGGGTAAGGTTTTAAATTTAATCCAATTAAAAAGTCTGTTAAAAAGCATAACTTGTCACTCTTTATAGTCTTGGTTTATACCGTAAGCATTTTAGTTTCAAAAACTGCTACCTTTACTTCATCCCTGAACAAATACCTGCCACTTCTCGAGGGCTATCATAATCAGAGAGAAAATGAAGAGGGGAGGCGCCACAGCTTCTAGCAAAATTACAATGACTCCTGTAGTAAAGTCGTGAAGGAAATAGTGCTCGCCATGTACGCATAGCACAAGTCGCAACGTAGACATTTCCGGCGAAAAATCTAACATGAGGGATAATAGTAGGACGATGGCGTGAGGATTTGTTGTAGCTAGATAGAGTATAAGCAGTGTAAATTTTTGTAAATTGCTGCTACTTATCATTAGGTAAAAGACTGGCGCATAAATAAATCAGATAAAGCCTAAAACGTGCCATGGGTTATTATAGATTATGTCAAAAAATACTGTACGCTCGACTGAACCGAACTCGCTAACATACTGAATATTTAAAAAAATTGAGGGGTCGTGAATTTCCCCGCAACTATTACTAAGGTACGGGAAAAGATGGATAGTAGGTCCTAGCGTTGAAAATAGGAGGAATGACCTAAGCGGCGCTCTCCAGGGTGTAGCTACAGTTAGTAAGTTGTAAATACCTCGAATGGAAAGCGCTACTATGGCACATAATCCTAGGATTATGGGGGAAACTTCGTATAGGTGATGGAAATCTTGTGTAAAGGCTGACAGTACAAACTTACCCACGTGTGTTAAGAAGGCTATGACTCTTTCTAAAAAACTAAAAATCTTGACGACGTAAGGATTTGAACCTTAAACCTCTGAAGTATGAATCCAGCGCTCTACCAATTGAGCTACGTTGTCGTGAACACAGGCAAAGGGTACTTAGAGGAAGAGTTTGTAAACTCATGCACACGCGGCTTTTAACTCCCAAGTAACTAAACTAGAGAAATCTTGAATAAACAGAAGGAGGTACTTTAACGAAAAGGGGTTGTACTCTGATTCATGGGTGTTATATACGCGTACAAGTGCTCTGAGCGCTAATGATAGAAACACTACGTACATAAACGCGTTATAAAAATCTGCAGAATCAACCAGCTCAATTCCAAACTTCTCACTAATTAAAAATCCTATGAAACCGGCAAAAATAGCAGCAAAGCCTCCAGACACAATGTCGTATTGAGGACACCGGGAGTACTTTAACTTTGTGTAGATCTTTTCTTTACGTAAAAAGTGTATTTCAAATGCGGAAAACAGTAAGCTGTGTGGTAGGGTGGCGTACTTTTGCTTTGGTAAACCTCCCCCTTGCTTAGCTTTTGCCTCAGCTCGTTTCCGATCAAAGTAAGCTTGGTGCTCAGCTGAAAGCTTTAAAGAGTCTAAGAAAGCCTTACTAAAGTTGTTCCTCTGAGAGAGTTTATTTAGTGGGTGGTCTAGGTGTGTCGTGAAAAGCGCTAAAAGTTTGTTTGTATCCCGATGGGCCCTCTTAAAAAGGTTGATTTTCGAAATTCTCAAACTTGACTTAGTCAGGTCCTGCGTTTTTATACTTAAGATGATATGTTTAGGGTATCTCATTCGAAGTCGCGCGCTACAGGTTACGTAGGAATACGGATAATCGTAGCTGATCACTACTCAGCCGATTCGTATGGTTAGCCCAAACTAGTAGTTTATCTGCTAAAATTGGGTTACTAGCTACGCTTCCGCTCTGCTGTGCAAATAGAACTATAAGCGCTTGTGTATCTCGCAGGAAGTGTGTGTAGGTGCAAAAATAATACCAGAAGGTTAACAGCTTTGTTGTTTGTAAAGCTGATGGACGTAATACTAACTCTTGGAGTAATAAAGAGCTGGCTCCTTCTCGGGACAGGTTAGCGCCGGACGTAATAACCTTACTACCCAACGACTTATTATTAAGTGAAACGAGACTCTGAGTAATGAGAGCACCAGAACAAGTTAACTGTATGTTATGCTTTAAGAAGTTTATGTATTGGGGAGCGGGGGCGCGTAAGTTATAGCGATAGCCGGGTTGGCATAGCCGGGTACGGGCTCAGCTAACTCTAAGTGGGGCTAATCTAGCAGAGGTCTCCTCCAGACCGCAGCAAGTGCGCTGTTGGGAATGTAATTTTAGGCTTAAAGTTAGTGCTAGTTTCATGCTAAAGTCGAAGATTAGTATGATTGGTTTAGGGATAGATTATTTAGCCATGAAGACCGATCATAGGAGGCGCACTGTAGTAAGTTAGCAAAACGGCGATCACTAATGTCCCAAACTTCATTAGGTGCGGGTACTGAAACAAAATGCGTTACCCAAACAGCAAAGTTATCAGGTGTATCAAACTTCACGATAATTGGCATTCAGTGGTGGTACCGTCCACAAATTTCTTGACATTGTCCTCAATAAATTCCTGTAAGTAGAAATTTCATTATCCTATGCGATGTATAACCTGGTACACAATCGATTTTAATGGCTGCTGCGGGTATAGCCCATGAGTGTATTACATCTCGCGAGGAGGCTAAGATCTGAAGTCTTATCCCAACTGGCATAGCTACGGCGCCTGTTCCTTGTAATCTCAGCATGTTGCTTATACCCTTTCGCAGTGGCCTGAATTGTGTTTTGTAGAGCTCGGAATTCTTTCCCAGAGTAACTGGGTATGCGTTAGTAAAGTAGAATAGAATATAGGTTGTTAACATATCCGTGTTAATAGGTGCGGACGAGAGCGCCTCGTTCAGCCTCTGAGCGACATTTTGTAGGTAAATAAACTTGAGGTAGGATGTTGAGGTGTATAAGGCATCTCGAGCGTGTTCCGAATTAAAGTTTGCAGGGTCGACAAAAAGGAACGAGGATTTAAGCTCCTGCAAAAGTTTATTATTAGGCGTAGCGCAGAGGGAGGCGGGTAAGTGGACAACGGAGTGTGCGTTTTCAAGATACTGCCTTAGTAGGAACTCCCGTCGACTTAGAATGTCTACTAACCTAGAAGTGTTATATGCATAGGATGCAAACGACGCTGTAGGTCGCCAAGTTGACTTAGCGTATATATCATTTCCAGAGTGCGAGTAGGAAATCCGTCGAAGAGAATTAGACTCAAATTCCGGTAACTTTCAGTATCACTTCATCAGTTGACACGTAAACTTCATAGCACTCGCAGAGTTTTGGAACTGGTAAAACGCCAAGTCAAAGTTTGGTTGCACATTTCAGATATACGATCGGTTATAGAGGAAAGGTGAATAGACTCAGTGCGGCATATAGTTACGTCGGGATCGGGAAATTCGAGTAAAATATAATTCTGTGTTTTGGAAAACATCCCCAGCATTACTATTAAAATCATAGGGCTTTCGTAAATAGGGGACTCCTAAAGTCGAGTACCGTGAAGTGGAGGCAGGCTGCACTTCAACATATTTCCACTTAGCAAACCAATCCAACCATGTAAATCTAATGATATCACTAGTAGCGGCTAGTAAGAATGGGAAATCAAACATTTGTGTATTTAGAGACTCCAACAGTGTAGACGAATCATTAAAATTCTTGTGTAAGTTTAGTGTGTGTAGTGGGGTTTCAAAGAAACTTTCGCGGTTTTTTCCTAAAAGACTTGTGTATGGGATTTTATAGTCCGAGATTAGGGGCTGCTTTAGTTTTAGGTCAGCGAAAAGCGTTCCGTGGGTTAGAGCTCGTCCCTCGTCAAGTCGGGGCCTAAAAACTTTTTGGAAAGCGTTATACGTAACAACTGAATTTCTAATTGAAGATCGTAGCGTTGCAACGTTTGACAACCTAAGGTCGTTACCATAAGCGGAGCCCTCATCTAGGGTCTGGTTTGCAAGGTACTGTGCGTCCACTAAAGACGTGTCTAAGTGGCTTGAGAGGCTTCGAGCCCAAGAAAAATCTTCGTAGTCCCCCCTAAAGTGGTTAAACGTCTCTAGGTACGACTTAGCTAGTAGCGCTGATGAGGGGGTAAGTAGGGCGCTAGTTGAAAACTTAGCTAATAAAGTCTTCATGCCCTTAAAGCTTGCAAAAGAGTCCTCAAAGTCCTCGATGTCCCCGAATGCTGGTAGGAGTACAAAATCGTTCAGGCTTAGAGTTGCGGGGTTACTAAGGTAATTCTCCATTTGAACACCGCTGCTATAGAATGCTCCTAGGCCCGTTTGGTCCTTTAAAGGGCTTGCAGAAAATACAGACGCCTGTAATTCGACGTCTAAATTTAGTTTAGGAAATTTTTTTTCTAAAACAAACTGTTCTGGTTCCACGGATTGGCCCTTATTTGATTCTTTAGAAATTGCCATATAATCGGAGAAGTTATAGGTTGAGTAGTTAGTCTCTCAAAACAGTTCTTCTAGGAGCTCAGCAGCTTGGTCGTTCCTAAAATCGTAGTCGGAGTACTTAATAAAGGGAGGTAAATAAGAGTTAGCTTGGTATGAGTAGTGGTTTAAGAGCCCGTTAACGCGGTGCTTAGGGTTTGACGTAGCCCAAAATGTAGACCAGTAGGCTGTGTTTATGGCCTTGGGGCTTTTCTCACGTGATCCTATAAAAGCTTCACTTACTAAATTTTTTTTTACAAGTGAGAGATCCAGCAGGGCAGACTGCGAGTACCGGCGGCTCACTGACTGGGAGGTGGTAGCATCATACTCTAATGAGTTAGAATTCATTGGATCAGAAGACAGGACGGCTGGGTACGAGTTTGAAATAAAAGTTCGTAAACTAAGTAGGTTGCTTGTTAAACCGTAGTCAGCGTAGTTTGTTTTCGCATTAAGGGTAGCTACTAGAGGGCTATAGGACTTATTAAGGTATCTCAGGGTCTGCTCGTTGGAAAGCTCTGCGTTGAAAGCTCCTGAGAGGTTATAGTTAGACTTAGATGGTAGTAGCTCGGGGAAGGACCTTATAGACTGGTCTGTGAGTAGGACTTTAGAGTTAGTGTTAGCCAAGCTAAATACCTTGTAAGTAACAGGAGCGTTAAACTTAGTTGAGCTGTGGTGCGTAGCGGTTGCGGAGGATGCAAAATTAGGGGAATAGCGTTGCGCTTGAATGTCACTATTGGCAAATATACCTTTCACAATAGTAGAGGAGGACAGCTTTAGTGCTGGGTACAAAAGTCCCTTCTTATCGCCGTTATCGTTTACATTCTCTAATAGAGTAGGGTATGCTGTTAGTTTAACAAACGCGGGGGCCACTGCGATTTCTCCGGCGTTAATGAGTGGAGAAAACCGTGCAACTTCAGGAGACCTAATAGCTTGCCCCTTGTCTAGCAAGAGTGTAGAAACTCCCATGTTCGCAGTGCTACGGTTACTTGATCTAAACATGTTAAGGTTACTATTTAGGTACCTATTAAAGCTCAACTGGTCGAGCTGTAACGTCGAATTAGAGTTCCCAATAGAGGTGGAGGAGGCTAGATTATGTTGTCGCTTTAGTCCAAACGACGAGCTTGTCAAAGACTGGTTCTCGTCCACAAACACGTTGTGCAGGGTGCTGTATTTATTTGAAAAGCTTGAAGGTGTTGAAACAAGGTGTGTGTTGTAAACTTTAGTAAAATTTCGAACCTTAGAAAAGGCTGAAGACTCCTTTAAGGTGTTCAGGCCCACGTTTTTAAAGTTTACAAAATTAAGGGTTGAGCTAGAGTCGACGGGTAAGAGAAGTAGGTGGGCTGGTGTGATTACCCTGTCCTCTAATTTATTTTGATACATACGTCAAAACGAGTTTGAAGTAAGGGTTCGGCTTGAGGAGTAATTATACTGAAGTGAGTTTCCTATGAAAGATGAGTAACTAGGTCGCACACTGTAGTTCAGGTCAATAGTTTTAGGATAGTAGTACTCTCACCCTCATTGGTATGCACGAACACCAATAATAAGTTCAGCGGTACCAAAACCATCATTTAGGTCAATAGCGTCTGTAGACTCGCTAACAATGATTGAAACCGCTCACGAGACAGGCACGCACGCTGTAATAAGATCTCCACACTTGG
>Ga0102899_1000739_pt1 | contig 10420 bp, 10 predicted proteins | sample Colrivmeta1555B3_FD_78455 | JGI IMG/M metagenome (GOLD analysis project Ga0102899, IMG submission 78455) | Estuarine microbial communities from the Columbia River estuary - metaG 1555B-3 | ecosystem: Environmental > Aquatic > Marine > Intertidal zone > Estuary | place: USA: Columbia River... | reverse complement strand
TGCGGGGCGCGATCGCGACGACCCCATGCCGCCGGAGCAGCAGGGGAAGGCCTGCGGCAGTTGATGGATTAGGGCTTTGCGACGGTGATTTTGATCGTCTTGCTCATGTCGGGGCCATAAGACTGGTGGGCGCCGTTGGCGAATTGCAATGTCAGGTGATAGTCGCCGGGTGTGAGATCCAGTGAGGTTTCGGTTTGCCCTTTGCCGAAGTGAATGTGTTGGGCGTCAGCGGGTACGGGTTGCCCTGTTGGGATCGCGCCGCCGTTGATGATGATGTGGTGATGTCCCAACTCTGGGCTCATGTTACCGACGGGGCCAATTTTTTTCCCCGTTAGGCCGAACACAACCTTGACCGGACTCTTGACCGTTTGGTTTTCAAGCGGTGACTCAAAAAACACGCTTGGCGTGACCGCATGGGCGAGGACGGCGGTGGTCAGCAGGGCGCTGGCAATAGTGAGGCGATGCAATGGTTTCATGGTTTTCTCGGAGGTTGAAAACCATGAATTTATCACCGGTCTCGAAATAAATAAATCTTAAGTATTCATATTAAGATCAAGAAAAATCGTCTTTTAGACAACAAAAAGGCGACCCAAAGGTCGCCTTTTTGTTTGTCGGTTACAGACAGTCAGCTTGCGCTGCGCTTCCCACGGTGATCGCCACCGGCGTTCACATCGTCCAACCAGAGACTGTGATGCTCTTTGGCCCAGCTTTCATCCACGTACCCAGAGGACATGCCGTCGTATGCGCCCTCGGTACCGATGGAGCCGATATAGATGTGTCCGATGGACATCAACACGAACAGAGTTGCCGCCACACCGTGCACGATGTTGGCGAGCTGCATGGTGTCACGGGTGAAGTAATCGATGCCGGGAATGGTTGAGTTCAAGACCCATCCAGTCCACGACACCACGATCCCCAAGAACGTCACACCCGCCCAGAACCAGAGCTTCTCGCCGCCATTGAAACGGTGTGCAGCCCGCTTACCGCCACTCAGCAGCCACTTGATGTCATCACCCGTGGGCATGTTGTCTCGGACGTAAACCAAGAACATCACGACCAATGAGATGGTGAACAGCGGACCAACCAAGTTGTGAATGTTTTTAAACACAAACAACAGGGGGCCGTAAAGTGAACCACCAATGACAGGCAGCAAGAAGTAGCGGCCCCACATGATGAAGATACCCGTGATCGCCAGCGCAATGAAGGTAATGGCGACAGCCCAGTGAGAGTAACGTTCGACCAATGTGAAGCGCTTTACCAACTTGCCTGATTTAGCCTCTTTCAGCTTGATCGGGCCACGGATGGCAAAGAACATGGCGACGCCCGCCAGTGCCAATGACAGCAGCCAACCGCCATAAACGGTGATGACACCGTTACGGACGAGACGCCATTCTTGACCACTGGTTTGAATCAGGACCCCCGCCTCGGGCGTCTTGATTGCGCTGTAATGTTCCGTTGGTTCATTAACAGCGCGCCATACCGGTGCGTTGTTACTGGGTTGCGTGGCTTCCCGCGCCACTTGCGCTGCTGCATCGTTGTCTGCGGCGTGGGCACCAATGGTGCCCAAACCAAGCAAGACTCCGAGCAAAACCGCGCGCACCCATGCGGTCATGTTTGCTACCGTCATAGTGATTTAGACCTTACATAGTCGTTTTGACCCTGTGCGCGGTTCTTGAGTGCTTTGTCCCAGCTTGCCTTGTCACCAGACGTCCAGCCGCTGCTGCCATCAACGTAATTGTTGTTGGCTGTGGCGGAGGATGCTTGGTCGGCCTTCGCGCCGGTGGCTTGCTGCGAGCAACCTGCCACCATGAACGCCGCCGCTGCGATTGCCAATGTGATGAGTTTCATAATCGGCTCCTTTTATTACGCAGCAGGCTTGCCGCCGTAAGCGGTGCCCCAACCAAACAAGTTTGCACCGGCCTCTTTACCGTTCGCCTGACGCATGGTCACGCGGTTACGGAAAATGTCGGAAATGACGTCACCATCACCGCCCAAGAGCGCTTTGGTTGAGCACATTTCTGCACAGGCAGGCAGCTTGCCTTCTGACAGGCGGTTACGGCCATATTTTTCGTATTCCGCTTGTGAGCCGTTTTCCTCAGGGCCGCCCGCACAGAACGTGCACTTGTCCATCTTGCCGCGCATACCAAAGGTTGCCGACTGAGGGAACTGGGGAGCGCCGAAGGGGCAGGCGTAAGAGCAGTAGCCGCAGCCAATACAGACGTCTTTGTCGTGCAGCACGACGCCTTCGTCAGTTTTGTAGAAGCATTGGACAGGGCAAACCGCCATACACGGCGCGTCAGCACAGTGCATGCACGCCACTGAAATGGATTTTTCAGCGCCCACCTCACCGTCATTGATGGTGACCACGCGGCGTCGGTTGACGCCCCATGGCACGTCATGCTCAGCCTTACAGGCTGTGACGCAACCGTTACATTCGATACACCGTTCGGTATCGCAGATGAATTTCATTTGTGCCATTACTGGGTGCTCCTGAGCTTATGCTTTCATGATCTGACAAACGGTCGTCTTGGTCTCTTGCATCATCGTGACCGAGTCGTAACCGTAGGTGGTTGCGGTGTTGACGGCTTCGCCGCGGACAATGGGAGCCGTACCTTCTGGGTACGAGTCAACAATGTCCTTACCTTGCCACCAGCCAGAGAAGTGGAACGGTACGAATACCGTGTCTTTTGGCACGCGATTTGTGACCATGGTCTGCAACTTCAACTTGGCACCCGTTGGCGTTGTCAGCCACACGGTTTCGCCGTTGCGCAAGCCGCGAGCAGCCGCTGCCGAGGGGTGAATCTCGACGAAGTTTTCTTGTTGCAACTCGGCCAGCCACTTGTTGGAGCGGGTTTCCTCGCCACCACCTTCGTATTCGACCAAGCGACCTGAGGTCATGACCAGTGGGAACTCCTTCGCCACGCCATCCGCGATGTTCTTGTCCTGCACTGATTTGTACAGGGTCGGCAGACGCCAGTGGCTCTTGAAGTCCTCGTAGGTGGGGTACTTCGCAACCAAGTCTGGGCGGTTGCCATACAACGGCTCGCGGTGGACAGGAATTGGGTCAGGGAAGTTCCAAACGATCGTGCGGGCACGGGCGTTGCCGTAGGGGTGGCAACCGTGGTTCTTCATGATGACGCGGACCATACCACCTGAGAGGTCTGTCTTCCAGTTTTTACCTTCAGCCGCTTCTTTCTCGGCGGCTGTCAGCTCGTCCCACCAGCCCAATTTCTTGAGGATGGTGTGGTCAAACTCTGGGTAACCCATCTGAATGTCGGCACCTGGGGTGCTTGAGCCGTCTGCAGCCAACAAGCTTTCGCCGTCTTTCTCGACGCCAAAGCGGGCGCGGAAGGGGCTTCCGCCGTCCATCACGTGGCGTGAAGGCTGGTACAGGTTGGGTGAGCCAGGGTGCTTCAGCTCGGGGTTGCCCCAACATGGCCATGGCAAGCCAAAGTAGTCGCCAGTGATGTCGTAGCCAGTTTCCTTGTCCTTGCCAGCCGTTGCACGCAGGGTGCGAACATCAAACAAGTGCATGTTACGCATGTGCGCTTTGAGACGGTCAGGGCTCTGGCCGGTGTAACCAATGGTCCACAGACCTTTGTTGATCTCGTCCAGGATGGATTCGATTTGTGGTTCGCGCCATGTTTTGCCAGCGAACTTGGTTTCGAGCATCTTGAAGTTCTTTGACAGCTCGTCGCCGAAGCCCAGTTTGTCAGCCAGTGCTTGCATGATCACGTGGTCAGGCAATGACTCAAACAAGGGATCAATGACCTTCTCACGCCACTGGACCGAACGGTTCGATGCCGTGACTGAGCCTGAGCACTCAAACTGCGTCGAAGCGGGCAGCAGGTAAACCGCACGGTTGGGGTTGACGGCGCCTTCGGTCTGCATTGCAGCCATTGCAGCCGTTGCCGTTGGATACGGGTCAACGACCACCAACAGGTCCAACGCGTCCATGGCGCGCTTCATGTCCAAACCACGGGTTTGTGAGTTGGGTGCATGGCCCCAGAAGAACAAGCCCTTAACGGGGTTTGCTTGGGCGATGTTTTCTTTGTTTTCGAGAACGGCGTCAACCCAACGAGAGACGGTGGTGCCCTTGGCTTCCATCATCTTGTCAGCGAAGCGCGCCTTCATGCTGTCGAAGTCGACATTCCACACGCGGCAGAAGTGCTTCCATGATCCCTCAGCCAAACCGTAGTAGCCGGGCAATGAATCGGGGTTAGGACCCAAGTCGGTGACGCCCTGCACGTTGTCGTGGCCACGGAAAATGTTGGCGCCGCCGCCTTCTTTACCGACGTTACCCAGCGCCAATTGCAAAATGCATGACGCGCGGGTCATGTTGTTACCGATTGTGTGCTGGGTTTGGCCCATACACCACACGATCGTACCTGGGCGGTTGTGCGCCAACGTGTGCGCGGCTTGGTACATTTCTGCTTCTGGGATACCCGTCACTTCTTCGACGTTCTTAGGGTTCCACTGCTTCATGATCTCGTCTTTGACTTTGTTCATGCCCCAGACGCGGTCGTCGATGTAACGCTTGTCTTCCCAGCCATTTTTGAAGATGTGGTAGACCAAGCCGAACAGGAAGGCAACGTCGGTGCCTGAGCGCAGACGCACAAACTGGTCAGCTTTCGCAGCGGTCCGTGTGTAGCGTGGATCAACCACGATCATCTTGCAACCGGCTTCTTTCGCAGCCAACATGTGCAGCATTGAGACGGGGTGTGCCTCGGCGGCGTTTGAACCAATGTAAAGCGCAGACTTGCTGTTACGCATGTCGTTGTAGCTGTTGGTCATCGCGCCGTAACCCCAGGTGTTGGCAACGCCAGCAACGGTGGTGGAGTGACAGATACGCGCTTGGTGGTCACAGTTGTTGGTGCCCAAAAACGCCATCATCTTGCGCAACAGGTAGCCTTGCTCGTTGTTGCTCTTGGATGAACCGATCACGAACATGGAGTCAGGACCGCTGGTCTTCTGAATCTCTTTCATGCGATCGGTGATCTGGGTCAAGGCCTCATCCCACGACACGCGGGTGTACTTGCCGTTGACCAGCTTCATGGGGTAGCGCAGGCGGTGGTCACCATGACCGTGCTCGCGGATCGCGGCGCCTTTGGCGCAGTGTGCACCCAAGTTAATGGGTGAATCAAAAACAGGTTCGTGACGTGTCCAGACGCCGTTCTCAACGACGGCGTCGATGGCGCAGCCGACTGAACAGTGGCTGCAGACGGTGCGTTTGACTTCGACTTTACCTTTGCCGTCTGTTTTGACAGCGCCTTCGGCTGCCATTGCGGGACGGACCAAGCTCAGTTGGCTGGCGGCCAAGCCGGCGCCAACGCCGATACCTGAACGGCGCAAAAAGGCGCGACGGTCAAGGGTGGGCATGCGAGATGCAACGGCGCGCGTGAGGCTGTGGACCAAATGGCCACCAGTTGCAGCGCGCGTGCTTTGTGTCGATTTCTTAACGATGCTCATTGGAGTTCGCCTTAAAAATAAGTGTTCAGTAGGGGTGCCATCAGGCAACGGTCGAGCGGTAGTAGCGCTTCACATGCTCAGTCAGTTGGTAGCCGTCTTGGACGGTGGGCTCAAGGCGGACAACGGGTGCTGGTGCTGCGGGCACAGCAGGTTTTCTTGCAACGGCAACCGCGGCAAGAGACGCAGCCGCGCCAAGTGCACCAAAGAAGGTGCGGCGAGAAGCGGTAGGTTTCATGGGACAAACTCCAAGTTTGATTTTTCAAGTTCAATATGCACGCCGGCACATATGTGCGGCGTGGGTCGATATTAGAACCGAGTTTGTGCGTGTGCTTCGGGGTTAACCCCTGTACAAGACAAATTATTGCCGCCTTGGTGACAGGCGTTCGGGATAACTGGTTTAATCCAACGTAAAGTCAAAACATTCTCGAATTGAAAGGCTCTCCATTTATGAATTCCGCGCTCAAAGAAGTGCTCCAAACGATTCGTTGCGACGAGTTGAACGCCTCCATCGTTGAAGCGGGACTTGTCAAGCAATGCGATTTAAATGACAGTTTGGCGATCGTGCGTTTGGTTTACGGCTTCGCTGCCAAATCGCAGCATGCGGCCATGCGACAAAAAATCACGACGGCGCTCAGACAAGTGGCTGGCGTTCGCGACGTGCGCGTTGACATCGACACACAGATCGTCGCGCATGCTGCCCAGTTGGGGGTCGAGCGCATTGGTCAGGTTCGTAATATTTTGGCCGTCGCCTCAGGTAAGGGTGGGGTTGGTAAAAGTACAACGACCGTGAATCTGGCGCTTGCGCTGGCCGCCGAGGGCGCGCGTGTTGGGGTGTTGGATGCCGACATTTACGGCCCCAGTATCCCGACCATGTTGGGCATCAGTGGACGCCCCGAGAGTGAGGATGGCAAGTCGATCGAGCCGAAAGAAGGGCACGGTCTGCAGGCCAGTTCAATTGGTTTCCTCATTGACAAAGACGAGGCCATGATTTGGCGGGGACCGATGGTTACCCAAGCCCTTGAGCAGTTGCTTCGTCAGACCAAGTGGCGTGACCTTGACTACTTGCTGATTGATTTGCCACCGGGTACGGGCGACATTCACCTGACCTTGTCGCAGCGTGTGCCAATTACCGGTGCTGTCATCGTGACAACACCGCAAGAGGTTGCACTGATGGATGCCCGCAAAGGGCTTCGGATGTTTGAGAAGGTCTCGGTGCCAGTGCTCGGTATCATTGAAAACATGGCCTTGCACACCTGCACCAACTGTGGCCACGTCGAGCACATTTTTGGCTCTGGTGGCGCCCAAACCATGGCAACCGATTTCAAGGTACCTTTGCTGGGCAGCTTGCCGCTGGATATGCGCATTCGGCGCGACGCAGATGATGGGCGTCCAACACTGGTCTCTGACCCCGACGGTGAAGTCAGCGGCATGTACACAGCGATGGCGCGTCAGTTGTCCGTGTCCATCGCGAAGTTGGGCAAGGACATGACCAGCAAGTTTCCCAAAATTGTGGTGCAGGCGACATGAGCCTAGAGCGAGCGGTCTGCAAGGTGCATGTGTGTATTTCAAAAATCGCGCAGCAGCATCCTTGGGTACCCTTTCGGTGGCAGCTGACGCAGGTGTTTAGCGTGGCTGAAGACGCTGCGCTGCCCGAGAGCTCGGATGCGCATGCCTGGTCTGAATACGAAGTCGCTCTATTTGAAGACGAAGCAGACGGCTACTACCTCAATTGCAGCTCACCGCATCCTGTTTGGTTTGTCCACTACCGCCTTGATGAAGAGTTGGGCTCGGAGGCTCGCCCTGAGGTGCGGTTCGTCACGCTCAGCTACAACGAAGCGGGCCGCATCCTAGACGCCGGCGAGACGGTGGAAAACGTGCAGACCGATGACAACACGGCGAGCTGGTTAGCGGCGTTTGCAGAAAAGCACTTCAAGTCGGAGCCGCGCAAACGTCGGCGCCCCGCCTCTTTTGTTTCACCCGTGAAACGGGCTGATTTTGGGGGTGGCAGTGAGTGATTCATTTTTCAGCCGTTGGTCACGTCAAAAGACCCTAAATCGGGAGTTGGACCAGGCGCGCGATGCGGCGGTTGCCAAGGCGCCGTTGCCGGCAGAGGCGGAGGCGGTGCCCGTACCGAAGCCGCCTGTCGAGGGCGCACAGGCGGTCGATTTGCCAACGCAAGCCGATGCCGAGGCCCTGGACGTCGGCGCAGACGTCAGCCGTTTCTTACAATCCGGCGTGACCGATGCCATCAAAGGCGCTGCGCTTAAAAAGCTGTTTGCTGACCCCGCCTACAACGTGATCAGTGACATGGATGATTACGTCGAAGATTACAGCCAGATGGCGAAGCTCTCGGCGGTGGAGTTGCGTTCTTTGCAGCAATCGAAAGACCTGCATTTGTTCGAAGATCCGCCATGGAAAATTGAGGCTGACGCCCGCGATGCCGCCGCCGCTGCCGAAAAGCAAGCGACGACCGATGCCGTTGCTGAGACTGACACCGTTGCCGCCGACGACCCAGACCCGGTCGGCGCCGCCGATGCGGCGCAGGAGCCGACGCCGCTTGACATTGATACAGAACCCAAAATAAAAACATGACCCGTACACTGATTTGCTCGTGCAACCGCACCATGTCGCCTGAAAACGCGGCGCCCGGTACGACGGTGCACACGGCGCTATGCCGCCATGAGATGAGCCATTTTTTGCAAGCCGCCCAGGGCAGCGAGCCTGTTTTAGTCGCTTGCACGCAAGAGCAAGCCTTGTTTAGCAGCGCCGCTGAGCATTCGGACCCGCCCGCTTACGCGCCTTTGCGCTTTGTGAACCTGCGTGAGACGGCCGGCTGGTCCTCTGAGGGCGCCGATGCGTCGGCCAAAATGCGCGCATTACTGGCGGTCGCCGAATTGCCTGATCCCGACCCCGTCCCGTCGATCACCTACACCAGTGAAGGCCGGTTGATCATTGTCGGCCCTGCGTCACGCGTCGTACCCGTTGCCCAGCGTGCGCAGCGCCGCTATGGCGACTTAGAGGTCAGCGCGCTCATCACAGCGGCCGATGCCGATATCCCCCTCACGCCAGGCGTTGCGTGGTTGAGTGGTGATGACGTTCAAATCAAAGGCCATTTGGGTAAGTACGCGGTGCAATGGACGCAGCGTAACGCGATTGATCTCGAGTTGTGTACGCGTTGTAACGCCTGCGCTGCGGCGTGTCCGTCGGGTGCCATCAACAGTTTGCTGCAAGTGCAGACCAACCTGTGCGATCGCAGCGGTGCCTGTGAAGTCGCGTGTGAGCGTGTGGGTGCGATTCGTTTTGATCGGACGGATGAGTCGCGTGACCAGGCGGCTGACCTGATCATCGACATGAGTGACACCAGCATTGTTTCGGCGCTTGACAAGCCACCGGGCTACCGCCACGTCACCGATGTGCTGGGCGGCGTTGATGCCGTTGCAGACTTACACGAGTGGATCGGTCGCTTCGAGAAACCACGCTACTTCACCTATGAGGCATCCATGTGCGCTCATGGCCGTAACAACACGGTGGGTTGTTCGAACTGCATTGACGTTTGCTCCACCAATGCCATCAGCTCCCTGTTGGTTAACGGGAAAGGGCGCGTTGAAGTCAACCCGAACCTGTGCATGGGGTGTGGCGCGTGCAGCACCGTCTGTCCAAGCGGTGCCATGCGCTATGCCTATCCGGCTGCTGATTACGCCTCGCGCGTCATGCGTACCGCTCTGCAAACGGCGGTTGAAGCGGGCCTCAAAGCACCCGAATTGCTGTTGCACAGTGAGGACGCTAACGTCGGTGGTACCGCGTTGATTAATCGCTTGGGCCAAATGGCCGTCACCAAGCGTGCCAAGGGATTGCCGGCACGCGTGATCCCGCTGGGGCAACATCACATTGCGTCAACGGGGCCTGAGCTTTGGTTGGCCGCTTTGGCTTACGGCGCGTCCCGCGTCTCTATTTTGTTGAGCGGTGAGGAGGCGACCTCTTATCGCGACGCATTGACAACGCAAGTGAGCTGGGTCCAGGCGCTGGTTGTTGCCTTGGGTGGCGAGCCTGACCGTATCGCGTTGATTCAGGCGTCGACGCCGGAGGCGCTCGATGGGGCGATGCAGCAGCAGGCGAAGCGTCCGATGTGGGTGACGCAGCGTGCCACATTTGCCGTGGGCAAAGACAAGCGCCAAGCCCTTGAGGCCGCGATTGCACACCTCATGGATCACGTGGTGCCCGACGCTGCCCGCACCCCTGCTGTATTGCCTGTGAGTTTGCCAGCGGGCGCGCCTTTGGGTGGCTTAGCCATCAATACCGATGCCTGCACGCTGTGCATGTCTTGCGTCGGTGCGTGTCCGCAATCCGCGTTGAAAGACGGTGGCGACAAGCCGATGCTGCGCCTGCTTGAGCGCGACTGTGTTCAGTGCGGCTTATGCGTCCAGACCTGTCCAGAAGATGCCCTGGCATTGGCGCCACGCTTGAGTGACTTAACGGCTCGTCGGACCGAACAGACGTTGCATGAGAGTCGCCCATTCCAGTGTGTGCGTTGTAGCAAGGCGTTTGCAACCGAAGCGGTCATGAAGGCCATGCTTGCGCGCGTCGGTGGCCATGCGGCGTTTTCAGGTGACGCCATCGCGCGTCTCAGCATGTGCAGCGATTGCCGCGTGATCGATATGATGGAGAAAGCCAAATGACAACTTCACAACCCATGGGCTTCGTCCCCGCCAGCGTGGCGACTGATCCCGGTTTTAGCGACGAGGATTTGGCGCGTGCCGATACCTACGGCTTGTTGGCTGAGTGGTTTATTCGCCAGCCCTCAGATGACCTCTTCAACCGCTTGGCTGGCAGTCCCGCCGTTGATGCGGCGGACCAGACGGACCTCGCCAACGCCTGGCGCGACCTGATTGCCACTGTCGCCGCAACGGCGCCAGCAGATGCCGCTGCCGAGTTCCAAAATTTGTTTGTTGCT
>Ga0102899_1000736_pt1 | contig 10429 bp, 3 predicted proteins | sample Colrivmeta1555B3_FD_78455 | JGI IMG/M metagenome (GOLD analysis project Ga0102899, IMG submission 78455) | Estuarine microbial communities from the Columbia River estuary - metaG 1555B-3 | ecosystem: Environmental > Aquatic > Marine > Intertidal zone > Estuary | place: USA: Columbia River Estuary... | reverse complement strand
TAGACCTTTAAGACAAGAGGATGGACTTAAATCAATCCCAATGGTAAGCAGCTTAACGGGTGTTGCGGGTGAATTGTTTATTGATGACCCTTCAAATAGATCAGGTAATAATGTCAAATTTGAGCATTATCCAATTTTGAAAGCCACTTCAAAGGCTAAGATATTTTACAATTCAAAAGACATTTTTAGAGGAGTGTATGATAGTACTCGATTCTATTATACGTTAGAACCATTCGAATTGGATAGTTTAAATGGATTTAAAGAAAGTGCACTTCGATTAAAAGGTTCTTTGACGTCCGCAGGAATATTTCCGGTTTTTAAAGAAGAAATTCAAATAATGCCAGATTATTCGTTTGGGTTTTCTACAAAAGCACCAACGGGTGGATTCCAGTTTTATGGTACAGATGCTAAATATGAAAATAAAGTAATTCTCTCACATAATGGACTTCAAGGGGCCGGTACAATTAATTTTATTAATTCAACTTCGGTTTCCAAAGGACTTAGTTTTTTACCAGACTCTACCGTTGGTATTGCTAAGTTTGTGAATAGACCTTCTGAAACAGGAATTCAATTTCCGCCGGTCTTAGCAGAAGAGGCTTACATTACCTATGTACCAAAGAAAAATATTTTGAAAGCAGCTTCTATGCCAAAGCAAAATCTAGATTTTTTTGGAGGGGAAGCTAAAATGAAAGGGACAGCAATTATTTCTCCTAAAGGAATGACAGGAATTGGATTAATGACGTTTGAAACTGCAACTTTAATTTCGGATAATTTCAAATACAAACGCTATGACATTGATGCTGATACTTCTAGTTTTAATTTGAAAAATGATAATGAGGATGTTTCTGAAGATCCACTTTCATTTAAAACGGATAATGTTACTTCACATGTGTCATTTAAAGAAAGAAAAGGGGAGTTTACTTCAAATCAAGGTGAGTCAACAGTCGAATTCCCATTAAATCAGTACATGTGTAAAATGGATAAGTTTACATGGTTTATGGATGATTATGCAATTGAAATGGAGCGTCAGCAAGATAGAGATGTTGCTATAAACTCTGGGGTGGATTTAAAAGGACCTAATTTCTATTCGACGCATCCGAAACAAGATTCATTGCAATTTATGGCTCCTAAAGCTAAGTTTAGTATAAAAGATAAAACAATTTATTGTGATAAGGTAGAATATATTGATATAGCAGATGCAAGAATTTTCCCAGATAGCATGAAGCTAAATATTAGAAAGAAAGCTAAAATTGATAAGTTAGTGAATTCTGAAATTGTAGCGAACTACATTACTAAATATCATAAATTTGTTAAATCGGAAGTCGAAATTTTGGCTAGAAGAGATTATAAAGCATCAGGTGAATATGCGTATTACGATTTAGATAGTAATATTACTTATATCGTAATGAAAGATATAGGTCTAGATACCGCGTACCAAACAAAAGCACATGGTGTTATTGATCAGTCGGTGAATTTTAAATTAAGCCCTAAGTTTGATTATTATGGAGACATGCATATTCGTGCTTCAAACCCTACAGTATTATTTAAAGGAGCTACAAGAATTAATCACGAATGTGATAAGTTCGATCGAAACTGGATGTCATTTACCGCGGAATTAGATCCTAAGAACATTCAAATTCCGGTTCAATCAGATATGAAAGATTTAGATGGTGGCCCTATTTCAGCTGGTATTGTTTGGAGAGATTCTCCTGTGGTTGATAGTATTGCTTTGTATCCAACATTCTTGTCTAAAATGGTTTCTGCAGATGACCCAAGGTTAATGTCTGCATCAGGTTTCCTTCAATACAATGATGATGCGAAGGAGTTTCAAATTGGATCTAAAAACAAATTATTAAACAGGTCTGAAGCTGGTACATTCATAGCGTTACATACTGAGAGTTGTTCAATGAATGGTGAAGGTGAGATTTCACTTGGAATGGATTTTGGCGATGCTGAAGTTTCTGCTGTTGGAGTTGTAAATTACAACCAAGCTACTGGTGAAACGTCGATGAACTTAACAACGAAGTTTACAATGCCGCTTGATAAAGGGATTTTCCAAGATGTGGCTAAAAGAATTAATGAGATTGAGGGTCTGAAACCAATGGATTTTGCTTCAACAACCTTGGAGCAAGCAATTGTTGAATGGGACGGAGTAGCAGTTGCAGATGAATTTAAATCTAAATTTACGATTGATGGTGTTGTGAAAAAAGTTCCAGATTCGTTCTCTAAATCTATTACTTTCTCGGGGGTTCGTCTTAGTTCTTTTGAAGATAAACAACAAAATCGAGGTTTGATTACAAATGTTGAATCAGCTGTTCTTGTAAACGTTTATGGTGAACCTGTAATGAAATATGTTCCATTCAAAGCTTTCTTCCAACAGATCTACAGTGGTGGAGGTGGCGATAGGTTTACCTATTTCTTGAATATTCCTGGCGGTCGTGATTATTTCATGTATTATTCAATGAATAAGAAAGATGGTACACTTAGAATCAAGTCGGGTGATCAAGAGTTTAACACTGCTTTGTCTGAAATGAAAGAAGATAAAAGAAAAACAAAGAATTTTTTATATGAGTCCACTACCAATAGTGTTTATGTAAATAAATTCTTGGAACTTTTTGCTGAATAATGATTGAAACTATATTTTTTGGAATAATTGCATATTTATTAGGATCCATCCCAACTGCAGTGTGGTTGGGTAGGTTAAAATACAATACAGATATCCGTGAACATGGGAGTAAAAATGCTGGTGCTACAAATACGTTCAGAGTCCTAGGTAAAAAACCAGGTATTTTTGTTCTTACTTTTGATGTGTTAAAAGGTGTTTTGGCTGTCCTCTTGCCTTATTTCGTTTTAGATTTACCTTGGGGTACTGAAGAGTTAATTCACATTCAATTGATTTGTGCAATTCTTGCAGTTATAGGACATGTTTTACCAGTTTTTGCCAGCTTTAAAGGAGGTAAGGGGGTCGCGACATCTTTAGGGGTGATTATTGGAGTTCATCCACCTGCTGCTGGTATTTGTGTACTCATTTTTTTGATTGTTTTTATTGCAAGTCAATACGTTTCACTTGGTGCTATAATCGCTTCTATTTCTTTTCCAATGTTGCTGTTTTTTGCTTTTAAAGTTTCTTCTTTTTGGTTGTTAGTTTTTAGTTGTGTGCTTTCTACTGCAGTTATTTTTGCGCACAGAAAAAACATTGGTCGACTAATTCGCCTGGAAGAGAATAAAATGAACCTTTTTAAGAAATAAACGTACATGTATTCAATGCAAATTATGTAGATGATTATAAATTAGTGTTTTGCTTTAAACATATTTTTAATGTCTTTCTGTTTTTGTTGAGCTCATTCATAGTGGGTGCTCAATCAAATGAAGAACTGAAAGAAGAAGCCAACAAAATGTTCGAAAATGAGCAATATGTTGAAGCTACTAAATCATTCTTGCATTTATTATCCTTAAATCCAACAGATGTTGATTTGAATTTTAAGTATGGAGCATGCTTGCTCTACAATTCAAATCAAAAGAATAAAGCACTGCGATACCTTAATTTTGCTGTGACTGTTGAAAATGTTGATCCGAGAGCTTTTTATTTTAGGGCCAAGGGTTTGCATTTTAATTATCAATTTGATGATGCTCGAAAATCATACGTTGAATATCAAAAGTTGACTCAAGGGAAAACAGATAAAAGATATGAGGTTCAACGCCAAATTGAGATGTGTGATAATGGAAAAAAGTTGTTGTCTACCTTTACCGATATCATTGTTGCGGATAAAAAAGAAATTGACCAATCTAAGTTCTTCAGAATTTATTCGGATTCAAAAACGATAGGAGGGGCTATCCTTGTCACGGAGGAGTTTCAGTCGAAATTGGATAAAAAAATGAATCATATTCCAATCGTTCATTTCCCTCCAAACGCGAAAGCAATTTACTATTCTAGTTATGGTGAAAGTTTAGACTCTGGAAAGGACATTTACGTTCGAAGAAGACTTCCGAATAATAAATGGGGTGAACCTCAAAAAGTACCTGGATCTGTCAATACGAATAGTGACGAAGATTTTCCATATCTACACCCTTCTGGTAAGATTCTTTATTTTAGCTCAAAGGGCCATAATTCCATGGGAGGGTATGATGTCTTTATGTCTGAATTAAGTCCAGATGTTTTTTCATTTGGAACGCCTGAAAACGTTGATTTCGCAATAAGTTCACCCGACGATGATTTATTTTATGTTGTAGACTCATTGTTCGAAAATGCCTATTTCGCTTCAGCGCGTCAAAGTCAAGATGGTAAATTGCATGTTTATAAAGTTAAAGTTGCACGAGTTCCAATTCAAGACGTCATTGTGATGGGGGATTATCTCTCAGAAATTTCTCCAAATGATAAATCAATTCAAATTGACTTTAAAGCAGTATCCAATGGAGCGAAAGCAGGTGCAGTAGCAACAAATAAGGCAGGGAAATATTCGTTTGTCTTTCCGAAGGGAGGTAAATATGAATACATCATTAAACTGGATGGTGATGAAACCGAATATAAATTTGAAGTCGAACTTCCTTTTTTAGATGAATTCAGGCCACTTAAACAGCGAATTGTTCATCGTATGGAAAACGGTGAAGAAGTGGTTCGGATCTATAATTTGTTTGATGAAAAAGTTGAAGGTGGCGATGAGTTGATTGCTGAAGTAATTCGTAAAAAGTCAGCCTTAGAAATCAATATTGATAAGTTTGATTTGAAAGAGTTGAACACAGGTTCTGAAACAAAGGAAATTCTTGCGAATCTAGGCTTTAATAATATGTCTATTGTTGAAGTCAATGATAAGGTCAATGAGTTAATTTCAGGTGCGAAAGACAATTCAAATATAGCTGCAAAAATTGATGCAAATTTAGCGACAGAATTAAGTGTTAAGGCAGATCGAATAGTGACTTTAAATACTGTTCAAAATGAATTGGTTAATAAAGCCGCAAAAACGAACGACCCTGTTCTAAAACATAAGTTACTGACTGAAGCTCATCAAAAAGAGGTTCAAAAGTTATCCTTGATTGATGAGGTCGAAATGCTAACTGAAACTAGGTCAGAGGTAACAACAAAGTTGAATATCCCAACCGATAAAATTGATGAATTGATTGAAATTCAAGAAGCATTTAATGCTTTGGTTGAAAATAAAGAGGATTTAGCAGCTTTAAAATTATTAAATGAAAATAAGTCGGTTCTTGATAATGTAAAGAGTGGAACACAAGAGGAAATGATTCAAAATATTGTTCGTCAAAATGTTGAATTATCGAATGAAATAACGAAAGAAAAAGATAAAATTGCTTCGTACGAAAAAACAAATGTCTTGCTGAATAGGGAAATTGTTGAATTAAGTAGTCAATTAGAAACAAGCAACAAGAAAAAATACGAAGAACTAAAGCTTCAAATTGAATCGAAGGAATCTGAGAAGAAACTAGTAGATGAGGAAATCACTGCAATTCAATCAAAAATTAATGAGCTTAATCTTGAAAAAAGTACAAACGACAAAAAGATTTCAAGTATCCAGAAAGCTTCAGACAATTCAATAAATTCAGTTGTTGATGCGAAAGTTCTAGATGAGAAAATGAAGGCAGCTATGTCTGTTAAATCTGAAGTTGAGACAACCAATATTCAAGAGGAAATAGCAAAAATTGAAGCTGAAAATCCAGCCGAATTTGGATCAGGTGCAGACATGTTTGTTGCGGTCACAATAAAGGATAATGAAGCGGCTAAATCTAAAATTCAAAAGAATACGAATTTAACAGATATTGAAAAGCTTTATAGATTGCAAGATGCTAATAATGCAACTATAAGTGAAGTAGAATTAGAGCTTAATGCTACCATTGACGAATTGGAAAATGATCCTCTTAACAATCAGTTGAAGGAAGAAAAAGCGAAACTAGAAGAGCTAAAAAATAGGTTAGTTTCGGAAAATTTAAGCTTAACCAAAGAAGCCGAAGGGTTAAAAACGAATTCTCCTGACATTGCATTATCAAAAGACGATGTTATTGCAGAAATTGACAATAGCTATTCAGAGAATATAGCGAAGATTCAATTGAATGAATCGTTAACTGAACTCGATAAAAGGAAACAAGCACTTTCTGTGAATGAATCGTTCACGAAGAAATTAAGCGAAACTAAAACGGATCTAGAAAAGGACATTGAGAAGGATCCAACGGATGAGGAAGCAATTGCTAAATTAACAATTGTAAAGGATGTATTGGAAGAAACAGAAAATTCTATAGAAGCTCTTGAGTCAGAAATAATTAAGCTTAATCCTGTAGTTGCAGAAGTTAAAACAGCTGATGAGAATTCTGTAATTAACGACTATCAAAAGCAAATAGATGTCATTAAAGAAGACAATTCGTTAACAGCGCTAGAATCTTCAACACAACTGCAAAAAGTGGATGAAAGTTTATTAAAGTCAGTCGGAGAAGAGATTAAATCAATTGATAAAAAATTGAATAAAAATCCAAACGATGAATCACTTATTGAAAGAAAGATTGCGCTTACTCAGTTAAACGAAAAAATTGAAAACAATGTAGCAGAGAGAAATCAACTCATCTCCTCGTTAAATGAGACAAATAAACCAGAAGTAATAGCAGGTTCAGATGTTAAAAGTGACGTTTTAAATTCAATTGCACCGAGTTATTTAAGCGATAAGGAAACATTGTTGAATGGAAATCAAGAAGAAAATTCTAAGATTAAAGAACTGCTTGCACTCGAAGAAACTTACATCTCAAAATTAGATGAAGCGATTAAAAAGAATGCTGATAATTCAGAAAAATTAAAGGTTCTAAATGAGCTTTTGTTAGATGCTAAATCATCCGTTGCATCATTGATTAAGAAATCGACTGATATTCTTACAACTGAAGAAAAGAGTGATTTAATCAATCAAGTCGACAAAAAATACACGGCTGAAATTGAAAAATTGAAAAATTCAAATGCTTCCAATGCACAACTGATTGATAGAGAAAATGAGCTATTGACTAACATAAACAGTGAAATTGATAGGTTACAGGAGTCCAATAAGAGAAAATGGTCTGTAGGGACAGATTTATCTTTGATGAAATTTGAAAAAATTAAACTTGAGACTGAAGAAAGAATAGATAGTCTGAATGAAGCTTCAGTTACTAATACTAAAGAGATTGCTTTTGTGAATTCATTGCGAGAAACTTATTTGGATCAAAATGCTGATTTATTTGAAAATGAATCGAAGGATATTAATGAGTTGAAATCACAAGAAATGCTTCTTTCTGCATACGAAGAGGTTTTAAATCAGCAAATTGAAGGACTGGCTAACGCGACTTCTCAGCAAGAAAAGGATGAGCTTTCTTGGTTGGAAAATGAAAAGTCAGAGGTTCAAGATAAACGTCGAAGAATTAAAATTGGAATTGGTGAATTAGATACGTTAGCAGTAACTGAAAATTCGGTTGCAAATGAAAATGCTTTTGAGCAGCTCAAAATTGAAGAACAGCTTTTAAATGAGCAGTTGAACAATCCTTCTATAACAAGTGCAGAACGTAAAGAGGTTAAGAAAGCTATTGAGACAAACTTGAACCAACAAAATGTAGAAGAAAATAAATTGCTTCAAGAATCATTGACTATTGATGCAGAAAAAACTTCAGAGTTGATAACTCAATTGAAATTGGATGGTAATTCGAATGAATTGACTATAAATACCATTGAAGAAATTCAAAACAAAGAGTCAGTCCTAAATGAAACAATAAACGCTGCTCAGAAAGCAAAAACAGAGGAAGAAAAAAACTTTCTCTTGAAAGAAGCAGAAGGACAGCGATTAAAAATCAATTCTGACGCTGAAACAATTTTGGCAGAAATAAAAGTTAATGATATAGAAAAATCTGAAGGGGTATCAGTTTATTCGAAAGAGGAATTGGAAAAAAAGAAAAGAAGTTTTCGTATTTCCATCGGTGAATTGATGAGAGAGATTTCTGAAAAGGATAAAGAAATAAGTAAAGCGAAGAAGAAAGAGGTCGCTTCTTTGGTGCTTGAGAAAGAACAATTGGAACTTGAACTTAAAAACATCGAATCTAGACTTGCAATCGTAAATGAACAATTAGAAGCATATCAAGATAGAAGTCCTGTTACAAGTAATTTAGCCTTGAAAGAAACAATAACCTTCAATGAAGAAAGAGCTATCGCTTCTACTGAGGAATATGAAAAATATGAAAAGATAGCAAGTGAAGCATTGCAAGTTGAGTCAAAATTGACTAATTTGGAAATTGAACTAATTAACGAACAACGAATTTTAAGAGATTTGGTTCAATCTACTTCTGAAGATAATAATGAAGATGTATCGAAGTCGATTACTAAAATAAAAACGTTACAAGAACAAATTGACCGTGTTAAAATTGATCTAGTTCAAAAGAAATGGTTAGCAGATGAAATGCTACCTAAAAATGAAGAAGAAGCTATGAAAATGCAGAATTTAGTATCTAGAGGTATTAAACCAATTCAATTGGCTGTGGTCGCAACTGCTTTAATTCAATTGCCTTCTGATGGATTAGCGATAACTACTGAATCTAAAAGTATCTATTCGGATGAAAATCCTATCCCGGTTGGTGTTTCCGAACCATCAGGGCTTATTTATCGTGTTCAAATTGGGGCTTTTGGAAAACCAATTCCTCAAGATTTGTTTAGTGAGTTTAATCCAGTTTCTGGAGAGAAAATTCCAAACACGAACATTACGCGTTACATGGCTGGTTATTTTAATAATTCGGATGCAGTTGTTGATGCTCGAGGTAAGATACGTGAATTAGGTTACAACGATGCCTTTGTAGTTGCATATTGTGATGGTGAAAGAATTGGTTTTGCTGAAGCAAGAAGGAGGGAAGAGGCAGGTACTTGTGTGCCAAAGGGAAATAATGAGATAATGATGGAAGTGGCTGTTAATACTGCTGAAAAATTAGGTGTTCCTCTTGCTACAGAATTAGAAGTTGTTTCTGAGACAGATTATAATAAAGCACCTGGAGCTGTTCCGGCAGACCCTATAGAGACAATGCAAGGTTTGTTTTTTACAGTTCAAATTGGTGTGTTTAATCGACCTGTTGGACCTGAGAATTTGTTTAACATGACCGAAATCAATACAATTCGTCTACCAAATGGTCAAATAAGATATTCGTCTGGAGTGTTTGATGATATGACCGAAGCTTTGGTTCGTAGAAACATTGCTTTAAAAAATGGTGTTCAAGGTGCTTTTGTTACGGCGTATTTTAAAGGAAAAAGAATTTCTTTATCAGAGGCAAATAGAATCCTTGAATTGGAAGGAAGAACGGTGTTACAATCGAATATGACTGCTCCTGTGCAAAAAGAACCAATTAAGGAGGTTGTTAAAAAAGATTCAGTGAAAGTAAACCAGGTAAATATTGTTGCAGATGCCGATTTAATAAATCAACAAAGGGTTCAGGTTGTTACAAAAAAGACATTTGATTATTATCCAAGAGATATTTTAAATAGATACAATGCTGAGGGTAATTTTTACTATGATGTTAAGGATAAAAAAGTGAAGTCTGTTGTTTATAAAAACGAAGATTATCTTCCTCGTCTGTATAATTTCAGGGATGATATTGATACAATATACTTCTCGGTTGATGTCCTTGATGATGAAATCGAGAAAATTGTTGCGGTTAACTTCTCAGACTCAACTATTTCGGGTGATTTTATGGATTGGTTGTTGAGATATAATTACAGAAGGACTTATTTAAAGAATGAAAATGGAACAGAAGTTCGTATCTTTGGGGTAGATGAAGTGGAAATAGAACCACTTTTAGAAATAATTAGAAATTTTGGCCTCAATCCACAACTCATCGAAGAAACGGAATTGGAGTTAGAACTCAATGAAGAATCGAATTAATATGGTTGAAGTAGAAACGTTATTAGACGAATTACTCGTAGAAGAGTTAGTTGAAAAAAAGGATTTAATTGTTTACAATGATGATGTAAATACATTTGATCATGTAATAGAATCATTGGTGAAAGTTTGCAAGCATCAAATGATTCAAGCAGAACAATGTACTTGGATTATTCACTACAAAGGCAAATGTCAGGTAAAAAGAGGTGAGTATGATGAGTTAGAAATGATGTGTACAGCCTTGTTAGATAGAGGTATATCAGCAGAAATCGAATAAATTATAGAAACTTCATTGCGAATAAGAAAAAACACTGTATATTTGCACTCGAATTTGGCCTCGTGGCGCAACTGAATAGCGCACTTGATTACGGCTCAAGAGGTTCCAGGTTTGAATCCTGGCGAGGTCACCATTTAAAAAGCCCAACATTATACGTTGGGCTTTTTTATTTTTTCACCCACTAGTTGTAAGGTCGTTTCATAAAGTGCCTTTCTATCCATTTTAGACTTCAGCCATGCATAAAAGGACATGAAAAAAATATCTTCTTCCTCTTTTGACT
>Ga0102899_1000728_pt1 | contig 10515 bp, 10 predicted proteins | sample Colrivmeta1555B3_FD_78455 | JGI IMG/M metagenome (GOLD analysis project Ga0102899, IMG submission 78455) | Estuarine microbial communities from the Columbia River estuary - metaG 1555B-3 | ecosystem: Environmental > Aquatic > Marine > Intertidal zone > Estuary | place: USA: Columbia River... | reverse complement strand
TCTATGCTATTTTCTAGAACTGTTTTTGATTTTAGTCCTCGACTAAACACTTCTTTGTAGGCCGCTTTGATATCAAAGGTCAATGTCTTTGATTTGGCAAATCTGGCCTTAAGCTGCGGGGGCATGTCATACGAGAAATCACGCTCTATGTCTTCATCATTCTTGTTATTCTCCAGGTAATAATCGGGGAAATGGAAAAAATATTGCCAATTCATCGGCGAATCCCATGGGCCAAATCGGGCTATATTGTTCCCCATATCAATCACTTTAAACGTATTTTTATTCCTTACAACGCGAGATCCCCGGCCAATCATTTGAAAATACAAGGTCAAAGATCGGGTTGCTCTATTTAAGATAATAGTCTCGACAGAAGGCTCGTCAAATCCAGTAGTTAAGATACTCACCGATGTCAAAATAGCATCCGGTGTCTCAGCAAACCAACTCAATATCTCCCTGCGTTCTGATGCTGTGTTTTTATTGTCTAAATGACGAACGGGATAGCCTGCCTTTTTAAAGGTTTCATAAACGTATTTAGAGGTGCTGATTCCATTGTTGAATATCAGTGTCTTTGTCCCAGCGGCGATTTCTTCATAGGTATCCTTCAGCTGGTTTAACATGCCCGTGTTTCCGTAAAAAGCATCAGATGATTTAACCGTATAATCCCCATTAATACCCAACTTAAGTGATTTTAGGCTGACGTTTCGCGCATATAACTCTGCCCGAGCCAAATAGCCGCGATCGATCAATTCAGCGATCGAAGCCCCAATGATCAGTTTTTTATAGTGGTCCTTCATCGGCAACTTGATGTTGGAACTTAATGGAGTGGCCGTAACCCCAAGAACTACGGCGTGTTTAAAGAACTTAAAGAGCTTCCTAAATGAATTGTAGTGCGCTTCATCGATAATCACTAAACCAATATTCTCTAGCGCAATTTGATCCTCTTGGAGACGGTTATTCAATGTCTCAACCATCGCCACAAAACAATCGTATTGATTTTGATCCTCTAGGGTTTTCGTCTCACTGTTGATCACCCTATTGCTCACCCCAAAACCAGTCAACATTTTTGATGTTTGCACACTGAGTTCGATTCTGTGGGTCAACACCACTACTTTTTTGCCCCTCAATCCGATATATCTTCTAGCTATTTCAGAAAATACCACGGTCTTTCCACCACCAGTAGGTAATTGATATAAAAGATTGGTGTCCTCAGGAGCCTCATTTAAGTAATTAAATATGGCATCCAAGTCACGTACTTGGTAGTCGTAGAGTTTCTTTTCTGAGGGCTTTGTTTTGGTTTCCAAAAGTGTGCTATTTACGCGGATACTGTCTATTGAACAAGCGGACAAAATTAGGCGTTTTTTTGAGCGGACACAAGTTTATTCAACGGATTCCCCGTTTAAATCTGTGCTGAGCACCTCGCTGAGATAAACCAAAAATGGACGAGCGACTTCAAACTTTTCTACCAGCTGTTCTGCTATTAGAGGAGTGTTCCATGTGTTTTTATCTAAGGAACAAGTAAATACGTAATTCTGTCTGCGCAATAATTCAATCTCAGGATGATTTTTATCCCATCCTTTGGGAGCAGATTTCAAGGTAGGTCCGGTAAATGAACCCCATATTTTTTTGAATGATTCTTGTTCGATAATCTCTTTAAGCCCTTGGGGATCTAGATCTATCTCTGCACGCATGCGCGCCAGTTCCTCTTTATTTATGTCCCAATAGCCCACAGCTATGAATGAATTATCCGGTTCTAAGTGTATGTAGTAATCTCCTTTATTTAATTGGCCAGCACGGGCAAAATATCCGGATAAATGAGTTTTATAAGGTGATTTGTCTTTCGCAAATCGAACATCTTTATAAATCCGAAACATGTGGATTTTTTCTAGTGCATCAAGAGCGGAAAGAGGTTCAAAAACGGCAGATAAGAGTTTTTGAACACTAGATTTAGCCTCTTCATAACTGTCTTTATGCGCAGCAAACCATGTGCGGTCATTGTTTTGTTTAAGCGCTGAGAGAAAATCAAAAACTTGGGATGAAATCATTATGCGTTATGGTTTAGTAATTGATCTCATACACGCCAAGACCAGATCCTGGAGCAGCGTATTGAGGGATGGGCAAAGGTACACCTTGGAGTGCATTTGACAAATCACTCATGGATATCTCTCCCCTACCTAATTGAACTAAAGCCCCCATCATCAACCTGATTTGATAGCGCATGAATCCATGTCCTGTCACCCAGAATATGTAAGAAGATGAAGGGAAAAAGTTGGCCGTCCACCGGTCATTATTCACTAGGCTACAAGAATCAATCGTTCTCTGTGTCGATTGATTTGGCTTTTGTGCTGTACGTACGGTAAAATGAGTAAAATCATGAGTCCCTAGATAGAGCTCTGCACCTTTTTTCATCAAATTCAGGTCTAAATCACCAGAAAAATGAGCCATGAAGGGCGCTGTAAATGGATGTGGCTTGTCACCGCAACAGAATAAATAGCCGTAGGTTTTGTGGACAACGTTTTTAATTGGGTTAAAGTCAATAGGAACTTCTGTTATAGACTCCACTTTAAGATCTTGCGGAGTATTGCGGTTAATCCATTCAATCCAGTAGGAAATCTCCCCCGACAAGGGTTGGGTTAACCACAAAGAGCAGGCTCCTGACAGGGAGGAGACTTTAGCATCTGTTCTACCTGAGGCCAATGTTTTGAAGGGTTGGTCACCCAACACATACTTGAGAGTTTTAACCAGCATCCCTTCCACTGTTTTTTGCCCAGGTTGGATCTGCCATCCAGAATATCGAAAACCCAGGTAAGACAACCTGATCAGGTACTGGTATTTCCAAGGATCATTCACGAGCGGGACTGATGTCTTTGACGCAGTACTTCGATCACTTTTTCTAATGAATGACCTTTTGACTGAAGTAATACTAGGTAGTGAAAGAGCAAGTCGGCTGCTTCACCCAGGAATAATTCAGGTTCATCCCTCATCGATTCTATGACCAATTCTACAGCCTCCTCACCTACTTTTTGGGCCACTTTGTGGATACCCGATTGATGTAAACTGCGCACATAACTCGAAGTACTTTCCGGGCTGTTAAGCCTGTGGTCGATTACTTGGCTGAGTTGATCCAAGAAAAGCGTACCGGGATCATTGGCCGTTGACCAACAGGTGTCGGTACCGTTATGACAGGTAGGACCCGCGGGCTCAGCTTGAATCAACAAGGTGTCGCGATCACAATCAACCGAAAAATGAACCAGTGATAAATAATTTCCGCTCTCTTCCCCTTTGGTCCAAAGTCTATTCTTTGATCGGCTAAAGAAGGTGATTTTTCCAGATGCTTGAGTCTCTGCCCATGCCTGGGCATTCATGTATCCCAACATCAAGACATTCCTAGTTTGGACATCTTGAATGATTGCGGGAATCAATCCATCGGGGCTTTTACTGAAATCTATTTCCATATCTGTTTATTTTCTGATGGGTATACCGTGTGAGGCAAGATAAGTTTTCAATTTTGGGATGGGAATAACTCCATAGTGAAAAACACTAGCGGCAAGCACTGCATCCACTTTGCCTTGGGTAAATGCATCCAAAAAGTGTTGTTCTGTACCGGCTCCACCTGAGGCAATCAGGGGAATAGACAAATCTTCGGATAGTCGAGCTAAAGCATCGATGGCATAGCCATGTTTACTTCCGTCGTGATCCATGGAGGTAAACAAAATTTCGCCAGCTCCTCGATCTGCCGCTTCTTTAGCCCAATCAAATAGATGAAGCTCAGTAGGTACTTTTCCACCCACTAAATGAACCATCCAGGAATGATCGATTTGTTTTGCATCAATCGCAACAACAACACATTGACTGCCAAATGCTTGTGCCAAATCATTGATTAATTTTGGATTTCTTACCGCAGAAGAATTGATCGAAATTTTATCTGCTCCATTTTTTAGCAACTTTTCTACATCGAATACCGACCTGATTCCACCTCCTACGGTAAAAGGAATATCGATGGCTTTGGAAACCTCCAAAACCAAGGAGGCCATGGTTTCTCTGGCATCCTCTGTAGCGGTAATATCTAAAAAAACTAATTCATCGGCTCCTTGGACAGCGTATTGAGCAGCCAAAGCTACTGGATCACCGGCGTCTTGTAGGTCCTGAAAATTTACCCCCTTAACCGTTCTTCCGTCTTTAATGTCTAAACACGGTATAATTCGTTTACTCAGCATGGTTTTCAAGTGAAAAATGAGACAGATCTTTCATGGATATTTTACCTTCATAGAGCGCTTTTCCAATAATAGCTCCAGAACAGCCGATCGATCTCAAAACGCAAAGATCGTCCATCGTGCTGATACCACCGCTGGCCACAAGGTCCATCGGTTGATTGATGTGCACCGATGAATCGATTAATCGTTCATAGAGTGAAACTGCTGGGCCAGATAACATGCCGTCTTTGGATATATCGGTGCAAACCACCGTTTTTACGCCTTTTTGCAGGTAATCTAACACAAAGGGAAACAAGGAAATTTGCGAGTTTTCCAGCCAACCAGAGACGGCTATTTTTTCATCCAGAGCATCAGCTCCTAGTATTATTCGATCAGCGCCAAAATTTTCTAGCCAGCGCAAAAAAATAGCTGGATGTTGAACGGCTATACTTCCTCCGGTCACTTGTTTTGCTCCGCAGGAAAAGACAATATCCAGGTCTTGGTCTGTTTTTACACCACCGCCGAAATCTACAGAAAGACTGGTTTTTGTGGTGATTCGTTCGAGTACCTTGTGATTGATCACCCGACCAGATTTGGCTCCGTCCAAGTCAACTAGATGTAGGAATTGAATACCGTGATCTTCAAAATATTTGGCTGCGTCCAAAGGATCTTTGTAGTACTCGACCTTAGTGTCGTAATTTCCTTTAGATAGACGCACACAGGCTCCACCAATCAGGTCTATAGCTGGTATTATCCTCATGAGGTTAGACTTAAAAATTGTTGTAGGATTTTTGAGCCTACTTGGCTGCTCTTCTCCGGGTGAAATTGAGTCCCAAAAAAATTATCGCGGTGTAAGGCTGCACTGTAGGGTATCCCGTATTCAGCAACAGCTGCCGTTTGATCGCAAATAGGCGCGTAATAACTGTGTACCATGTACACATAGGGATCTTGAGGTAGCTGGTCAAATAAAGGGGAAGTAAGCGCTGACAAATTATTCCATCCCATTTGGGGCACCTTCAACAAGGTTTTGTCAAACTCGACAACATCAACTTGAAAAATACCCAATCCATCGGTATTGTTTTCTTCAGAATGCCGACACATTAATTGCATACCCAAACATATACCCAGTACGGGTTGTTTTAATTGAGGTATCAGTTCATCTAGGCCTGTTGCCCTGAGCTGGCTCATCGCTGAACCTGCAGCACCCACTCCGGGAAAAATTACGCGATCAGCACTGCTGATCGCTTGTGCATCCTTTGTCAAACGCGCTTGCACACCCAGACGATCAAACGCGTGGATAATGCTTTGGATATTTCCCGCCCCGTAATCAATAATCACTAGGTTCATAGGGTTCCTTTAGTTGAGGGTAAAATCATTCGGTCTGGATCGCGTCGCACAGCCATTTTAATGGCTTTGGCCCAAGCTTTAAATATCGCCTCTATCTTGTGGTGTTCATTTTGCCCCTCGGCTTTGATGTGAAGATTGGCCTTAGCGCCATCGGTAAAGGACTTGAAAAAATGCATAAACATCTCACAAGGCATTTGGCCGATCATTTCTCTTTTGAATTCAGCTTCCCATACCAACCAATTTCTACCGCCAAAATCAATAGCTACTTGGGCCAACACATCGTCCATAGGTAGGCAAAAACCATAGCGTTCAATACCGAGTTTGTTGCCTAGAGCCAGGTGAAAGGCTTCACCCAGCGCAATAGCTGTGTCTTCGATGGTGTGGTGTTCATCCACTTCCAAGTCCCCCACTACTTGAATAGATAAATTCATTTGACCGTGTTTGGCCAATTGATCCAACATATGATCAAAAAAGGCAATACCCGTATGTACGTTTGAAACACCTGTTCCATCGAGATCTAAACTGATGGAAATAGCTGTTTCATTAGTTTTTCTTGTATGGTTAACCCGCCTGGCACCAGCTTGTAGAAAGGCAAATATCTCATTCCAGGACTGGGTACGCAAAGCAATCACTTCTTCAAGTGACGCATTTTGGTCAATTTCAAGATCACCCAAGGTGTTCCCGCAATCGATGTAAATCGCCCGACAACCCAAATTTTTGGCGAGTGCCACATCGGTCATTCGATCACCAATCACATAGGAATTGGATAAATCCCAGGTGCCATCCATATAGTGGGTCAACATACCCACCCCTGGTTTTCTAGTGGGCTTGTTTTCACTGGGTAAACTAGGGTCAATACAAACCTCGTCAAACCGAACGCCAGATCCCAGAAATGTATCGATCACCAGATGCTGAACTGGCCAAAAGTCAGTTTCAGGAAAAGATGAAGTACCCAAGCCGTCTTGGTTAGATACCATGACCAAGGTGTACTCATTGAGCTGGGCTATTTTGGACAATCCCGTAATAGCGCCTGGATAAAAGGATAATTTGTCAAATGAATCAATTTGCGGGTCATCTGCTGGCTCTTTGATCAACGTTCCATCCCGGTCGATAAATAAAATTTTTCTCATCATGAACAGTTTTTCATCCACTCCATTAACAACTTATTTTCTTGTGGGGTACCCACGGTAATCCTCAAGGTCTCAGCGCAATGCATTTGCCCTGAACGGTTGCGCACCACAGCACCGTGGTCTTGAAGTTGACGGTAACGCACGCCCGCATCATCGACGCGCACCAACAAAAAATTGGCGTCTGAATGAAATACCTCTTTAACCCATGATATATGCGACAACTCGACTTTGAGTTGATCGCGCTGGGCACAGATCATCGCAACTTCCTCAGTCACTTGGTCGGTCAAAAGCAACCTCTGTTCCGCCACCGACTGGGAGAGCCCATTAATGTTGTAAGGGGGTTTTATTTTTTTTAATAATGAAATGATCTCTGAATGGGCAAAAAGCATCCCTAAACGTATTGATGCCAAACCATAGGCTTTGGAAAGGGTCTGGCAAATCACCAGATTTTCATAACGATTTAACGCTTGTATCCAACTGGGGCTCTGAGCAAAATCTATGTAGGCTTCATCCACAACCACAATGCCCTCAAATGAATCCAATAAAAATTCCACCGCCTTAGGTTCGATAAGTTGTCCTGTTGGGTTATTGGGACTACAGACAAATACCATTTTGGTTTGCGGGGTAATAGCGGCTACCACATTTGGGGCATTCATCGAAAAATCTTCATTCAGGGGGACCTCGATACAGTTGATATCATTGATCTGTGCCAATACTTGATACATACCGTACGTGGGCGGCATAGTGATCACTTGATCCACTCCAGGCACACAAAAGGCACGGTATAATAAATCCAATACCTCATCACTTCCATTGCCCAACAGTAACTGATCTGTTGAAATACTTTTTTGTTGGGCGATAATCTTTTTTAACTGCTTTTGATGTGGGTCTGGATACCTGTTGTATTCTGTGGGGAATGGATTTTCATTTGCATCCAAAAACACCAATGAATCTGGCGTACCGGCAAACTCATCCCTGGCAGAACTATACGGTTTTAACTGTAGAACACTGGGCCTGGCCCAAGCAGTTGGATTAAATCTTTTCATCAGTTTTGTTAAGGGTAATCAATCGTTTAGTGACCGCTTGTTTGTGGGCTTCGAGTCCTTCCGCGGCTGCCATCAATTCAACAGCCGGTCCAATGACACTCAGACCATGCGATTGAATCTCTTGAAAGGTGATCTGTTTTTGAAAACTATCCAAGTGAACCCCGCTGTACTGTTTAGCATACCCATTAGTGGGCAAGGTATGATTGGTGCCAGAAGCGTAATCTCCGGCACTTTCCGGGGTGTAGTGTCCGATAAATACTGAGCCCGCATTCTGTACTGAATTCACAAAGTAATCAGGTTGATCCATCGCGATGATGTAGTGTTCAGGAGCGTACAAATTAATCCAGTCTGAGGCGTCCTTGGGCTCCTTAAAGTAGATCATGACACTGTTATCCAAGGCCTTTAATGCGATCTCTTTTCTGGGGAGTGCTTCCACTTGAATGTTAAGTTCCGCGGAAACAAGATCCAAAAAATCAAGATCTAGAGAAACCAACACCACCTGACTATCAGGTCCGTGTTCTGCCTGGCTTAACAAATCAGCAGCGACAAAAGTGGGATGGGCTGTTTGATCGCACAAAACCAATAATTCACTGGGACCTGCAGGCATATCAATGGAAACACCAAATTGTTGTGCATATTGTTTAGCAGCAGTAACATACTGATTACCAGGTCCGAATATTTTATAGACAGCGGGCACCGTATCTGTTCCTAATGTCATTGCGGCTATGGCTTGTATTCCTCCGAGCTTATAAATTTTGGTCACCCCGCACAGATATGCCGTATAGAGTACCGCTGGGTGAATTTTACCATCTGACTGACAAGGCGTACACAAAACAACTTCTTGACAACCCGCAATTTGTGCAGGTACCGCCAACATTAATATGGTAGAAAAAAGCGGAGCGCTTCCTCCGGGAATGTATAAACCAACCTTTTGAATGGGCTTTTTTTCCTGCCAGCACAAAACACCAGGAGTTCGTTCCACAGAAACTCGTTCGGTCACTTGTGCCTGATGAAAGGCCTCAATTTGGTCTTTGGCTAGATTTATGGCTTGTTTTAAATCAGCAGGTACCTGAGCAATAGCCTCTTCTATTTCCAGGGAGGAAACAGCTATGTCACTCAATGTCACTTTGTCAAATTTTACTGTATAGTCTTTTAGCGCACGATCCCCTTGAGCGGATACCTGTTCAAAAACCTCTGAAACGATAGACTGCAGAGGTTTATAGTCAAGGGCTGGTCTCGAACACAACGAGGTCCATGTAGAGACATCTGGATTAAGGTAGGTGCGCATTTTATAAAAACATTTTTTCAATAGGAATAACTAAAATACCTTCGGCTCCAGCTAATTTAAGGGCATCGATCACCTCCCAATAGCTGTCTTGATCAATCACTGAGTGTACCGAACTCCAGCCAGGTTCAGCCAGCGGTAGTACGGTGGGACTTTTCATACCAGGTAACAATCGGGCGATTTCCGCTACTTTATCATTGGGTGCATTAAGCAAAACATAACGAGCGCTACGCCCTTTAAGGACCGCCTTAATTCTTGTGCGCAGAACCTCTATGGTTTCATTAATTTGGGGACTGACCTGTGGACTGACCACCAACACAGCCTCACTGTGCAATAAGGTCTCCACGGGCTTCAAATTATTTTTAAACAGAGTACTTCCACTGGAGACAATATCACATATACTGTCTGAAAGACCAATATTTGGCGCTATTTCTACCGAGCCATTAATGATGTGTAATTCAGCTTGAATTTGGTGTTGATCCAAAAACCGCTGCACCGTATTCGGATAAGACGTAGCTATTTTTTGGCCTTGAAAGTCAGCTATTCCTGTATAGGGTTTGTCTTTAGGTATCGCTAGGCATACTTTACAGCGAGAAAACCCTAATTTTTCCACTACAGTTAACTCTGGAGCCTTCTCTACCAATAAATTATCCCCAATAATCGCTGCATCCACCACACCGTCTTTGAGGTATTGAGGAATATCGCCATTGCGCAAAAAGAATACCTCCAGGTCAAAATTTCTGGCAGATGCTTTTAGCTGATCAGATCCGTTATCTATGGAAATCCCACAATCTCTTAGAAGTTGCATGGAATCATCATGCAGGCGACCGCTTTTCTGAAGCGCTAATCTCATAGTTTTTTTCATGGTCAAAAATTAAAAAACCCGCTTGATTGCTCAAACGGGTTTGGTATTGGTACACGGCCATACACTACCTCGTTTGAAGCAGAATTGTAGTATGGTGGTGATGTTGTTTAAAAATCATGTTGCAAAAGTAAACAATAACTTGATGATAAAAAGCCTAAAATAAATTTATCACAAAAACTTTATCTCGAGTGAATCCTTATTGGTTACCCAAAATAATAGGTAAACCTTTGTCTCCAGAGCCAATGACGATCACTTTAGCGTTTTGAGACTCAGATAGTTTGATGGTAGCTTCAATACCCTTATCCTGTAAAATTTTGTCTGTGATGGAAGCGCTGAGAATTCTGTTGGCATCCGCTTTACCCTGAGCATCAATGATTCTTTTCTCCGCTTCTTTTTGCGCAGTAACTAATCTGAATTCATACTCTAGAGATTCTTGTTCTTGCTTTAATTTACGCTCAATCGCTTCTTTGATCGATGGCGGCAAGGTTACATCTCTCACCAAAATCTCATTGAGTTGAACGTATTGGTTATCCACTATTTTTTTAGTTTCCTCGTAAATCTCGGTTTGAATCACATCCCTTTTGCTGGAATAAAGTTGCTCTGGAGTATACCTACCTACTACTGAACGAGCTGCAGATCGAATGGCTGGCAT
>Ga0102899_1000712_pt1 | contig 10655 bp, 10 predicted proteins | sample Colrivmeta1555B3_FD_78455 | JGI IMG/M metagenome (GOLD analysis project Ga0102899, IMG submission 78455) | Estuarine microbial communities from the Columbia River estuary - metaG 1555B-3 | ecosystem: Environmental > Aquatic > Marine > Intertidal zone > Estuary | place: USA: Columbia River... | reverse complement strand
CGAATAACTGTTGAGCATGGAAACAACCACGGGCATGTCAGCGCCGCCAATCGGGATGATCAGCAAGACGCCCAAGATGAAGCCGAGCAAGGTGACGAATGCGAAGTCAGCGCCACTCTCTGTCGCCCAAAAGCCCACGCAGAAGAACAAGGCCAACAAGCCCAAGGCCGCATTCAATTGGTGTTGCCCCTTGAACGTCACCGGCGAACCTTGGAACAAGCGGAACTTGTATTTGCCAGATAACTTGCCAAACGCAATGACCGAACCTGAGAAGGTGACCGCGCCGATGAATGACCCCAAGGCCAGCTCAATGCGGTTGCCACCCGGAATCGGCAACCCGGGACCCGCGATACCAAACGCAGATGGCTCGAGCGCTGCGGCCGCAGCGATACATACAGCGGCCAGACCGATCATGCTGTGCATGAATGCAACCAGCTCAGGCATCTTGGTCATCTCAACGCGTTGCGCCATGATCCCGCCTGCGGCGCCACCGATAACCAGCGCCACGAGCACGTAGCTCAGGCCGACCAGCGAACCACCCGACACCTCATAGATCAGAGCTGCGGTAGTGAACACCGCGATGGTCATACCGACCATACCGAAGATGTTGCCTCGGATCGAAGTGGTGGGATGGGACAGGCCCTTTAGTGCCTGAATGAAGCAAACACTCGCTACCAAATACAGGAGCGTGACAACGTTCATGCTCATGCTTTTTCTCCTGATTTAGCGGGGCGCTCTTTCTTTTTAAACATCTCCAGCATGCGGCGCGTCACCATGAACCCGCCAAAAACGTTGACGGCCGCCAGGGCAACAGCCACGACACCGAGCGTCTTACCCAAACCAGTCTCGGTTTGTGCGGCAGCCAGCATGGCGCCGACGATCACGATGGCAGAAATCGCATTCGTCACCGCCATCAAAGGCGTGTGCAAAGCGGGCGTAACAGTCCACACCACGTGGTAACCCACGTAGATGGCCAACACAAAAATAATGAGGTTGGTGATGGTTGGGTCAATGAGTGCCATAGGGTCCTACTGATCTCTGTTGGTTGGTATGGGTAACTTCAGGCACGCAGCACTTGGCCGTCACGTGTCATGAGGCAGGCGGCCACGATGTCATCGTCCATGTCGATGTGGAAGCCTTTGTCCTTGTCGACAACGAGCTTCAAGAAGTCCAGCACGTTGCGCGCATACAGCGCCGATGCGTCTGCACCGACCATCGCCGCCAAGTTGGTGTGGCCAACGATGCGAACGCCGTTGTCAGTGGTGATTACCTGGTCGGCTTGCGTCAACGGGCAATTACCGCCGGGCGCACCGTGCGGTCCAGCCGCACCACGACCAGCAGCAATATCAACGATCACTGCGCCGGGCTTCATGCTGGCGACCATTTCGGCTGAAATCAACTCTGGCGCTGGTCGACCTGGGATCAGCGCGGTGCTGATAACCACATCCGCCAGAGCGATGCGCTTGGCGACCTCCGCACGCTGGCGTGCCAGCCAGCTGGGTGGCATCGGCTTGGCGTAACCACCCACGCCTTCAGCGGCTTCGCGCTCTTCGTCGGTTTCAAAGGGGACGTCGATGAACTTGCCACCCAAAGATTCGATCTGCTCTTTAACGCTGGGGCGTACATCGCTGGCCTCAATCACGGCCCCCAGGCGCTTGGCGGTTGCAATGGCTTGCAGGCCCGCAACGCCGACGCCCAAAATCACGACTCGCGCAGCCTTGACCGTGCCGGCTGCTGTCATCAGCATCGGGAAAAACCGCTGGTACTCGTTTGCCGCCAGCATCACGGCCTTGTAACCCGCAATGTTGGCCTGTGATGACAACACGTCCATGCTTTGGGCACGTGTGGTGCGTGGCGCAGCTTCCAGCGCGAAACTGGTGAGACCGGCTTGCGCCAAGCGCGCCAGACCCTCTGCATCAAAGGGATTCAACATACCAATAACCGTTGCACCTTTGCTCATCAGCGCGACCTGCGTGGTATCGGGTGCACGCACCACCAAGACCAACTCGCAGCCGAGCGCACCCGCGGCGTCAACGATGCTCGCACCGACGGCCTCATATGCACTGTCAGGGCAGCTGGCCGCCACGCCTGCGCCAGTTTGAACGCAGACCGTGTGGCCTTGAGCGATCAGTTTCTTGATCGTTTCGGGTGTTGCCGCAACCCGGGTCTCGCCGGCTTGTGTTTCGGCAGCGACGCCAATTTTCATGGTGAATTCTCCATTGGATACAGGGAGGGGGCTTGATGCACACCTCGGCTCAATTGACGGGTGCGACCCCAAATATAAGCGAGCACTGATTTTACAAACTTGGCGGACGCTTACCGGTTAGCGTGCCCGTATTGTAAAGAATTTGTCTACTAAAAGGCGTGATAATCGGGATATGTCACGTCAACGTTGGAAACCCAGTGCGACCGTTGCGGCCATCATGGCCCGGGACGATGGGCGCTATCTGCTCGTCGAAGAGCACACCCCTGAGGGCGTTCGATTGAACAACCCAGCCGGACATTTGGACCCCGGCGAGAGCCCCGAGGCGGGCTGCGCGCGTGAAGCGCTCGAGGAAACCGCTCATCAATTCACTCCCACTGCTTTGGTGGGCATCTACTTGGCGCGATTCCAGCGCCCTCGCGCCGGCAGCAAGGATGAAGACGTCACTTACCTGCGCTTCGCCTACACCGGGGACGTTGGGGCACTTGACCCAAAAAGAAAACTTGATCGAGGCATCATTCGGGCTGTTTGGATGACCCCCGACGAAATCGAGGCCACGCAAGCCCTGCACCGCAGCCCACTGGTTTGGCAAAGCATTCAAGATCACATGGCAGGTAAGCGTTACGACCTGGGTTTGGTGACCACGCATCCCTCTGTTTGGACGCCGTCCGCCACATGACCCTCGACACCATCGCTTTGCTCGCCGTCGCCGCGTTCAGTGCGGGCGTGCTCAACGCCATCGCGGGCGGCGGCAGCTTCCTCACCTTTCCGGCGCTTGTGTTCGCTGGGGTGCCCCCGATTTCCGCCAATGCCACCAGCGCGCTGGCAGTCAGTCCAGGTTATGCCGGCAGTATCTTCGGCTTCAAGCAAGAGCTCACTGCCTTGCCACGGCGCCTGCTGTTGCAGGAATTTGCCGTTGCGTCAGCTGGTGGTCTCATCGGCGCCCTCTTGCTATTGGTCACACCGGCACGGGTGTTTTCGGGTCTGATACCGTGGCTCTTGATGTTCGCAACTGTCTTGTTCGCCATTGGGCCGCGTTTGGCTGCCCGGAATGCGGCGCGGGGTAAACCCACGGTTGAAGCCACGCATCTCAGGGGTGCGCGGCTGTTCGGCTTGTTGGGCGTGTGTATTTACGGTGGCTATTTCAACGGCGGTTTGGGCATTTTGCTCATGGCGCTGTACGGTTTAGTCGGTGAAACGCGGTTACACACCGTGAACGCCTTGAAAAACGTCAACTCTTTGGTACTGTCGCTGTTGTCGGTAGCGGCCTTCGTTTGGGCTGGTGCGGTGGCATGGCCAGAAGGCCTGCTCATGATGGTTTGCGCGACCATTGGCGGTTTCAGTGGTGCCAAGCTGGCAAAGCGCATGCCTATCCAGTGGGTTCGAACCGTGGTCATCGCAACCGGTGTGGTGATGACCCTCGTCTTCTTCTTTCGCAATTAAACAGGCATGGCGCTCTCTCGGGTTGTGGTTGGACTTTCTGGTGGTGTGGACTCCGCGGTCACGGCCCATCTGCTGAAAAAGCAGGGGCACGAGGTCGTCGGTATCTTCATGAAGAACTGGGAAGACGACGATGACTCCGAGTACTGTTCAAGCAACATTGACTTCGTGGATGCAGCGGCCGTTGCTGATGTCGTCGGCATTGAAATCGAGCACGTCAACTTCGCATCGGAATACAAAGACCGCGTTTTCGCTGCGTTTGTCAGCGAGTATCAAGCGGGTCGGACCCCCAACCCCGACATCCTCTGCAACGCAGAGATCAAGTTCAAATCGTTCCTTGACCACGCCATGCGCCTAGGTGCAGAGCACATCGCGACCGGGCACTACGCGCGAGTTCGCGAACGCAGTGGTCGATTTGAACTGCTCAAGGGCCTGGACAACAGCAAAGACCAGAGCTATTTTTTACACCGCCTCAACCAAGCACAGTTGTCTAAAACGATGTTTCCAGTTGGCGAGCTGCACAAGACACAGGTGCGGCAAATTGCACAGGACATTGGTCTGCCAAATGCCAAGAAAAAAGACTCCACAGGCATTTGCTTCATCGGCGAACGCCCGTTCCGCGAGTTTTTGAATCGCTACATTTCCCAAACACCCGGTCCAATCAAAGACGACACCGGCCGAACCATCGGGCAGCATGTGGGCTTGAGCTTTTACACGCTGGGTCAGCGCCAAGGTTTGGGTATTGGGGGACTCAAAACAAAAGGGCAAGCGCGCGGTACCAGTGACCATGCGCCCTGGTTTGTTGCGCGCAAAGACATGGCAACCAACACCCTGTGGGCCGTACAAGGCCATGATCACCCCTGGTTGCTCAGCCACCAGTTACGCGCACTCGATGTGAGTTGGGTTGCGGGTGAGCCGCCAGTCGACGTCGACCAACGGGCCATCGCCGCTAAAACCCGTTATCGCCAAAGTGATGCGCCCTGCAAACTTGAAGTGGGCAGCCCAGTCGACATACAACTGACCTTCCCCGAAGCGCAATGGGCGGTAACACCCGGACAAAGCGCCGTCTTATACGACGGCGAAATTTGCTTGGGTGGCGGTGTCACTGATTAACTCACCCATTTAAAAAAGAGACCTCATGTCCAACCAACAAACCGTTGTCCTGCTGGACGGCGGCATGGGCCAAGAGCTGATCAAGCGCTCGGCCAATGCACCCACACCCCTTTGGTCAGCCACCGTGATGCGCGACGAGCCCGATCTCGTCACCACCGTGCATGCGGACTACATCCAAGCCGACGCCCGAGTCATCACCCTAAACAACTACAGCGCCACCCCCGTGCGCTTGGCCAAGCACGGCCTCAGCACCGCTTTCAGCGAGTTGCACCAAGCCGCCATCACGGCGGCCCAGCGCGCCATTGCACAAACCAAACCCACGCACCCAGTTGCCGTCGCAGGCTGTTTGCCGCCACTGGTTAGCAGCTACCACGCCGAGGATGTCCCTTCTGAAGCCGCCTGTCTGGCTGATTACCGCGCCTTGGTCGCGGCGCAAAAAGACGGCGTCAATTTGTTTTTATGCGAGACCCTCACCACGGTGAGAGAAGTGCAAACGGCCGCCACCGCCGGCAAAGAAAGTGGCCACCCGGTCTGGGTCGGGATGACGGTGGATGACCAAGACGGCACGCGACTGCGCTCGGGTGAGTCGTTGGCCGACGGCGTGGCAGCGGCAAAGGCCTGTGGCGCGGCAGCGGTATTGATCAATTGCTCATGGCCCGAAGCGATTACGCAGGGGCTACCCATCTTGGCAGCAAGCGGATTGCCTTTCGGAGGCTATGCCAACGGCTTCACCAACGCGGCATCACTCGCTGCAGGCAGCACCGTCGCCGGGCTCGCCGTGCGCCGCGATCTCAACCCCGAAGCCTACGCTGAACACGCCATGGGCTGGGTGGCCATGGGTGCCCGCATTGTCGGTGGCTGTTGCGAGGTGGGTCCCGCGCACATTCAGCACTTGGGTGAGTGCCTCAAAGCAGCAGGTTATACGCTCAGCGCGGCACCTTGAGGGGTTCGCCCGGCGCGTTTTAACGACGTCAGAAAGACAGGCTCAGAACGGGATGTCGTCATCCATGTCATCAAAGCCCGTTGCCGCGGGGGCTTGCGGCGGCGCTTGACGGGGCGCTGGCGCGGCGGCCGGTGCGGCAGCACGCGGTGCGCCGCCGCCGTAGGATTGCCCACCGCCCTCGCTGGGGCCGCCCATCCCTTCACGGCTGCCCAATAACTGCAACTCGGTCGCGATGATGTCGACGGTGTTTTTCTCGACGCCCGACTGGTCGGTGTACTTGCCGTACTTCAGACGACCTTCCACGTAAATGGGGCGACCTTTTTTGACATATTCACCAGCGATTTCTGCCAGACGCTCGTAAAACGTGACGCGGTGCCATTGGGTGTCCTCAATCATTTCACCCGAGTTGCGATCCTTGCGACGGCTGGTGGTCGCGATGCTCACGTTGGCGACCGCTTGCCCTGAGGGCATGTAGCGCACTTCGGGGTCGCGCCCGCAGTTACCGATGAGGATGACTTTATTGACTGATGCCATGACACAAAATCCTATTGACGATTAACGCCAAGCCGACGGGACTTGGCAACATTGCAAATTTCCCACAAATCGGGGGGTTGATGGTGACATTGTGCCCCAATCGACGTGCATGAGCCCAAAAGTCCATGCCAAAATGGGGCTCCCCGCATGCAACAAGAAGAACCAAACTTCCTCAAAAACCTACAAGACGAGTTGTCGGACGGCAAAGCGTGGTTGGGTCGCGCCATCGTCATGGGATACGCGGCAATGGCGGGTTTGGCGGTGGTGATTTTTACCATCATGAGCGAGCAGGCCTACCACTGGTTCAGCCAGCTCTACAGCGCACAACCGTTAGCGGTACTCATCTGGACGCCAGCGCTCACCGCGGCTATCGTTTGGCTCACGCGGCGCTACGCGCCCGGGGCTGCAGGATCAGGCATCCCACAGGTGATGGCCACCCTCGACCCCGCCCTGCCAGCGTCGGAACGCAGTCACTTCGTATCGCTCAAACTCACCTTCGCCAAAATGGTGTTGGGTGCCGCGGGCATGTTAGCGGGCTTGTCCATGGGGCGCGAAGGTCCCTCTGTGCAAGTCGCCGCCGGTGTCATGCATGATGCACGGCGTTGGCTGCGCCCAGGGTCTGCTATGAATGAGCACGCGCTGTTGGTTGCCGGTGGTGCAGCCGGCATCGCGGCGGCTTTCAATGCACCGCTGGCCGGGGTTGTATTCGCAATCGAGGAGTTATCGCGCAAGCTGGAGTCCCGCAACAGTGGCTTGATCATCGCCGCCATCGTGTTAGCCGGTTTGATGGGGGTATCCGCTTTTGGTAACTATGCCTATTTTGGCTCCATGGTGGTGCCAACTCTCGATTGGAACGCCGTCCTCCCGGCATTGTTGGTCATCGTTTGTTGCGGTGCATTTGGTGGCCTGTTTTCCCGCTTGCTCGCCGCGTCACTGACTGGCTCGCCTGATCGCTTCAGCGATTACCGCGCCCGCAACCCCATCCGTTTCGCCGCCGCGGGCGGCTTGGTCGTGGCCATTATCGGCTTGGTAACCCACGGCGCAACGTTCGGTGCCGGAGGCGAGGAGGTGCGTGCCATGCTGTCTGGCGAGGCCGACATATCCCAGCTCTACTTTTTACTCAAACTCATTGCCACTTGGATCTCCACTTGGTGCGGGGTTCCCGGCGGTATCTTTGCCCCCTCGCTGTCGATCGGCGCGGGTATCGGCCATGACGTCGCCCAACTGACCCTCAGCGCCGACGATCAACTGATCTTGCCAGCCCTCATTGCCATGGGCATGGCCGGCTTCCTGGCTGCAGTGACGCAAGCGCCTTTGACATCATTCATCATCGTCATGGAAATGTTGGATGGTCGTCCGATGGTGTTGTCGTTAATGGCCTCAGCCATGATTGCCAGCCTGATCTCGCGCTTGATCAGCCGCCCGCTTTACACCACGCTTTCCGAACACATGATTTCAAGGGTGACCGGGCAACCCGTCACACCCGCCAAGCACGACTGATGCCGCTTTAGTAGATGGCCTGTTGCGGCTTCAAACCGCGAATTAACAGCGCCCACACCAAGAGCCAGCCGGCGCAGGTGGTAAAAACAACAGGCGCGCTGGTGTTCTGCAACAACCAGCCCCCGGCCGCACCACCCACAAAGAAGCCCAGACTCTGCGCGGTATTAAAGACGCCTAACGCAGCACCTCGGTGCTCGGGTACGACAAATTTCGAGACCAAACTGGGCTGGCTCGCCTCCATGGCGTTGAAGCCGATGAAAAACAAAAACAACAAAAACCCAATGATCCCGAGCCCCGATAGATACCCCCATGCGGCCGCCGCACCGGCGTGTAAATAGGCATAAAAACCCACCTGCGATCACCGCAACCACACAACCGCCGTGAGCAAGGCGCCGCGCAAATAGCCCCGTCGCTCCAACCGAAACAACACACCGCCCAACACCACCAGTGACCCCACCACCGCGGGCAAATAAACCTGCCAATGCGCGACCTTGATCAACCCGGCACGTACCAACAAATCAGGAATGACCATCCACATCGCCAACTGGATCGCGTGCAAACTGAACACACCAAAATTCAAGCGCAGCAACTGGGGGTTTTGCAGAACGGCGCGCAAGCCATTCAAGGGGTCAACACGCTGCTTCAATGGTGGCGCGCGAGGCACCCACCACAGCACCGCAACCACCCCCAGGCCCGCCAGTCCCGCAGTCAAGGCAAACAGGCCCGGCAAGCCAATCACGGCATTGAGGCCCGGCGCGATGACCAAGGACAGCACAAACATCACAGAGATACTCACTCCCACCAGGGCAATCCCCTTGGTCCGAACGGTATTGCGGGTGAGGTCGGCTAACAACGCGGTGACCGCGGCCGAAATGGCACCGCTGCCTTGCAGCGCACGGGCCATGAGCAAGCTTTCAAGGTCCGTGGCAACGGCCGCCCACAGACTGCCCAGCGCGAACAACAGCAGGCCAAATACGATGACTGGTTTGCGACCCCATCGATCGGCTGCCAGCCCAAACGGGATTTGCAAGCAAGCCTGCGCCAAGCCGTAAATGCCAAAGGCCAAGCCCACTTGTGCCGCATCAGCACCACCGGGGTAACGTGAAGCCTCCAACGCAAACACCGGCAGCACCAAAAACAGCCCCAATACACGCAGCGCAAATAGGCTGGCCAAAGACGCGCTGGCACGTCGCTCGAGCGGCGTCATCGTATGGGCATCAGCGGGAGCGTTGGTCACAAAAGACATGGTCTGAGCCTAAAGGGCGGGAGAACGGCCGCAAAAGGCAACCGTAGCCCGCCATTATGGCAATTGTCTCCAGAGCGGTTTATCATGTTGGGTTGCCCTTTTCGCGAATTTTGGCTTGTGAATCACCTTTCTCCCTCTGCTGCACTTGAAGCGATGTTGGATGCCGATACGGCAAACACCGCGCAACAACCGGCCCGCGCCATCGCCGTCCGCGGTGCACGCACCCACAACTTAAAAAACATTGACGTCGACCTGCCGCGTGACCAACTGGTCGTAATCACGGGCATCAGCGGGTCGGGTAAGTCAAGTTTGGCCTTTGACACGCTTTACGCGGAAGGCCAGCGTCGCTATGTCGAAAGTTTGTCGACCTATGCGCGCCAGTTTTTGCACATGATGGATAAGCCCGATGTCGACCTCATCGAGGGCTTGTCCCCGGCGATCGCCATCGAACAAAAGGCCACCAGCCACAACCCCCGCTCGACCGTGGGTACCGTGACCGAAATTCACGATTACCTGCGACTGCTGTACGCCCGCGCAGGCACACCACACTGCCCCGACCACGATCTACCTTTGCAGGCGCAGAGTGTGAGCCAAATGGTCGACGCGGTGTTGGCGCTGCCTGAGGACACCAAGATCATGATCTTGGCGCCCGTCGCGCGCGAGAAGAAGGGCGAATTTGTCGACCTGTTCGCGCAAATGCAAGCCAAAGGCTATGTTCGTTTTCGGGTTGATGGCGTGGTCGTTGACGCCGACGCCCTGCCGGAGCTGAAGAAAAATGGAAAACACGATATCGACGTGGTCGTCGACCGCCTCAAAGTACGCGCCGACCTCAAACAGCGCTTGGCTGAAAGCTTTGAAGCGGCACTGCGCTTGGCCGACCAACGCGCCATCGCCATGGAAATGGACACCGGCGAACCGCATTTGTTCAGTGCCCTCTATGCCTGCCCCGCCTGCACCTACTCACTGAGTGAATTAGAGCCCCGCTTGTTCTCGTTCAACTCACCTTTAGGGGCGTGCCCCAGTTGTGATGGCTTGGGTCATACCGATGTGTTCGACCGGAACCGGGTGGTCGCATTTCCCAGCCTCAGCTTGGCCAGTGGCGCCATCAAAGGATGGGATCGCCGCAACGAGCACTACTTCAGCATTTTGGAGTCACTGGCCGCCCACTACGGCTTCGATATCGACACCCCGTTTGAGGAGTTGCCAGCCACGACACAAGCGGTCATTTTGGACGGTTCAGGCGACGAGGCGATTAAGTTCAGTTACTTCATGGGCTCCGGGGAGTCGGGCGGACGCAAGGTCACAAAGAAGCACCCCTTCGAGGGCGTTATCCCCAACTTTGAGCGTCGGCTGCGCGAGACCGAGTCCAGCGCCGTGCGCGAGGAGCTCAACCGCTACCGCTCGACACAAGCTTGCCCCGACTGCAAAGGCACCCGACTTCGGCGCGAAGCCCGTCATGTTTTCATGGGTGAAGGCGAGCAGCGCCGCGCTATTTTTGACATCAGCCATGTCACGTTGGGTGAGGCACAGCGTTATTTTCATGACCTGATTTTGCGAGGCGCCAAAGCGGACATTGCTGACAAGGTCGTCCGGGAAATCGGCTCTCGGTTGAAGTTTCTGAATGACGTCGGCTTGAACTACCTGAGCCTCGAACGCAGCGCCGACACGCTCTCTGG
>Ga0102899_1000682_pt1 | contig 11049 bp, 10 predicted proteins | sample Colrivmeta1555B3_FD_78455 | JGI IMG/M metagenome (GOLD analysis project Ga0102899, IMG submission 78455) | Estuarine microbial communities from the Columbia River estuary - metaG 1555B-3 | ecosystem: Environmental > Aquatic > Marine > Intertidal zone > Estuary | place: USA: Columbia River... | reverse complement strand
CATCTTCTCTCAAAAAATTGATGTAAGCAAGTATGATTTGATTTATGCTGGAGCTCAAAAGAACTTAGGGCCTGCAGGAGCAACGCTTTACATTGTTAAAGATGAAGTTTTAGGGAAATCTACTTCTGCCTTTATGCCAAAGTATTTAGATCTTAAAAATCATGTTGAAAAAGAATCAATGATGAATACTCCCCCAGTATTTTCAGTCTACACATCAATGCTTAATCTTCGTAATTTAATCGCCACTGGTGGTGTTGAAGCTGCTGAAGCTCGAAACATTGCTAAAGGTGCTGAACTATACCGTGAAATTGATGCTAACCCATTATTTAAAGGTAATGTTGAGACAGAAGACAGATCATTAATGAACGTAACATTTGTGCTTAGCAATGAAGAATTAAAATCTGAATTCGACAAAATATGGAACGATGCAGGAATTATTGGACTGAAAGGCCATAGATCAGCTGGAGGATACCGTGCTTCGCTATACAATGCTTTGCCATTAGAAAGCGTAAAGGTTTTAACGGCTGTAATGAATGAATTCACAAGAACAAAAGGATAAGAATGAAAATACTTGCAAATGACGGAATTTCAAAAGCTGGAATTGACGTATTAGAAAACGCTGGATACACTGTAATAACAGATAAAGTTGCTCAAAACGACTTAATAGATTACATCAATAATGAATCGATTGAAATCCTTCTTGTTAGAAGTGCTACAACAGCAAGAAAAGAAATGATTGATGCCTGTCCTGGTTTAAAACTTATTGGGCGTGGTGGTGTTGGTATGGATAATATTGATGTTCAATATGCTAGAGATAATGGCAGATTGGTTATCAATACGCCTGCTGCTTCTAGCCAATCAGTTGCTGAATTAGTTTTAGGTCACATGCTTGCTACTTCTCGTTTTTTAAACGATTCATACAAGAACATGTCGACTGGTGATTTTAGTTCACTTAAAAAGCAATACGGAAAAGGAGCTGAACTTAGAGGTAAAACACTTTTAATAGTAGGTTTTGGTAGAATAGGGCAAAGTCTAGCTACTTACGCTTTAGGTTGTGGAATGAATGTTCAAGCGATTGACATGTTTACAGACCCTGTGGCGTTAGATTTAAATCTTGGAAACGGAATTCAAGCGAAAGCTTCAATAACCCCTTCTAATGACCTTATTTCAGCTTTACCAGATGCAGACTTTATTTCTTTACACATACCTAAACAAGCGGATGGTTCGGCTGTTATATCAAGTAAAGAATTTGGACTAATGAAAGACGGGGTGCGAATCATAAATGCAGCTAGAGGTGGTGTTATTGATGAAAACGAATTAATTACTGCACTTGACTCTGGAAAAGTTTCATATGCTGGATTAGATGTTTTTGAAAATGAACCAAATCCAATGAAAGAACTATTAAATCATTCAAAAATAGCTTGTACACCTCACATTGGTGCCGCAACGAATGAAGCGCAAGATAGAATTGGGACTGAATTGGCTCAAACCATCATCTCTCATTTCGGAACTAAATAGTTGATTAATAATGGCTAAGATCAGTCCATTTAAAGCAATAAGACCAACACGCGACAAGGTTCACTTGGTTGCAACAAGACCTTATTATACGTATAAAAAGAATGTCCTCAAGGCTAAACTTGAGGACAATCCTTTTACTTTTTTGCATATAATAAATCCTGAATTCGGTCACATCCAAACATCACTTCCAAATACGCCGGAGCGATTTGCTATTGTAAACGAGGCTTATCACAACTTCATGGATCAAGGAATCTTAATGCAAGACCCTTTACCTCACATTTACCTATACAGACAAACGAAAAACGGTCATGAATATTTAGGTGTTATTGCTGGAGCAAGTGTAGATGAGTATCTAAATGATGAAATAAAAAAACACGAAGCAACAATTACAAGTAGAGAGGAAATGTTTACGAACTACTTAAATATTGTTGGATACAATGCTGAGCCTGTACTTCTATCCTATTCTGATCCTTCAGATGAAATTGAGGTTTTAATGCAACGTAAAGTATTGGATAGACCTGAGTATGAGTACACAACAACGGATCGTGTTAAACATGAAATGTGGCTTCTAAATTCTGATGAATCTGCTGAAATAATTGCAGCTTTTGAAAAAATTCCAGACTTATATATTGCTGATGGGCACCATAGATCTGCATCTTCAGCAGGCTTAAGAAGTTTTAGAGAAAATGAAAAAATTCCTCAATTTCCAAATGAAAACTTTTTTCTTTCTTTTTTGTTAAATGAAAGCAAACTGAATATCGCCGAGTTTAATCGTTTTGTGAAAACAATGAATGGATTAACGAAGGATCAACTACTGTCTAAAATTGAAAAAAACTTCATTATAACTGAATTGACTAAGAGCACTCTTCCACAAAGAGCTCACGATATTTCAATGTGCGTTAAGGGTGATTGGTATTTACTAACTTGTAAACGTGACATCGTCGACAGTTCTCATCCTGTTAATGGATTAGATGCTGAACTTCTAACGAAATACATCCTAGATCCTATTTTAAATATCAAAGATTTAAAATCAAACGATAATATTGAGTTTATTGCTGGTATTGAAAAAATAAAAAAGATGGAAAAACGAATTCTTAAAAATGAATTTGAGCTTGGTTTTTTCCTTTTTCCTGTTGGTATTGAAGAAGTTAAAAGAGTCGCTGACAACAACATGATTATGCCTCCAAAATCAACATATGTAGAGCCTAAATTAAGAAGTGGACTTACTATTTATAACATTAATGAATGATCACGCAAAATTTACTTTCCATTCAAGCAAGTCTGCCTAAGAATGTTTGTCTTGTAGCAGTATCCAAAACCAAACCAATTGACTTAATCCAAGAAGCATATAATGCTGGTCAGCGTGTTTTTGGCGAAAATAAAGTACAAGAACTTGTAGAAAAACATGAATTACTGCCGAAAGATATTGAATGGCACATGATTGGACACCTGCAAACAAACAAAGTTAAATACATCGCACCATTCATTAATTTAATTCATGCTGTTGACAGCCTGAAGTTACTTAAAGAGATTAATAAACAGGCAATACGTAACAATAGAGTTATCAATTGTTTAATTCAGATTCATGTTGCACGAGAAGAATCTAAATTTGGATTTAATTTTGAAGAAATACATGAATTGTTTTCATCAAATGAATTTACCGAATTACAAAATATTTCCATTGTTGGAGTAATGGCAATGGCTACAAACACATCAAATACAGAGCAAATTAGTGATGAGTTTAGAACTGTCGAAAATTATTTCCACATCCTTAAAAGTCATTTCTTTAAATTCAATCCAGCTTTCAATATCATCTCAACAGGAATGAGTAATGATTATAAAATTGCCATCGAAGAAGGAAGTACAATGGTTAGAATTGGAAGTTCAATTTTTGGAACGAGATAGTGTTTTTCACTTTTATTACTTGACTTACATATCAAAAATGTATTTTTAACATAGAAACATTATCTATGGCTCGATTTTTAAAAGCAAATAAGGAACATATTGGGCTCTCGCCATACTCCCTTCAATTAAGAGGTAATCAAAAAAAAGAAAATGTTGATATACAATTAATTGATTACAATCTTGAAACGGTTAACGAACGAAAATCAGTACAATTAATTGATCTGGCGCAATTTGACAATGAAGGAACTACCTCTTGGTTAAATGTAACAGGTGTGCATGATGGAGAAACAATGGAAGCTATTATAGCTGCATTTCAATTAGACCCTATCATTGCATCAAACATCATGACAACAAATGCACGTCCTACAATATTCGAGTACGACAATTGCATCTACATTTCTTTTAAAATGCTTCAAATTAATGAAGAGACAAACGAAGCTTTTTCAGAAAACATTGTCATTGTTATCAAGGAAAATGTTTTAATCTCTTTCCAAGAAGTTGATGGAGATGTTTTTGATCCAATTAGAGACAGAATCCGAAAAAGTAAAAAGAAAATTAGAGTGAGCGGCACAGACTACCTGGCTTTTTGCCTTTTAGACATTGTATTTGATCACTACGCACTTTTAATTAGTCGAATTGGAGATTCCATCGAATCTGTTGAAGAAGCTCTTTTAAAACACGCAAATAAGAAAAATTTGAATTTGATAAATGATTACAAGCAAGAAATTATTTACCTGAAAAAATCTATTAAACCTTGCCGTGAAGTTATTTTAGCATTTGGGAAAATGGATTCTGACATCATAGAATACACGACTGACGTGCACATTAAGGAATTAGAAGACAACCTTTCAATGTCAATTGAATCTTTGGAAAGTTACCGCGAAATGCTGAGTGATTTATTAAATATTTACCACATGTCTGTCACTTCAAATCTGAATGACATCATGCGATTCTTAACTATTTTTTCAGTCATTTTCATTCCACTGACATTTATTGCTGGTATTTACGGAACAAACTTTGATAACATTCCTGAATTACATATGAAAAACGGTTATTACATCATGTGGGGTGTTATGATTGTTATTTCAGTTGGTATGATCTATTATTTCAAAAAGAAAAAATGGTTTTAATTTTTTAACCTTACTTTTAACATTAAAAATATATAAATGCAAAACAAACAACAATTGATAGATAAGGTATATAATGGCTTTACTAAATTTGAAAATATTATAACATTGTTTTTATCGATTATAATAGGCTCTATTATCGTTATCTCATTAATTAGAATTGGTGAGAATTTCTTTCAACTTTTTGTAACAGATTTTTTCCAGCCTCAAGAAATAACATTTAAGGATTACCAGGAGATTTTCGCAAAGATTATGACATTACTAATTAGCCTTGAGTTTTTAAATTCAATTCTAAAGGTTTTAAAAAGTCACGACATTAAAGTTTTAGTATTAGATGTCTCTCTTATAACTGCTTTAGCAATAGCCCGAAAATTAATCATTTTTGATTACGATAAACATGATCCATTATTCACTTTAGTATTTGGCGCTATTTTACTTTTTATTGGATTGTTTTATTTCCTTGTTAAACTAAGTGACAAAAAAAATAATTAATGAGACTTTTGTTCCTTTTTGTATTTATAACTTTTTACAGTTTATCACAACCGTACAAAACGATAAAAGTATATCGACCATATAAATGGATGGTAGGTTTACATTGGAGTGCTATCGATGATGATGGAGACAAATTCAATAGGTTGACTGATGTTAATAATTCTTGGCACATCAAGCCCTACCCTGTCAGAATTACTTTAGACAGATATTTTGTATACGGTTGGAGTATGGAAATGGCTGCTTCATATGTCCAATACGAAACCAATAAAGTTGTGAATGACTCAACAGGTATCAATGGAATCAACTTTGCTTTTGATCTAAACGGAAAATATAGCTTTTACAATCTTTACGCTCCGAGCGCTCGATGGATAGAACCATACATTACAGCTGGAATTGGTTATACATACCGTGATAAAACAGCAGACACACATTCACCATCCGTTAATATTGGGGGAGGTTTAAATTTCTGGCCATTATACCGTTTGGGAATTCAACTGTCTTCATCTGCAAAATTCTCAATGTATCCTAAACAATGGGACACCAAGAGTAATTACCTGCAACACTCCATTGGAATTGTATATAGAAGTCCGTACAGCAAGGGCTACAAGAACACGAATTCAAAAAAGCAGCACAAGTGGATTAATCAAAACAAATCCTACAAGCGAAAAGGTGGGCATTAATTACTTTCTAAATTGAATAAACAATTCCGACCCCATTCTAGGTTCGATTGAGTTTATACATTTTTCAAGATTCAATTCTTTGAAATATGGTTTGAAAAGTAGTTCATACTCCTCTTTTGACCCACCAAATGGTGGACCGCCCTCAAAATGTTTATTAAATAATAGTCCAACGTATTTACCTCCATCACTAAGAAGGTTGCTCATTTTCTGAGCATATAACTCCCTGTATTTTGGATCAATAGCACAAAACATTGTCTGTTCAATTATTAATTCAAATGATCCATTAAAAGTAAATATGTCTTGCTGAATACAATGATCTGGATTAAAAGTAGGAGTTGTTTCTAATAACGTATTTAGAGGTTCTTTTGCAAGGTCAAGTACATAAACATTTTTAAACCCTAAAAAATGCAGGTATTTCGCTTCATGTGCATATCCACAACCAGGAATTAAAATTTTAAGATTCTTATCTTCTAATTGATCGAAGTACTCTTTTAGGGGTGGAGAGACATTGTTTAAATCCCAACCAGTAGTGCCCGAACGATATCTTTCACTCCAAAATTCTTCGTCTAATTTCATTCCGTTTTAATAATTTTTATAGGTGAAGCACCAGACAAAACTAGCCAATATATTCCACTCTTTAAACTATTCAGATTTAGACGATTAAATTCAGTTCTACCGGTAAAAACAACCTTACCCATTACATCAATGACCTCGACATCAAGATTACTTTCAAGGCCTACAATGGATATGCTCGTGGTAAATGGGTTCGGATATACCCCATACAAATCATTGTCTTTTCTTGAAATAGTATTCGTCGTGTTATTTAGTACAGCGATTGCATCCAAATCGAATCCTCCTGATTCAAACTCTGTAGGAAATGGATCATTAATGATATTACCAAAAGAATCGTAAGAACCGACAGCAGGATCTATCGAACCTATTACATCAATTAACTTGACATGTGTAATATTTGAGACATCTAATCCAGTTTCATTTTCTAATTCAGCTAAATCGAAAGGTGTTCCATAGTTTACCCTATATTTACCCGCCAGATTATTGACGTATCTGCAATCGGAAAAACTAAAATTTCCAATCTGCTGATTTATAGGGACTTCACTGGTGTTCTCAAATCTAAAAAAATTAATCCCATCCGAGCTTACCTCTACAAAAGCAAACTCCATGTAATGATCAGCAAAACCATTTTCAAAAATCGCAAAATCAGGACCAATACCGTTAACAATTGGATTTTCAAAAGTTGCAATCGCTTCACCTCCATCGCCTAAAGAAACGACAACTCCCCCATTTGCTGCCCCAGTAGCATCAGAATCCAACCCGTAATTTGCATCACCGTTTTGAGGAGCTAAAATATTCATCGGTCCACGAACAATGGCTACATTAGAAGCCCATCCAATTATAGCAGAAGAATCTTTAAATATTGCAGTGCTCCCCAAAGCCCCAGGTTCAGGAGCGAAACTTTGAGAAAATGCCTGAAAAGAAAGAAGAATTAGGAAATACTTAATCATAAAAAATAATTTTTGATGGATTTAAACCGACTTCATAACTTGAAACATAACTACCATCAGAGTTAAATACTCTCACAAAACCCAAAGACGTATAATTCATCGCATCTAGAAGGTAAATTCTATCTCTACTCGCAGAATATTGTATATGATACAGAGTTGTTACCCCTGACGTATTGACTAAATTCGAATTTTCGATAGATTCTGTATTTGGATTAAAAATTGACACAGTCGTTCCATCATGAATTAAAAAATTATTATTCATTTTCGAAATACCACTAACATCAAAATTAAATGTTTCATCCATTGTGTTTGTAGCAGTATTAATTCTTTTTAGGCGAGAAGGTATAGTTCCATAATTACCCCTTGAAATTACATAGACATCACCAAAAGCATCCGCAATGACAGCTCCTGGATTAGGTCCTACAGTTATTTTCATCAATTCAATTTCAGAATTAACATCAATTACAGAAAGGGTTGAATCAACATTTGGGAAATTTAGTCCACCTGAATTAGCGACGTATATATTTCCATTTGCATAGGTCACACCTTCAGGATTTTGTCCAACTTGAATTCGATTTGTTACCGTTAAAGATGTCGTATCAATAACATCAACATAACCATCGTAACAGCTAACAAATACTTTTCCGTTTGCAAATGCCATAGAGCGTGGTTGTTTTGAAACTTGCCCATTTGTCATTTCAATTTGTTTAATGCTTTCAAAATTTGATGCCGATAACACCTCAATTGTTGAGGACACATTTACGACGATGTAAATTTTCGAACCATACTTTTGCAGATCATTCCCTGTATCACCTAATAATCGTCCTGTTTTATTCAAGAAAAAAGAATTTTGAACAGCACCAGACGACAAATCGACCCATGACAATGAAGAATTGTTTTGTTGAAATAACCCTTCACATAACACAACCATACCATTCGAAAGATTGGTTGAAACAATCGGGTCTTCCTCTTTATCCTTTTTACAAGACAAAAGTGAGACGGCAATAAAAATGAAAACTAATTTATCTAAACGCATAATTTAAAGAGATTATAAAACTTCGCTGAGGCATTACAAAAGACCTTATATAAGCATATGGTGTATCCAAAATATTCTTAATATTTAATTGAAGTTTTAATTCGTTTTTTTCTTTTAATGGCAAATTATAAAACAATGCTACATCGAATAAATGATAACCATCAATTCTATTTTGTTCTACGTTTTGATTTAAAGCGTAGCGGTATGATACATAACTATGTGACAATCTAACTCCAGATTTTTTATACTCAACACCTACTTCATTCGAAATTGTATGTTCGGGAGAATAAGCTAATTGATCTTTGTACGTTAGAGAGCTTGGGGTGTTATCAAGAACCTTCTGGTACGAATAATTTATTAGCGCACTATAGGTAAAATATCCCTTTCTCAAAGATGAAGTAATTGAAAGTTCAGAACCATAAATCTCAACGTTTTGAATGTTTTGTGTTGACCAAACAAAAAGATTTTTAGTAGGAACAGACATTATTTTATCTATAACTTGGTTATAGAATAGATTTGTTCTGATGAAAACATCTAAATCCTTCTCAATTGGCACAAACTCTAATCCAACATTGTATTGATTTGCAATTTCAGGTCTCAAGCCATTGTTTCCTATATTATTATAATACAACTCATTAAAAGAAGGCAATCGAATACTATTACGATACCAAAATTTAAAATTCAAATGCTTTTTAGAGAAATTCTTTGTCTGAAAAGAAAGGAAAGGTTGTAATTTATATACATCATCTGCTCTTTGACCAAACTTCGTGTCTTCCAATGAATAAACGAATGAAATATCACCTTTAATCACCCCAATGGTCGTTTTAAAATCTAATCCACCAAGAACCTGAGAAAGAAGTCTATTGGGTTTAGAGAAGGTACTATCAGACGATTCTAGTTGAGCATAAGACATCTCAAATCCCCCATGAAATGTTAGTTTCTTCACTTTGTAAGATGCAAATGACAACCCAGCTCTAGCGACATTATTTATGTATGTAACATCAATCCCTCCAATGTTATTAAAGAAAGAAGGGTCTTTATAATTAAGTCTGTTTGCTGAAAAATTTGAAAAGGCCCGATAATAAATATCATTTTTATCAAAATTCACATCTGAAAAAAAAGAATGATCATTTGTTTTCAAAAGCTCATCAGCTGTCGAATTATAAAGAATGGCAGCACCAGGCAACTCTTGATCTATAACCGAACCTTTGTAACCTAATCTAACCAATGATTTTTTAAATTTATACCCTGTCGTTATTCCAAAATACGCATCTTGATATCCATTATTCGTTCTTTTCGAATCAATAATTGATAAACCATTTTGAAATTGGTATGGATAATCTCCAATTGCGGACCGCAGTTTTCCAAAGCAACTTAATAATAATTTCTTTTTTGAAGATTTTAAAGCAATGTACCCTTCCTTTTGTCCAAAAGAACCCATTTTAAGAGAGCTACGAACTTCAAACTTTTCATATCCAAATGTGTTTTCAAAAGTTTGAATATTTATTGTACTTCCAGCCATTTGTGATGAAACTGGCAATAAATAGCTAGACGCATCTCCAATAGAAAGATGAATCCCGATAATGTTATCTGACTGAATTTGAGCGAAATTAATTTGTCCATTTTGACTATTTGACTGAACAAAACCGTCAATAATGGTTGAATTTTGTTCACCTCCTAATGAGCGTACGGAGATTGTCTTCAATCCACCGAGTCCTCCGTATGATTTCAAGTTTGATCCTGCTAATTTTGAGATTAACTCTCCAGCATCTTGGGTTCCAAATTGTTGAATTTGATCACCATAAAAACTGGACCTAGACAACCTCAATGGTTTAATTTTTAGAACAGGTCTTTGGATAAGCACAGATTGAACTTCTTGAATAGAATCTTGTTGACTTATTGAAAATAGTGGGGACGCGAGCATCCCCACATAAAATATTTTATGAAATATTCGCACTATCTAAGAACGACTTTCTCAGTTAAAATCGAATTTTCAGTTGTTAGTGTTAGAAAATAGATTCCTTTTTGAAAAGTTGACATATCAATACTAGTTATGTCTTTATGAATCGTTGAGAAAACGTTTTGACCATTTAAGGCTGTTAATGTTAAGCTACCTTCCATTCCTGTAACTGAAATTCTATCAGTAGCTGGATTTGGCCAGATGTTAACAAAGTCGTTTTCAACAGAATTTAATCCAAGAACCGATTTATAACTTATTTCATCAATTGCAAAATAAGTTGGGGTATTAATCCAAGGCCCTGCAGGATTAACATCACTTGATTCAAACCTAAAACTCAATTTATTCACTGGAACATTGAGTGTAGTTAAATCAATATTTTCCCATGTATCAACAATATAATCAAGGTTATTATCAGAAAAACGATAATCCGCTAAATAAAAATCAACTGAATCTTTAGCTGTTCCTGACTCATTTTCACCAATGATCCATACTTTTAAAAAGTCTTCACCATTTGTTCCATCTGGATTTCCATCAATTCCATTTACTGATCCAAATTGCTTGGTGTAAGCATCACCATCCCTCATATTAATAGCAGGATAAGTACCATTTGTGATTTTAAAATTTTCAATTACAATGTTTGCAGCCCCTGTTATTATTCCACTAGGATAATGAATGGCATAGGTTGATGTTCCATTTGCACCAGTTCCAGTGAATGCACTAAAATCATTTAAATAACCTGCAGTTGTTACGTCTGTTGTATTTGAAACGGTAAAACCATTCCATGACATCCAAGAAGCATTGTAATAAT
>Ga0102899_1000678_pt1 | contig 11068 bp, 10 predicted proteins | sample Colrivmeta1555B3_FD_78455 | JGI IMG/M metagenome (GOLD analysis project Ga0102899, IMG submission 78455) | Estuarine microbial communities from the Columbia River estuary - metaG 1555B-3 | ecosystem: Environmental > Aquatic > Marine > Intertidal zone > Estuary | place: USA: Columbia River... | reverse complement strand
TTCAAGGGAAGAATTTGCTCAGGCCTTTTTAGATATGAAGCCTTATGATGATGCACTAAGACGTGCTCAAAGACAATTGTCAGGAGAAAGTTTAGCTTTTGTTGCTGCAAGGTTAGAAGGCGATGCATCGTTGTCTGCAGCTTATGCAAGAAATCAGCAATACACTCAGTTGTATACGAATGGTCAGCTACCTGTTAATAATTTACTGAACCCTTATAGTTGGGCCAAACTTGTAAAAGACTGGAAAGAAGGGAAGTTGACAAGACAATAGATTATTCTAATCTTCGTGTTTGATTGTTAACTGTCTAGCAGGAGTTGATTTTACAATCGGATAACACAGGAAATACTTCTCTACGGGGCTCGAAAGTGCAGATATATTTAAATTGTCAGATGCTTTCGATACATCAAGAACTTCTCCTTTTTTTGTAATTAAATTGATGTTTTCTTTCTCGTCGTTGTATGCATTATTTGTAAGCATATCTGAATAAACAAAATAGGCGCTTTCATCAATTGTAATATTTAATTCACCTGAAATTTTAAGCTTTATTTTTTCAATATCTGCATCTGTAAATTTTGTTTGAGATATTTCTATTTTAAACAAATCACGATTAATAAGCCTTTTAGATAATTCTGATAAAACTTTATCTGAATGATTTTGCCAAACTTTTATTGCTCCTAGAATATCGTAGTCATCCAACATTGCAAAATATTCAAGGTTTATGGGGTTTTCCTTAAAATCCTTGGAAGTGATTTTGTTTTTCATGAAGTAGAGTAAAGCAGGACTACCAAAAATTTCAATGTTAGAAAGTGCAAGTTCCTTTGCTCTTCTTAATACGTGAATTAACATGAATTCTGCAGAAACAACCGTTTTATGCAGGTAGACTTGCCAGTACATTAACCTTCTTGCTACAATGAATTTTTCAATGGAATAAATACTCTTTTCTTCCAAAACAAGTTCTCCGTCTACAACGGTCATCATCTCAATAATACGATCGCTACCAATTACACCTTCAGATACACCGGTATAAAAACTATCACGATTTAAATAGTCCATTCTATCCATGTCTAGTTGACTCGAGACTAGTTGGTGAAGAAACTTCTTAGGATATTTGTTTTTGAAAATTTCTAATGCTAAGTCAAGCTCTCCATTAAACTCATCGCTAAGTCGATCAATGAAGAATGCGGAAATTTCTTCGTGAGAAACACCAGAAACGATGTCGTGTTCCAAAGCATGACTAAATGGTCCATGACCAATGTCGTGAAGCAGGATGGCAAGTAAAACAGCTTTTTCTTCAGATTCTGAAATTTCATGACCTTTTCTGCGAATAGTTGTAATCGCTTTTGTCATTAAGTGCATGGCTCCCAAAACATGATGAAACCTCGTGTGAAGCGCACCAGGATAAACAGTTTCTGTTAATCCTAATTGTTTGATTCGTCTTAGTCTTTGAAAGTATGGATGTTGAATTACATCAAAAATAATCTCTTGAGGAATTGAAATAAATCCATAAACAGGATCGTTAACTATTTTCTTTTTGTTATTAAGGTTGACTTTCGATTCCAATTGCATACTTTTAATACTTCTAGAGCAAATCTATAAAATATAAGGCAAATGCAAGTAAAAATACTTTGGGCAGATGATGAAATTGATTTACTAAAGCCACACATTCTATTTTTAGAATCAAAAGGTTATGAAGTTGTATCAGTAAATAATGGTGCTTCGGCAGTAGAGGAAAATGCTTCAAATGATTTTGATATTATCTTTCTAGATGAGAACATGCCAGGAATTAGTGGCCTTGAGGCTTTGGCGCGCATTAAAAAGGCTAAAACTCATGTTCCTGTTGTAATGATTACAAAGAGTGAAGAGGAGCATATTATGGAAGAAGCAATCGGAAGTAATATTGCCGATTATTTGATAAAACCAGTCAATCCAAATCAAATTTTATTGTCAATAAAAAAGAATTTGGATAAAAATAAATTGGTTTCCAATAAAACAAATGCGAACTATCAGCAAGAATTTAGAGAATTGGGAATGCAACTTAACTCTCGATTGGATATAGAAGAATGGTACGAAGTATATGATAAACTAGTATACTGGGAGTTGGAATTAGATAAAATTGATGATTCAGGAATGAAGGAAATTCTGAACATGCAGAAGAAAGAGGCAAACAATCAATTTTCTAAATTTGTTAAGGATAATTATTTAGGATGGTTAAATGGGACAGAAGAAGCTCCTGAGATGATTCATACTGCTTTTAAAAATAAGATTAATCCAACACTTGATAAAGATTCACCATTCGTTTTAGTTATCGATAATTTGAGATATGATCAATGGAAAATAATAGCTCCAATTTTTTCAAAATACTTTAATATTAAAAAAGAGGAATTGATTTATTCTATCCTTCCAACAGCTACTCAGTATGCAAGGAATGCTTTTTTTGCAGGGATAATGCCGCTTGAAATCTCAAAAAAGTATCCGAATTATTGGAAAAGTGAGGAAGATGAAGGAGGTAAGAACTCCTTTGAAAAGGAATTGTTAGAATCAAATTTAAATCGATTAGGAAGAGACATTAAATGGTCTTATAACAAGATTACAAATCTTGACGCAGGTAAAAAGCTTGCAGATAACTTCAATCAATTATTGGAAAATAAGTTGAATGTGATAGTTTACAATTTTGTCGATATGCTATCACATGCTCGAACAGAAATGGAAGTAATCAGAGAACTCGCTGATAATGAAACAGCTTATCGTTCACTCACGACTTCTTGGTTTGAACATTCTGCACTGCACGAAATTGTGAAAAAAATAGCAGAATCTGGGAGGAAATTAATTATAACAACGGATCATGGAACAGTACGCGTTTCAAATCCAGTGAAGATTGTTGGAGAACGGAATACAAATACAAATTTAAGATACAAAACTGGGAGAAATCTTTCATATAAAGAGAAGGAAGTTTTTGTTGTTAAAAACCCAGAAGAAGCTTTCCTTCCTAAATCTTCAATTTCTTCAGAATTTGTATTCACAATGACGGACGATTATTTCGTTTATCCAAATAATTTTAATCACTTTGTAAATTACTATAATAATACATTTCAACACGGAGGAATTTCTTTGGAAGAATTAATGATTCCTTTTGTTGAGTTAGAAGTGAAGTAGAATGGAAATTGGGATTGAAAACATTACAGATTTACCTGCAGCTTCGGTTGCGTTCATTGAAGCAATTGGCGAGAAAAAAATCATAGCTATTAATGCTGAAATGGGGACAGGTAAAACGACGTTTATTTTGACCTTGTTGAGTGCAATGGGGGTTGAGGATGCCTCAGGGTCTCCAACATACTCGTTAGTGAATAAGTATGAAAGTCCTATGTTTGGTACTATTTATCATTTTGATTTATACCGATTAAAGGATTTAAACGAAGCATTCGATATTGGAATGGAAGAAATGTTGTATGAAGATGCGTATTGTTTCATTGAATGGCCCGATATCGCAAAAGAAATACTTCCAGATGAAACGATTTGGGTTGAAATGCGTACAAACCAAGACCAAAGTAGAACTTTAACGCTAGAAGTATGATTACAGATCCGGAAATTCTAAAAGAACTAATGAGACATGGCAGTTTATTGCCGAAGGAAGAAATGTTAGAAATTGCCCGTAAAAAAGGTAGTTTATATATTGGTATTCCAAGAGAAATTTCTTTCCAAGAGAATCGTGTAGCAATAGTTCCAGAGGCGGTTTCTTTGCTTGTAGCAAATGGTCACCGAATTAAAATAGAAACAAAAGCTGGAGAAGGTTCTCATTTTACAGATCAAGAATACAGTGAAGCTGGAGCTGAAATATGTGCCAGCCCTGATGATATTTTTAAATGTGATATTATCTTTAAAGTAGCACCGCCGTCTGCTGAAGAAGTTCAAATGATGTCTGGGAATCAAACGTTGGTTTCTGCATTGCAAATATCGGTTCAACCGAAAGAGATTTTGCAAGAATTGATGAAGAAGAAAATTACGGCAATTGCTTGGGATTATATTCGAGATGATTCTGGTATGTTTCCGGTTGTTAGAACTTTAGGGGAAATTGCTGGTACAACATCAATGCTTGTTGCGGGTGAATTACTTTCCTCATTCAATAAAGGTAAAGGAATTATGCTGGGAGGAATTGCAGGTGTCCAGCCAACGGAAGTTGTAGTTATTGGAAGTGGAACAGTAGGCGAGTATGCATGTAGAGCTGCAATAGGGTTAGGAGCATCCGTTAAAGTGTTTGATAGCTCAATTTCAAGATTAAGAAGATTGCAAAATGACATGGGTACACGTGTTTTTACATCTGTTTTACAACCTAAAGTGTTAGCGAAAGCAATTATGAGAGCTGATGTTGTAATTGGTGCGCTTCGAGCTCCATTAGGAAGAACACCTTGTGTAGTATCAGAAGAAATGGTTCAAAACATGAAGAATGGTTCTGTTGTTATTGATGTATCAATAGATCAAGGTGGATGTTTTGAAACATCTCGAGTAACGTCTCACGATAACCCTACCTTCACGAAGCACGGTGTTATTCATTATTGTGTGCCAAACATACCATCAAGAGTTTCAAGAACGGCCTCTTTTGCGTTGTCAAATATTTTCTCACCAATCTTATTAGATATGGGAGATAAAGGAGGAGCAAAGGAATTGATTAAGCGTGATATCGGTTTCAGAAGTGGTGTCTATATTTATCAGGGAGCATTAACAAGCGAGGTTCTAGGTAAGGTTTTTGATTTGCAATACAAGGATATTGAATTTCTATTGATGGGGTATAATAAATGATTGTCCCACTTAATTTACCAAAGGCACCACTAAAATTGTCAAAGAAAAATGGACAAGTATTTGTGTGGTGCGAAATACGTAACAAATTATTGGTTTGTACTCCTGAAGAGTGGGTTAGACAGCATATAATTCATTTTTTATTAAACGAACAAAAAATCCCCAAAGGATTGATCGCTGCAGAATATCAAATCACTTATAATTCTCGAAAAAAAAGAGCAGATATTGTTGTATTTAACAGAAATGGGAAGCCTTATTTAATTGTTGAATGTAAAGCACCACAAATTGAGATTGATGAGTCTGTGTTGTATCAAATTGCAACTTATAATCACACCTTAGGTGTTTGTCACTTAATGATGAGTAATGGCATCCAAAATATTTATGCTGAAATAAATGACAAAACAGGAAGTTTAAAATATTCCGAAAACTTTCCCCAATTGGATTTTTCTTAATCCAATTTAAATTCAGATGTTTTATGAAAACGAATGTCTGGATAATCTTGTTCAGCCATAGTTAAAAGGAACGGAGTTTCAGCCAAGAAAACTAAATTATCATCTTTATCCAGAGCTAAATAATTTGTTTTTGCTCGTTTGAATGATGTTAATTGTTCTTCATTATCACTCGTAATCCAACACGCTTTGTAATAGTTTTTAGGCATAAATCGGCAAGAAGCTCCATACTCATGCTCCAAACGATAATTGATTACCTCAAACTGCAACTGACCAACAGTACCAACAATTTTACGACTACCCGGTTGTTGAATGAATAATTGAGCAACTCCTTCATCCATTAACTGACGAATACCTTTGTCTAATTGTTTCGATTTTAAAGGGTCTTTATTCTCTAGTTCCATAAAAATCTCTGGTGAGAAGCTAGGAATACCTTTAAAGTAAAATTCTTCCCCCTCATTTAATGTATCACCAATTTTGAAATTTCCTGAATCATAAAGCCCAATAACATCACCAGGATATGCCTCGTCAATTACACTTTTATCTTGTGCCATAAAAGAGGTTGGATTCGGGAATTTCATTTTTTTTCCTAATCGAACGTGGTTGTAAAATGTATTTCGTTCAAATTTTCCTGAGACAATTCTTAAAAAGGCAATTCGATCTCTGTGTTTAGGGTCAAGGTTAGCATGTATTTTGAATACAAACCCTGAGAATTTTTTATCCTCTGGATTTACTCTTTTAATACTAGTTTCTCTTCCTCTTGGTGAAGGAGAAATTTCGCAAAATGCATCTAGAAGTTCTTTTACACCAAAATTATTCACGGCTGAACCAAAAAACACAGGAGCAACGTTTCCTTTTAAATATTCTTCTCGATCAAAAGGGTCGTAAACACCTTCAATCATTTCAATTTCTTCACGCAATTCATTTGCGTATTTCTCTGTAACGATTTCATCTAGTTCTGGAGAACTAAGATCGGATATTGATACAATGTCATCAGAAATTTTTGTTTTGTTCGCTGAGAACAAGTTAAGTTCGTTATTGTAGATGTTATAAACACCTTTAAAACGATCTCCCATACCAATCGGCCATGAAAGAGGTCTCACATTAATCTTTAATTTTTCTTCAAGTTCGTCTAGTAAATCAAATGCTTCAATACCATCCCTATCCATTTTATTAACGAAGATAATTACGGGAGTTTTACGCATTCTACAAACTTCCATAAGTCTTTCTGTTTGTTGCTCAACTCCGCTAGCAACATCAACAACGAGGATTACACTGTCAACAGCAGTAAGTGTTCTAAATGTGTCTTCCGCAAAATCCTTGTGTCCAGGGGTGTCTAGAATATTAATTTGTTTGCCGCTATAATTAAAAGCCATCACAGAAGTCGCAACAGAGATTCCTCTTTGTTTTTCAATTTCCATGAAATCTGAAGTGGCAGCTTTTTTAATCTTATTATTTTTTACTGCTCCTGCAGATTGAATAGCTCCACCAAAAAGTAATAGTTTTTCTGTTAAAGTTGTTTTACCAGCATCAGGGTGAGAAATAATTCCAAACGTTCTTCTTTTTTCAATTTCAACCTTATTACTCATGTAGATTTTTTTAGGGATGGCAAAGTTACAGAAATCAAACAATTAATACCACTTATTGTTTGACATTTGAAAAACCATTTAAACAGCAATTTTTAATCGAATTTATAACCGTTTATTTTTTGACGTATTGAGTTAAAATAACAATTTTTTGACCTTCAACTTTCCCTTCAATATGCTCAGCATTGTCATGTACAAGCGTAATGTTTCTTACTGCAGTTCCTCTTTTAGCGGTAAATCCACCTCCTTTAACTTTTAGGTCTTTTATTAAAACAACCGAATCACCATGTTGTAATTGAACTCCGTTAGAATCAAGATGAATTAATTTTTCTTCAGATTCAATTCCTTCCTTAGCCCAAGCTAAAACATCCTCTTCCAAATACATCATTTCTAGTAAGTCATTAGGCCATCCTTCACCTTTTAATTTATTAAGCATTCGATATGCTAAAACTTTAACTGCATCAACCTCGCTCCACATTGAATCATTCAAACATCTCCAATGGTTGGAGTCTATTTTTTCAGAATCATTTATTTGCTCTTCACAAGTGGAACAAATACATGCTAAATCATTTATTGAACTACCAGATTTTGGTTGTACAATGTGTTCTTGTAGGTTTTCTGTATTCCCACACAATTCACATGTGTTATTGCTTCTTTTCAATAGTTCTTTATTCATGATGTTCAATTTTTAACAAAGTTAATACATATAAATGACTAAATGGTCTGTTGTCTGAATGATTGGAGATTAACAGATAGCGTTTTTCAAAAAATAATTAGCGTGAGCAACAAGATATTAATGCATTAATTTCTTTTCTCTAATCATAATGTTGTATCGTAGCACTCCCTTAGAGGATTTAGCTTGGTATATGATGAAATGACTGGTATCTGTTTTTATTAAGCTAAAATTACCTCCCATATGCTCATTTTCGTAGGGGTTTAGATAATTGTTTACAAAAACAGGATTGTTTTTATGAGGTTTAAAGCTTTTACAATTATCAACTGATAAGTAGCAACCTATTTGTGCGTCATCTACGTTACCCGAAACTGATTTATTCATCGAGTTAGTAATTCTAGCATAGGGAGAATTATTTAATGCTTTTGATCCTGCGACATAAAGTAGAATTGAGTCACCTCTTTTTTCAATCATGTTTGGCTCGCTTGTATAGGGAGAACTTCTCCAACCTGTATGATTGTCAATAACTATTGTTGGTACCGATGTGCTCCAGTCGTAAATGTTTTTGGTTCTAATTATGCCAACTTTTTCAAAACGTTTTTGATTACTTCCGTCAAAAAATAAAATAAATTCATCGTTGATTTTTTCAATTTTCCCGTAAAATACAGATCTATCGTACCACGAACCCATTTTTCCTGGACTTAAAATTGGGTTAGCAGCAATTTGTATTTTTTTAGTAAATGATGAACAAGTTCCATAGCCAATACTACGTTCTCCAGCTTTATTATAGCCATCCATAATTAAAATCCATTTTCCATTGTGCAAATGCAGATCAGAAACCATAGCTGACTGTTTATTACCGTAACCATCAAACCCTGCCCAATTACAGTTTTTAAAATCAGTTGAAGTTAAAATTGGTTTGCCATTGTTCTCTTGTGTCCAATGAATAAGGTCAATAGAGCTTGCCAAATATGTTTGCATTTTTGAGGTGTCACATTCATTTAAAACCATGTACCATCTTTTATCATTTTCAGAAAAAGCGACACCACCAAATGAAACACTTTCTCCGCTAAACTCCGGCCAAAGTATTGGATTAATAATTGGTTTTTTAGTGAATTGATTAAAATTTGACGTAATAAAGCGCCAGAACACTATTTTTTGACCTTTTTTTGGTGGTTTTCGACCTCTTTTTTGGTTTCCGATAGTTATTTCATTTTTTGAAATTGCAATAATTTCTGCAATATTTTCACAACCGCCATCGTAAAATGCTTCATCATTTCCCCAACCGCAATACCATTTTTCGCTCTTTTTTAGTGGGTTAAATCCTTTTGGTAACTCGCATGTAATCTTGGATTGGCTAAATTCTTGAATTACAAATGGGGTTCCTTCAATCAAATTGTTTTGTTCGTGATTTGTGATCATAGTCATTTCATCAAAAACGGCGTCAAAATCAACAACTTCTTGTTTAGAAGTACATCCAACGAGGATTGTTGCAATGAATATGAAAAGGATGTAATTTTTCATTTAATTTTGATGAAATCCTAAGCGGGGTAAATTGATTTTTGAGAAAGGTACTAAGGTTAAAAATAGTATCCAAAGTTGAACAAATGAGACATCAACCAAAATGGATGTGCCAATATGAAATAGAATTGCGAGTATAATTAAAAACATGTCATACTTCGTTGTGAAAAATCCTATTAAAAATATGAATTCAATTAATATCCCTAAAACTAAAATGATTTGTGCCAGTTCAGGATGGTTTCCAATCATTAATATAAAATCCTCGAAGATATTTAATTCGTAGTTGGTGTTTGAAATGCGTTCTTTAAAATTACTATCAATAATCCAATTCATTTGCCCGTGGTTAAAAACAGAGCCTCTTACCAATTTCCAAATTGCGGCAGACCCATATATAAACAAGACAAAATAACGTAAGGCTTTAAAAAGTATAGAAAAACTTAAAACATTTTTAAAACAAAGAGGAAATAAAATGAGTATCAAAGGCATAAGGTTGTGATAATGCCAGCACATGAATGTGTTTAATTGAACAACATATAAAAAGAAAAGGATTGTTGAACTGATTCTTAAAAGTTGTTTCTCAGGAAAAATAATTGTTGCTATAAAAAGTAAAAAAAGCACACTATCAAAACTTATACTTGCGATGAAATTAGCGTTAATAAATGCTGGGATTTCTGAATAAAAGACAGCCCAATAACTTAGGTCAAGATCCGTCTGAATTAATACTGGGTCTTGCAATTGATGTAGCATTAAGTTATTGCAAAGCTGATAAATGAGCACGCAAAAAATCCAACCAAAAACAATTCTTGTTATGGTGTTTTTAGAAAGTGTTGTGAATTCATAAATCATCCCAAATTTTTATTGTTTTGTAATTTGAATGAATCATTTTTCGAGCGTTTATTTTTTTTAAATCATAAACACCAATTTCAATCGAATTGATTCTCTGAGTGTAATAATGTGCTAAATACGATTTTAGCCATTGACCAAATTTCGGTTCATCTTTTTTAGAACTCGATAATTTGTTTGAAACATTCGCTAATTGAGTGGGAGAGAGGTCGTCTTTAAATTTATTATGAATAAAATTTCGCGTGTATGAGTTGAAATTGTTCGCTTTAAGGTAGATAAAGTAATAAATGGGTAATACTATCATTTCTCTTTTAGCTCGATTTAGTTTTGTTAAATCAAAAGATTTACCGTTGATTTTCAATTCAATCTTGTCTAAATGTTCAAGTGGGGAATGAGGTGTAGAATAATGCGACCAAATGAAAAATGGAGTAGTTTCAATGTGCTTAACATTGAAAAATGCAATCGCACAAATAAAAAACAAAATAAAACTTGTAACCATTTTGTTTTTATTCCATGCCTCAACAAGGAAAAATGAATTCTTCAAGCTTTTTTTGTCTTCCATAAAAGAAGCTATTTTGAATCCTTTTTAGGGAATCGTTTCTTTTTTCTAAAAGGTTTTTTAGACCCGCCAGATTGTCCAACTTTCCATATAGGCCCTTCACCTAATTCAATTGGTGGGTTAGATTTAGGTAAAGTTGCTTCAATTAACTCTTCAATTCGTTTCATTTTACCCATGTCTTTTTGGTTCACAAGTGTAATTGCTTCCCCTTTCGTATTTGCTCTCGCTGTCCTTCCAACACGGTGCACATAATCTTCAGCATCATGTGGTACGTCAAAATTGATGACCATATTGATTTCTTTGATATCAATACCACGACTCATTACATCAGTAGCCACTAAAATTCGTATTCTTTTAGACCTAAATCCTCGTAAAACTTCTTCACGAGCATCTTGCTCAAGATTAGATGAAATACCTTTTGATTTTAATCCCTTTCTGTTTAAAGCGCGTACAATTTCAGAAACGCGACTTTTTGATGAAGTAAAGATGATAATACTATCGTAATCGGTTCTCTCGGCCAATAAATGCTGAATGACACCAATTTTTTGCTCATCAAATGTTAAGAAAAGTTCCTGTTTAACACCTGCTGCAGGTTTAGAAATAGATAAAGCAATTTCGGCAGGATTATTCATTGTCTTTTTAGCC
>Ga0102899_1000670_pt1 | contig 11127 bp, 10 predicted proteins | sample Colrivmeta1555B3_FD_78455 | JGI IMG/M metagenome (GOLD analysis project Ga0102899, IMG submission 78455) | Estuarine microbial communities from the Columbia River estuary - metaG 1555B-3 | ecosystem: Environmental > Aquatic > Marine > Intertidal zone > Estuary | place: USA: Columbia River... | reverse complement strand
TCAATTGCCCGATCTAGCCCTCTGCGTCACTAGAGGCGCCAGAGCCTCGGCTCGTGCGTGGGCAGGTCCCAAAGCAGTGCCCGCCAAGCTGCCCAAACTTGCCGCAGTAAATCAAGACTAGGCTCGACTTGGGCAGACAGCGTGCGCAGCACGATGACTTGGTCATTCGGTTGTGTGACGCCCGCCTGCGCGCACAACTCGTGTGCAGATATCAGATCCATGCACATTTTTAGTGCCATGTCGACCCGATTTGGGGCGATTGATCGGCCAGACGCGAATACCAAAGTGCCTGCGCAGCGGTGCCCATTAAATCCAAGCGCACTGTTCAGGAGGCCGTCATCATTACCGGCGATATCACCTCTTTCTAGCCACACGCCTTCCACTTCGAGGTGTTGACGCAACGTGCCGTTTTCAAAAGGCTGGCCCGCTAGGGGGAGGCCCAGCGCGGTTAGATCCCAGGCTATCAACTCAGAGTCCCCAGCCAACGAGAAGCGTGCCGTGTTTCGGGCTTTGCAGTTGTTGTAGGCGAGTGTCTCAAGTGGCAGCCATTCGAGTCGCGCACCATCTGCCAGCTGCGCGTGCACCTGCTGTGTCGCCCATTCGCCCGTTGAGCGATAAAAGCGGGAAGCCCCCGGTGTGGTGACCAATGCGTGTGCAGCGGGTCCCACGCTGACGGCGATGTCAATGGTGTCGCCGCCGACAAGCCCGCTGGGCGGGTGGACCAGTACGGTGTGACAAATGGCGTCGCCCTCGGGGTAAAGGCTCTTCAAAACGCGGATTGGCCCTTTGTGGGCGTGCGTGACGGCTGTGCGACCCACCTTCCGCTCGTAGTCGAGTTGTAACGATGCAAGCCAAGTGTTGGATCCTGTTTCCATGAAGCCGAAGTTTAGCGTCTCGGTTGTGGTTAAGGCGTTTGGGTGTCACATGGTTGTCACAAAAGCGCCGTATTGTCCAACTCATCTTGTGAGCGAGTGAGAGGTCTGTCGATGCGTAAAGTCAACGAGAGCGAGGTTGAATGGATTATCCGAGGTGGCGCGGGGTTATCGGCGCCAGAGAACACCATTGCCGCGCTTGACGTCGCGCAATCATTGGGCGTGCGCCACGTATGGTTAGATCTACAAATTAGCCGAGACGGTGTGCCCTTTTTTCTGCGTGACAAACGGTTAGAGCGCACAACCAATACACGTGGAATTGCGCACGCCCTCGATTGGCAACGTCTCAAGAAGCTCGATGCCGCTGAGGGCCACCCATTTGGGGTGGGTGCCGAGAAAATACCGGTACTGCAAGATGTTTTGGATTGGCTGCGTACGCAAGACACGCGGCTAACAATCGAATTGCGTGCAACCGCAAATGCGATGTCTTCGCTTGTCGACTCGCTGGTGCAGACGTGCCAGCGTTTCCCTGACGTACAAGACAAACTGCACATCGCCTGTGGTTCTCTTGGCGCACTCGCTCGTTGTAGCGAAACCTTAAAAATTCCGCAACGCCATCTGATTGTCGACAGGCCTAAGCGCCCGGTTTTCTATGAGGCCCAAGCGTTAGGGCTCGAAGGCGTTTGCGCTGGTAACAGCGTATGGACAGAGCGACATGTGAAATATGCGTGCCAATTTGGTCTTATGCCATCGGCTTTCGGTGTCCGTCATGTGAGTGATGCACGTCGGCTCATCGACGCGGGTGTGCAACGCTTGTGTATCGAGGACCTGGCGATCATGGAACGCTATGAATCAACCATTGGCTGATAGGTTTTGAGCGGTGGACTTAATTTTATGGCGACATGCTGAGGCAGACGCTTCGAGCTCTGTCGGTTTGGATAATCAACGTCCATTGACTAAGCGCGGTCTGCGACACGCAGAGCGTATGGCAAATTGGCTTGATCGCAGGTTACCGGAAACGGCACGTGTGATTTCCAGCCCTGCACGCCGTTGCACGCAAACGGCAGACCTGTTGCCACGTCATTACAAAATACGGGATGAACTGGCCGTCCAAACGAGCGTAATCGATGTATTGACTGTCTTAAGATGGCCCACTTTGCAACGACCGACGCTTCTCATTGGGCATCAACCGTGGATTGGAGAGTTGGTCGCGAATCTATTGGGGAGCCCAAAATGTGACATCCATGTCAGCCGGGGTTCCGTGATTTGGCTTCGTTCCAAAACGCGTGATGGTGTGACCGAGACGCATATTTTGACAGTACAAAATCCGAGGTTCCTATAAAAAAGCCCGGCTAACCGGGCTTTGAACTCAGCGATAAATTTTTATTTTTGTATTTGTGTCCAAACCGACTTGCGGATGAAGTCGGTCGCGGCAGCTGGCATAGCAACGTAGTCTAATTCGTCAGCCAGTTTTCCACCGTCCTTAAACGCCCAGTCAAAGAACGCCAAAACCTCGTTTGATTTTTTAACATCCGAAGGCTGTTTGTACATCAGGATGAATGTCGCGGTTGTGATCGGCCAGCTTTTCGCCCCTGGCTGATTGTTTAACGACAGTGCCATCGCTTTGGCTTTCGCCCAATCGGCGCCGGCAGCCGCTGCAGCGAAGGTCTCTGCCGATGGTGAAACGAATTGACCATCACGGTTTGCCAATAAGGTCACTGGCAATTTGTTTTGCTTGGCATACGCGTATTCGACATAGCCAATCGCGCCTTTGATCTTCTGGACATTGGCAGCAACGCCGGCGTTACCTTTACCGCCCACCGAGGCAGCAGCTGGCCATTTCACGGCTTTGCCGGCACCGACGGTATCTTTAAAATCCTTTGAGACCTCAGATAAATAGTCGGTAAAGACCGCTGTCGTTCCCGAGCCATCTGCGCGATGTGCAACGGTGATTGTTTGATACGGAAATTTGATACCAGGGTTCAGTGCAGCAATCTTGGGGTCATTCCAATTGTTGATCTTTCCCATGAAAATGTCGGCTAAAACGAGACCGTTCAGTTTGATCGTTCCTGAGGGTATGCCGAGACTCTCGTTGTTATACACCGCAACAACGCCGCCCATGACAGCAGGGAACTGCACCATACCAGCAGCCTCCACGTCGTCGCCCTTCATGGGATCATCTGTTGCCCCAAAGTCAACCGTTTTGGCTTTGATTTGTTTGATGCCACCGGACGAACCGATCGATTGGTAGTTGATCGCTTTGCCAGTCGCTGCCTTATAGGCTTCAGCCCATTTCGCATAGACCGGTGCTGGGAATGAGGCGCCCGCACCTGTCGCGTCTTGAGCCATTGCAGAGACAGAGACCAGTGAGCTGAGTAACGCGCCAGTTAGCGCTGTTGCAAATTTCAATTTCATAAAACCACCTTAAGAAAGTTAGAGTTTGATCGCAACGATCAAGGCGAAATTTACGGGGGGAATATTGCAGTTTTGTGACAGCTTTTCACATTTCGACGATCGTCATAAAAGTGTCATGATGCGCCACTAAAGTAGCCGGAATTTACGCTGTACGTATCCAATGAAAAAGGGTCTATGCAAGAAGAGTCACAACTAGCTGCCGTCGATCTCGGCTCGAACAGCTTTCGTTTAGAAATTGCCAAATATGTGGGTGGTCATATAGAGCCGCTTGACTCCCTGCGTGAAACGGTTCGTTTGGGTGGCGGAATGTCAAAGGATAAGGCGCTCTCGCTTGATTCGATGGCGCGGGGGTGGGCCTGCTTAGAACGTTTCGCCGAGCGCATAAGGGGTTTCGATTCGCATCAGGTGAGGGTCGTTGCGACGCAGACGTTGCGTGAGGCCAGTAACCGCGATGTATTCATCTCAACTGCAAAAAGAATATTGGGCCACGATGTTGAAGTGATCGCTGGCCAAGAGGAAGCCCGTCTTATTTTTCAAGGCGTGCAAGCCGCGCTACCCGATTTTCGAGAGAGGCGTTTGGTGATTGATATCGGTGGCCGTTCAACCGAGATCATCATCGGTAGTGAAAAGAAGGCCCTGACACTTGCGTCGTTTAATGTGGGTAGCGTGTCCTGGTCGGGCAAATACTTTCCCGCCGGAATTCTTAATCGGACGCATTTTGACCATGCAATCGTCGCTGCGGAGGCAATTTTTGAAGAGGCAGTGGCGCGCTTTGCTGCATCACAGTGGGACACCGCTTATGGTGCATCGGGAACAGTTGGTGCTGTTGCGAATATGCTCAAGGCGGCCGGGCTAGCGACTGACGGTATAACCCGTGATGATCTGCATTGGCTGATCAATCAATTGTGTAAGGCTCGACATTTTGACGAAATCAATTTGCAGGGCCTTAAGGATGAGAGAAAGTCTGTCATCGCTGGCGGTATCAGCGCGTTATATGCCGCGATGAATATATTTGAAATCAATACTTTGCATCCAACAAGGGGGGCACTCCGGCACGGCGTCCTCGCGGAGATCGTTAATCGCGAAACGGCGGTGGGCGACATCCGAACACGAACGGTAAAGCATCTCATGGCGCGTTTCCGCGTCGACACCGAGCAGGCAAGACGCGTTGAACGCGTGTCACTCTTTTTGCTTGACTCGATCGATCCGAAAGGTGAAATCCCTGCGTTCATGCGCTTGGATCTGCAGTGGGGGTCGTTGCTTCATGAGCTCGGCTCCTTGATTTCGCATGCCGACTCTCCCATGCACGGTGCCTATTTGCTTGATCATGTCGAAGCCCCTGGATTTTCTGTTGATGAGTTTCATCGGCTTGCTGTGTTGGTTCTTGGTCAGCGAGGTAAGCTTCGCCGCGTTTCCACGGAGATTGGGAATGAACATTTCCGTTCGATTCTTCTGTGTCTCCGCCTTGCCTGTATTTTTTGTCACGCCCGCCGCGAGCCTGATATGACGGGGGTCCGATTTGAAGCGCGTGATTTTGAGTTTTTCCTCACCTTGCCAGCCGCTTGGCGGAAAGCGCACCCGCAGTCGATTTGGCTCATCGAAAATGAAGTGGATAGCTGGCAGCGATATGGCGCAGTCATCTCATTGGAGAGCGATCTGTAGTGCTTGTCGTTATTTCTTTAAAATGATATAAACCGTTTATATTGTTTATACCGTTAGGAGAGATGATGTCAAAATCTGGAAAGAAAGAGAAAAACTTGGTTCGCGACAGCTTTACGATGCCAGCGGAAGAGCATCAAATCATCGATCAGCTGAAAAAGAAAGTTCGCCTCGCGGGCAATGAGGTTAAAAAAAGTGAACTGATACGTGCCGGCATCGCCATGCTCGACACGTTGTCGATACGTGCTTTGATGACTGCGATAAATCGGGTCCCGAATTTAAAGACGGGGCGACCTGCAAAGGATCTTGCGGTTAAGCCCGTTGCGCCGCCCAAAGCCATCAGCAAAGCCGTCACCAAACCTGTCACCAAAGCCGTCACAAAGGCGGCTACCAAACCGACAATTGAAAGCGATGCCCCATCCGCCTCCCGTAGGCCAGCCGCTAAGGCAGCAAAGCGGGCTAAGCCTTTGCCTTAATGGCGGTATTGGCGCCGTATTGCTGCATGAGTGCCTTGTGCGCATCGAACGTGATGCGCTTGCTCGCGCCAGTCGTCTGCGGGTCCTCAGTTACTTTTATCTGGTGATACTGACCATCTGGTTGCAAGACCCACGCATTCTCAGTGTCCCTTAGATACAGACCAAGGCCTTCTTCGAGAATTCTCGCTTTGAGATTGGCATCTTCGATGGGCCATGCCAATTCAATCCGCCGAATCATGTTTCGGCTCATAAAGTCAGCGCTCGAAAGCCAAAGCTGATCAATCCCTTGCGATTCAAAGTAAAACACGCGTGTGTGTTCGAGGAATCGTCCAATGACGGAGCGCACGCGAATGCGCCCAGCGCCTTGGCTTTCAAACGCTGGCAGTATGCAGGCACCCCTTACGATCAAATCAACCTCCACGCCGGATTTGGCTGCCGAAAGGAGCGCTCGGGCAATTCGCACGTCCGTCAATGCATTCATTTTGCAGACGATGCGCGTCTTTTTGCCGCGACTTGCATCTCGGTCAAGCAGCTCAATTTGGTTGACTATCGCATCCTGCAGCATAAAAGGCGCCATCAGGAGCTTATTCATTTTCGGAAGCTTATGCTGGCTCGCTAGGTGTACGAAAATTTGCTCGACATCAGCGGTGATGGCCTCGCTCGCCGTCATGAAGCCCCAGTCTGTGTAGATCTTTGCCGTTGCTGGGTTGTAGTTACCGGTCGACAGGTGCGCGTAGCGCTTGAGTCCTGTGCTTTCCCGACGCGTGATTAACATCAGTTTTGCGTGTGTTTTGAGGCCGACAACGCCATAGACAACCTGGGCGCCCACATCCTCAAGTAGCTCGCTGTAGTGGATGTTTGTCTGCTCGTCGAATCGCGCCTTAATCTCAACAACGACGGTCACCTCTTTCCCACGCCGGACAGCCTCCTTGAGCAATGCAATGAGTTCTGAGTGAGCGCCCGCTCGATACACGGTTTGCTTGATAGCGAGGACCTTCGGATCTGCGACGGCCTCGCGTAGCAGGTCGAGAACGGTGTCAAATGCCTCAAATGGATGGTGAAGCAACACATCCCCGCTTTGGAGCTTTTCGATCAACGATTCGCCGACTTTTAACTGTTTGGCAAGGCCTGGGACAAACTTTGGGAAAAACAACTGAGGCGAGGGGAGGGCGTCAATCAACTGCGTCATGCGCACGAGGTTGACGGGGCCAGGTACCCGGTAAAGCGATCCCTCTGGTAGGTTGAATTCTTGGCGTAAGGTGTTGCACAAGAAATCTGAACAGCCAGACGATACTTCAAGGCGCGTTGGGCGACCGTAGCTGCGGTGCTGTAAGCTTTGGCGAAGGGCGGTGCGTAGATTTTTCACCTCTTCTTCGTCTACCGCAACGTCTGAATGTCGGGTAACACGAAACTGCGAAAATTCCGTGACGGTCCGACCCGGGAATAGGTCGACAAGGTGTGAACGGATCAGGCTCGATATCGATACAAAGTTAAGCGCCTTTCGGCCTTTCGCGCCAGGGATTGCAATGAAACGCGGCAGGCTTCTGGGAACCTTGACAATCGCTATCTCGTTACTCCTTCCGAAGGCATCTGACCCTGTAAGACGAACGACGAAATTCAGGGTCTTACTGGCAACTTGAGGAAATGGATGCGAGGGATCCAATGAAATCGGAATAACCAGCGGCTGCACTTCCTTTTGAAAATAGTTGGCGATCCATTTGCGTTGTGATGTCGTTCGCTGGCTGTGTCCTATGAGGTGGACATTTTGCTTTTTCAGTCTTGGAATGAGGTCGTCGTTGTACAAGCTGTATTGCGCACTGACCAGGCTCTGAATCCGCTCTGTAATTGATTCATAACTGAATACTTCGCCTGGCTTTGACTTGCTCTCCCCGAGGTAATCTGAAAGGTGGGGCGCCATCCTGACTTCAAAAAACTCATCCAAGTTGGATGAGACGATACACAAGAAGCGCAGTCGTTCGAGCAATGGGACGTCACTTCGAAATGCCCATGACAATACGCGTGCGTTGAAAGCGACCAAACTGCTGTCGCGGTCCAACAATTTGGGAACCTGGGTGCTCTTTCTTTTATGCGGTGTCATATTTGACTCAGCTTGAAAATAAGCGTCGATATCGGGGCGCCAGTTCGTTCAAATTGAGAATCAAAGGTAAATCCGCCGCATTGAAGTCGGCATCCCAAGCCGGTGGCCCCATGACTTTTGCCCCCATCCTTAAATATGCGTTGATCAGCGCGGGTGGCTGTATGGACGGATCGACCTCAAAGTTATCTAAGGGCAGTGGTGTGCGCGGAATAACACGGTGTGCGATCGGTGCCATGTGTGATGACGCGACGTGCGCCCATACGCTCGCAGCGATATGGCCACCAAACGGTTCGTTTGGCAACGCTGTGACGCGCAGTGGGATCGTCCCGCAACCGATCATGATGTGGAGCCCATTGCTGCGCATGAACTGTGTGAGGGCTCTCCAGAGGGCAAGAATGACCCCGCCGTTTCGGTAAGCGGGGTGGACGCAGCTTCTGCCGACCTCCACCATTTGTGATCGCAAGTCGCGTAAGCGCGTGAGATCAAATTCCTCATCGGTATACGTGCCACCGATCCTTTTGGCTTGTGTCGGAGTCAGGACACGGTAGGTGCCGATCACTGTGTTGGTCGCGACCTCTCGTACCAGCAGGTGTTCACAAAAATCATCAAAGATATCGGCGTCAAGTCCTGGTACCAGTGTTCGAAGGGTTGCACCCATTTCGACACCGAAGACAGCCTGTCTCAGTGCTTGCGCTTCGCGGACTTCGTCGAGGTTTCGTGCCCACGAGGTGACGAAAAGCGATTTTTCAGGCGTGGGATTTGCCGCTGGTCTTGGGTGATGGTTGGCATCAATCTTGAACGATATTTCACGGGTGGTGAGGGCTGATGTTCGGTCAGATCTGAAGCTCATATCTCGGCATCTTGTTGTTTAGATGCCGAGATTCTTTCTGAAAAATATGACAAATCTGTGACACGTCAAATGACGTGATTGCGTGGCGATCCCTCGCTCTGGTTAGGTCGCGGTCATCGCTAATATTTGAGGGGCGTTGATTTCCCCCAAAATACGCGATAGGAAAAAGCGGTGTACGCGATGATGATGGGGAACACAACCACGACCCCATAGAAAATCACCGTGAGCGCCTCCACTGAGCTGGCGGCTTGCCAAAAGTTGAGCTGATCAATCACGAGCCAAGGGAACAGGCTGTAGCCCAAACCGTATGATGAAAGTAGAAAAATACCAAGCGTTGCCATGAATGGCACAGCCACGCCGTACTGGTTACCTTCACTCAGTCGCAGCGGCAGACGGCTCAGGCTGCGATGGATGACATAGAAAAGCACCACGGTCATGACCGGGATTGGGAACAGCATCACGACATTCGGGAAGCTGAACCATTTCTCGAAAATGCGTTCACTCGCCCAGGGCGTACCCAGCGAGATGGCAACCACGCCAACAGCGGTGAGCAACAGGCTTCGCTTCGCCCACTGAACAGCTTTTTGCTGTAGCGCACCATCTGTCTTCATGATCAGCCAGCTCGCTCCCAACAGCCGATAGGCGGCGATCAGCGCGACGCCTATCACCGCACTAAAAGCATTCCCAACCGTCGTGTTCTGAAAACCAATGATGAGTTGGCCCAGCATGAAACCCTGTGACCACGACGCGACGAGGGAGCCCGTGTAAAACGCGCGGTCCCACCAGGGGCGGTAGGGCGCCTTGGCTTTCACGCGGAAATCGAACGCGACGCCGCGCAGCGTAAGAGCGGCCAGCATGACCGCGACCGGTAAATACAGCGCACCCAAAATCGTGCCGTGTGCCAAGGGGAATGCAACCAATAGAACACCGACACCCAATACCAACCAGGTCTCATTGGCGTCCCAGAAGGGGCCAATACTGGCAATCATTGCGTCTTTCTCCGAGAGATCATCTGTTTGACGAAGCAAGATGCCGACGCCCAAATCGTAGCCGTCCAAAATCACGTAAGCGATCATGGAGATGGCCATGACCAAGGCGAAGAACACAGGAAGCCAGCCCCCCGGGCGGGCCAATTCGATGCCGATCTCAAGCATGTGACAGCTCCTTCAGATCAACTTGCGTATTGCTCGCGCTTTTTTTCGCAAGGTAGAACACGGTTGAGACGTAGGCCGCTAACAGCAGCGCGTAAAGCAAAAGGTAAATGGTCAAAGAAGCCGCGATGTTGCTGGGTGGAACGCCCGATGCGGCATCGGCGGTGCGTAAAACGCCGTACACCAGCCAAGGTTGACGCCCAATTTCTGTGACATACCAACCTGGGACAACGGCGAACCATCCCGAGAAGGTCATCAAACTTAAACCGATGGCGATATAGGCTGGGGGTTCACCGTCACGCCGCAATTTAACGCTGCACCACCAGCTGGTCGCGAGCATCAGCAGACCCACGCCGACCATGATCCGGAACGCCCAAAACACGGGGCCGACCGGTGGATGGTCGTCACCGAAGGCATCCAAGCCTTTCACCTCGCCGTTAACGTCGTGCGTCAGGTAAAACGATGCCAACTTCGGTATGGACAGCTCGTAGCGGTTCACTTTTTGCTCGGCATCTGGGACGGCGAACAACACGGCGCCAACTCCCTTATCTGTTTTCCAGATGCCCTCCATGGCGGCGAGTTTCGCTGGCTGATGTTCGAGGGTGTTGAGGCCATGCATGTCGCCAACCAAAATTTGAATGGGGATCAGCGCGGCGGCGACCCAAACCCCAACGCGCATCGTGGCGCGTATCTCGCGAGAGCGCTCGCCTTTGAGCCAGCGATAAGCGCTGAGACCCGCCACCAAGAAGGCGACAGTCAAGCCCGAAGCCAACAGCATGTGGGTCATCCGGTAGGGGAATGAGGGGTTGAAAATGACGTCAAACCAGCTGATGACGTGCGCTTTACCGTCAATCATCTCGAATCCGGTTGGTGTTTGCATCCAAGAGTCGAGCGCCAAAATCCAAAAGGCGGAGGCCGTTGTACCCACAGCGACCAATACCGTTGCCAACGTGTGGACCCACTCACTGACACGACCCCGTCCAAAGAGCATGATGCCCAACATCGTGGCTTCTAAGAAGAAGGCGGTCAGAACCTCGTAGGCCAGAAGGGGCCCCGCAATGTTACCCACGGTGTTCATGAATCCAGGCCAGTTGGTACCGAACTGAAAGCTCATGGTGATGCCGCTTACAGCACCAATCGCGAAGGTTAGGGCAAAAATTTTGATCCAAAACTGGTAGGCAGCCATCCAATGCGCTTGCCCAGTCGTGAGAAATCTTGCCTTGAAAAATATTAAGAACCACCCCAGCGCGATGCTGATGGTCGGAAAAAGAATATGGAATGTGATGTTGGCCGCAAACTGCATGCGAGCCAAAACCAGTGCATCAAGTGAGTCCATTCGGCTTCCCCTAAAGCAAATATTAGAAATTAATTATATTGTAAATTAATATGTACCTCAGACCATCAACTTTGCTGGTTCACAGCGGATGAGCTATGCAGGTTTTTGCGTTGTGCGGCGCCTGTTTGTTGTTTGGGGCGACATTAGCTCGCCTCCGCGGCTGCCAGGTTTCGTTTTTGACAGGATGCCCCGCTCCCTTGCCTTTTGAATCCAACTCACAACGGTGCGTTGGGACACGCCGTGGGTTGCGGCGATTTTTTTTGCGTACCC
>Ga0102899_1000666_pt1 | contig 11141 bp, 9 predicted proteins | sample Colrivmeta1555B3_FD_78455 | JGI IMG/M metagenome (GOLD analysis project Ga0102899, IMG submission 78455) | Estuarine microbial communities from the Columbia River estuary - metaG 1555B-3 | ecosystem: Environmental > Aquatic > Marine > Intertidal zone > Estuary | place: USA: Columbia River Estuary... | reverse complement strand
GGTGGTGGAGGAAGACATATTGAATATTATAAAGTTCAAGCTTTGATGAGTCGCACTTACGCGTTCCAAAACAGATCAAGACATATAAAAGAAGGGTTTGAGTTGTGTGACGGTGTGCATTGCCAAGCATATCATCAAATGTTGACACACACTCCAAAAATTCGTGAAGCTGTTAGTGAAACTAGAAACGAAGTGTTGGTTGATAAAAACAATAAAATGGTCACGACCTATTTTTATGCTAATTGTGGTGGCCAAACAAGTGACGCTTCCTATGTTTGGAATAATTCTGTACCATATTGTGTTCCATTTAAAGATACTTTTTGCATCCATACTAAACAAGCTCATTGGACAAAGCAGATACCAAAAACAGATTGGATTAATTTTTTAAATAAAGAATACGGATTTCCTAAAAATGATTCGTTATTAACACCAATGGCCTACAATTTTGAGCAATTAGATAGAATGGCTTTTTTTATACATCCATCTTTAGGTATTCCTTTAAGAGATTTGAGAAGTAAATTCAATTTGAAATCAACTTATTTTTCAGTTTCTGATGCTGGCAACAATGTATTGATAAATGGAAGAGGGTTTGGACATGGTGTAGGTCTATGCCAAGAAGGTGCTATGGGAATGGCAAATGCAGGGATAGATTACAAGCAAATAGCAAAATTTTATTTTGAAAATGTTGATGTGTTGAATTCCTCAAAAAGAAATTACTTTAGTCAAAAACCAAACTATTCAGAATAACTTAATTTTTGAAGATTACAAAAATATCCTCGTTATCCTTTTTAAATAATTTTTCTTCACGTGCAAAACGCTCCAATTCTGAGCTGTATTTTAATCGTGCGAGTGTAGATTTAGTCTCTTTTAATTGAAGTGATGTTTCAAGTTTTGCTTCTTGAAGTTTTTGAAGCTTGTGGTTCTGAATAACTATCGTAAAAATGTCGTTCTCATCTAAAAAAAGTGCGTAAACCATAAAAATGGTTGTAGCTAAGATGAATTTATTTTTAAAATAGCTCAAAGTTTGTTTCATATATCAAAAATAGCTTGAATTAGGTTAGGTTAATTACAGGTACTGCGCTTTTTCTAACTAAAGTATGTTTATAAGGTATTTATAACCTTATAAATTGAGTGTTTGAATCATTTAAAGTATTCTTCTTTAAGTAAAGAAAAGAATATCCTTTGGGAAGTTTTTCTTTCTCAGTAAAACAGTCTTCCTATTGATGTCTATAATTAGGATGCCATAAGTTGATTCTTGGAGTTGAGTCAATTTCATTTTAAAATGTTAAAGAAAAAAAAGCCCTCTTGCGAGGGCTAATATTTAATTTACAATTTCATCGTATCGTTCTTGCCAATCTGCATCTTCTTCAAACCACTGAGCGGCTTTTCCTAAAAGAGCTTTCGCTTGATCGATTTGTCTACTTTTCTTCATAGCTGCGGCAGAGTACAAAAGTCCGCTTTTCAACATTTTTCTATCTGCTTCGCTCCAGTCATCAAGTGATGTGATTGCATCCATTAATTTTTGACCTTCTTGCCACAATGTTCTTGCTGTAGGTTTATCCTGATCTTCGTGTTTACAGGCTCCCATCATGTATTTGATACCAGCTTCATTTGTTGTTATTTTTTGATAATTAATTGCCCATCCGTATCCTTTTTTGAAGTTTCCAGATGAAATTTCATTTTCAATTGTTTCAAATAATGATAATTGCAATTTATCAATAAACTCTTTTTCTTCAGCTACAACTGCACCATCATTGTAGCGAAGGTCATTTTTCATTCCTTTTGCTAAATATTTGATTCCATCTTTGTATGCATTTTTATAATCTGGATTATCTGTACCAGACAAAGAAATTTTATATAGTCCTTTAGACATCCAGATGTATGGAGCTCCTTCCTTTTTTGTTTTATCTGAAAGTGTATACTTCTCAGCAACCTTAACTAGTTTTTCATAGTTCGCATCTGCATACAATATTTTTAAATCATCGTAATTAGGTGATTGCGCAAAAGTCAAAGAAGTAATAAATAGTAAGCTTAATACTGTAAGAATATGTTTCATAGTTTTGTTTTTTCTAGGTTTATTTCAAATACTGTGCCGAAGCCTTATTTTGAGGTAAAGTTATTATTATTTTCAATAAGTTTTAGTCGAAACTGTCAATTAATAATTGAAGTATTTCTTGAGCTGCTTTTGATATTTTTGTTCCAGGCCCAAATACCCCAAAAACACCAGCTTCATACAAGAAGTCGTAATCTTGCTGTGGGATTACACCTCCAGCAATAACTAAAATATCTTCTCTACCAAGAGCTTTTAATTCAGCAATAACTTGAGGTACCAGGGTTTTATGTCCGGCTGCTAATGATGAAACTCCTAAGATGTGTACATCATTTTCAACAGCTTGTTTTGCAGCTTCTTTTGGTGTTTGAAATAAAGGGCCAATGTCAACGTCAAAACCAATATCGGCAAATGAAGTTGCAATAACTTTTGCTCCACGATCATGACCGTCTTGTCCCATTTTGGCGATCATAATTCGAGGCCTTCTACCTTCTAATTCGCTGAATTTATCTGCTAATTCTTTTGCTTTACTAAAATCTTGATCTCCCATAGATTCTGAGGAATAAACACCATTAATAGAACGAATAACTGCTTGATATCGTCCGTAAACTTGTTCTAATGCATAAGATATTTCACCCAATGAAGCTCTTTCTCTAGCACATCTAACTGCAATTTCAAGTAGATTTCCTTTTCCAGATTTTGCAGCTTCTTTTAATTCGGTTAAAAGGGCTTCAACTTTTTCGTTGTCTCGATTATTTTTTAATTGTTCTAATCGTGTTAATTGAGATTCTCTAACTCGAGTATTGTCTACTTCTAAAATATCAATTGGGTCTTCCTTTTCAAGTACATATCGATTAACACCAACAATGATGTCTTTGTTTGAGTCAATTCTTGCTTGTTTTCTTGCTGCGGCTTCTTCAATACGCATCTTTGGCAATCCAGTTTCAATTGCTTTAGCCATTCCGCCTAACTCTTCAACTTCTTCAATTAATTTCCAGGCTTCATTTATGAGCTCTTCAGTAAGTTTTTCAACATAATAGCTACCACCAAGTGGGTCAACATGTTTCGTGATACCTGTTTCTTCTTGAAGAAATATTTGTGTGTTTCGTGCGATTCTAGCTGAGAAATCTGTAGGTAAAGCGATCGCTTCGTCAAGTGCATTTGTGTGCAAAGATTGTGTTCCTCCAAGAGCTGCTGCCATTGCTTCAATGCATGTTCTAGCAACGTTGTTATAAGGATCTTGCTCTGTTAAGCTCCATCCTGAAGTTTGGCAGTGCGTTCTTAATGCAAGTGATTTTTGATTTGTCGGATTGAATTCACTAACAATTTTAGACCATAGAACACGTCCTGCTCTCATTTTTGCAACTTCGGTATGATGATTCATTCCGATAGCCCAAAAGAAGCTAAGTCTCGGGGCGAAATCATCAATTTTCATACCTGAATTAATCCCTGCTCTTAAATATTCTAGTCCATCAGCTAAGGTATAAGCAAGTTCAATTGCTGCAGTAGCTCCTGCTTCTTGCATGTGGTATCCTGAAATTGATATCGAATTGAATTTCGGCATTTTTTGCGCCGTAAACTCGAAGATATCTGAAATGATTTTCATTGAAGGGGTAGGAGGGTAGATATAGGTGTTTCTAACCATGAATTCCTTCAAAATATCATTTTGAATTGTTCCTGAAAGTTTATCTAAAGCAACACCTTGTTCTTCACCAGCAACAATGTAAAAAGCCATAATTGGAAGTACTGCTCCATTCATTGTCATAGAAACAGACATTTCATCAAGAGGGATTTTATCAAAAAGGATTTTCATGTCTAAAATAGAGTCAATTGCAACTCCAGCTTTACCAACATCTCCAACTACTCTTTCATGGTCTGAGTCGTATCCTCTGTGAGTTGCCAAATCAAACGCAACAGACAGACCTTTTTGACCAGCTTCCAAATTTCGACGGTAAAATGCATTTGATTCTTCTGCTGTTGAGAATCCGGCGTATTGACGAATTGTCCATGGTCGAATTACATACATAGAACTATATGGGCCTCTTAAATTAGGGGCTATACCAGCAACAAAATTGATGTGTTCAGAATTTTCTACATCATCCTTATCGTAAAAATTTTGAAGATCTATGTTTTCAGCTGTTTTGAAATTGGAAGTTTTATTTTGTTGTCCAATGGCTTCAAAAGTGTCGAATTTAACATTTTTAAAATCTACTCTCATTTGTTGTTTCCAATTAAAGTTGATACTTCGTAATTAAAGAAAGGTACATCTAGATAAAGAGGTAAGGATGTCCAGTTAGCTTCATTTTTGAATTCTGATGATTGGTATTTATTAATTCCAATTCCAGTTATTTTTTTTGATTCAAACAATTCAATTCTTTGATCTCTTTTTGCTAGAATTTTTGACTTAAAATAGGTTAAACAATCATTAGAAAATAAACCTTCTTTAGATTCTAATTCCTGAAAAAAGGTCCAAGCTTTTTCTCCAATTATTTTACTTAGCTCTTCAATTGAGTAACTTCCTCCTAAAGGGTCAATTACTTTGTCAAAGTATGATTCTTCCTTTAAAATAGAAGATATATTTAAGGCCATTCTTTCAGCTAATTCAGATACTCCTTTTGAACTGTATTGGTCATGCGGAAGAATTAATAAATCATCAATTCCTGCACTAACAGCAGCCATAGCTTCTGTCGTTTGTCTTAATAAATTAGTATGAGGATCGACTACTGATTTATTCAAATGTCCAGAAATAGCAATGATTTTCAAATTATACGATGAGCTTAAATTTGGAGAGTATGCATCAACTACTTTTGCCCATAAGGTTCTAAATGATCTAATTTTTGCAATTTCAAGAAAATAATTTGCCCCAATTCCTATTTGAAAGTTTAAGCAAGCAGCAGCTTCGTCAATGCTTAAGCCTTTTTCCATTAATTTCAACAAAATCTCATGTCCTGCATTAAGGCAAAATCCAATTTCTTGCCACGTGTTGGCACCAATTTGCTGTGCTCCGAAACCATTTATTTTAAAAACGCGTTGTTGATGTTTTTTTAAACTGTTTGCTAAAGTCTCAAATTGCTGATCGTTTGGTTGCTCTATAAAATCAAAGTTGAAACTGTGTCTTCGATTATGTTTATTGATAATAGAATTAATGATCTCGAAATCGTCAAAGTTGTTAAGTTCAAAATGAAGGTTTATAAATTCATGCTCAATGCCGTTTAGCACAGTAGCCCAATCAATTTGTGATTTTTTAGATTTTAAATAAATTGAATCACAGCCTTTCATCAAAACCGATAGTGCTTTTTTATTTGCTGTAGATTCATCAGTCACTTCAATAAAGAAGCAATTGCTCCAATCATTATCTGTTGAATTAATGCCTCTTAGGTATGGATAGTTTCCTGGTTGGACATTCTTTGATGAAATATCTTCAGAACTGTAATATGTAGAATAACTTAGCTCTTCTATGTTGTCATAGATGTTCATCAAATCAAGACTTTTCCCTTTCAAATCTTTTTCAATTTGTTTGGTCCATTCTTCTTTGGAAATTTTATTGAATTTATCGAATAAATTTGTCATGTTATTTCGTCAATATTTCAGATTTGTCAGGGTTTACCTGATTAATTTTTGGTAATTTTTTTGTTAGGTATAAATAAACAACTGTTGAAAATAATATACTTAACACAGGTGCAATTGGAATTCCAATAATAGGGATTTGATAAATTAATAAGAAAATTGAACCAGTTATAATCATGCTAAGCGGGTAGGTGAAAGCAAAACCAATACTGCTAAAAACACCTTTTTCATACCTTTCAAGTGAGAAATCATAAAATGATATCCCGAAAAAGAATGCAGCAATTAGGTGATAGATAATTGGGTCAATAGATTCTAACCCAAATAACCAAGAAATTACCCAGTAGATAAAAATGAAGAATAATTCAAAAATGATCAATAGTAAGACTAAAAAGAACATTCTAAAAAAGTCATTAATAAATCGAATTATTCCACCTTTAAAATTTGTACCTGTTAATTCTTCGTCAAATTTTTCTCCTAAAACAGTATTGAAAGGGGATAGGAGAGTTATGATTACGAAGATGTATATTTGCTCAGTAATCATTCCAAAAAAACTGAACGTCTTCTCTAGTCCTTTGTCTACGTATCCTCCAAAGTAATCGACCCATGAATAGCCAGTTTCTAGATCGATGGTATCAATCACTGATTTGGCTTTGTAGGTAAGAAAAAAGTAGATCAATGTAATTATAGTTCCAGGTATGAAATATACGAGGTATTTCCCTTTGGATAAGGCATTGAGCGAACTTATTATTGCTTTTATATGGTAGTTAATTGCCTTCATAATCTATGGACTCAAATTTAATAAAACTGCTTAAAAATTGCTAAGAATAGTCCGTAAAACAGTAAATAATTAAGGATAAGTTGGGATTTTGAAGAATAACCTTGTCGTTTCCAATACAACCAGTTTAAAGTCCCAAAAATTAATGCAGGGAGAATAGGGGCAATTAAAAGAATGGGCATTATATCAATCCGAATTGTTCGAAGTGGTGGTTGAAATGTTTGCTATGAAGCTTGAGCCACTGTTTGTAATTAAGTTCTCCGAAATTAGGATGAGAATTTTTTAAATTTTCGTTTTCAGAATATAGAAGTTCAAAGTCTACCCATAAACATGCCAATTCATCAATTGCTAATTCTAAATTTTCATTTCGAAGTGCTTCGTTTTCTACAACATAGCTTGCTTTAAAGTTTTTAGGCATTGGATGTTCACTGTCTATAAAGTCTTGCGCCTTTTGAATTTTGTCTTTTGGTATTTCAAGTTCCATTTTAATATCACCAATTGACAATTTGATTGAATTGCTTAGATGTTCAATCATTCGTTGAGGAGTCATGTCTCCCCATTTCGCAGTATGTTGATCCGTAAGTCCGTCTAATGCGATTAGAAATGACTCTAAATCAGGTTTAATGAAATTCATTTAGGATTATTTTGAAACGACAATATTAAGGCTGCTAGGTACAACGCTTACATTCAATTCGTCTTTAACTTCAAATGGTTCACCATCGTAATGGGCCATTTTGTTTGAAAATTTTATTTTAGCCTTTTTGAAAGATGTAATTTCAGCAAATCGAGATTTATGACCACTTTTACTGAAGAATCTCCAGATAATAGATGGTGCAGACCAGATTCTGAATGGTTTCAAAATGCAAAGTTCAATTTTACCATCTGTAACATCAGATTTCGGACTCAAAGTAAATCCGTTTCCAAATTGGGATGAATTAGCTATTGTACATAGTACAACTGGAAGAGTTCTAACTTTTCCATCAACGTCAATAGAGACATTTATAGGATTGTATTTAAAAAATTCGCGAATCACTAGGTAGATATAACCTCTTAAACCTCTGCGGTGATGTTTATCAAATTTCTCAGCAATTATTGCATCAAATCCATATCCACCAACACCTAAGAATGATTTATCATTCACTAAAACAGTGTCCATTGCAATGGATTGATTTGCATTTATTAAGCGAATAGCTTCTTTTAAATTTAAAGGAATGTGTAAATGTCGTGCAAGTCCATTCCCAGATCCAACTGGTAATATGGCCATTTTAGTTTTGGTCCCAATCAAAGCTGTTCCAACTTCGTGAACAGACCCGTCTCCACCAACAGCACACACAACATCAATTCCCTCTTCAGAAGCTTTTTTCGCTAAAATAGCAGCATGCTTCTTGTATTCGGTATAAACAATGTCAAATTCAAAAACATTAAAATCCAAGCATTCTTCAATTAATGAAGGAATGTTGCCTTTCTTTCCTACTCCGGAAATTGGATTAATAATGAATCTAATTTTTTGCTTCATTTAGCGTTTTATTGTTTATTAAATCTGAAGAGTATCTCTGAATCATTGCCTTGATTCTATTTTCTTCAGGCTTTATTAGTTTCGAAAATACGGAAATTGAATCAATTTGACCAATAATATTTGATTTAAAATTGTATAAGTTTCTAACCCTACCATCTTGAAAAGTCAACATGTGATCTTTTTTGAAGTAGTAATATGTTCCTTCGAGGTATGTAATCGCCTCTTTTTGAGATTGTTGAAAGAATGAGTTCCCAAAAGCATAATAATCATCTTTAATGTTTAATAGGTCTAAAAGTGTTGGTAAAATATCCATTTGTTGGAAAATTTCTTTGCTTTTAAATGGCTTTAACCTTCCCATTGGATCGTAAAAGGCAATTGGGATTTGATACATATGCGTACGTTGGTTATATAACTCTGTATTTGTTGATGGTGAATGGTCGGCAAGCAATACAAAGATGGTGTTTTCGAACCAATCTTGTTTTTTAGCTTCTTCAAAGAATTTTCGAAGAGCATAATCTCCATAATTAATGGATGCACAAATCGGCTGAGGACCTTTTTTTACTTTGCTCCGCATGTGTTCAGGAATAAAATATGGATGATGTGACGACAAGGTGAATAATGTACTAAAAAACGGCTGTTTAAGTTCCGACATTTTTCTTGCGCTCCAAGGATTGAAATATTCGTCAAGTATTCCCCAAGTTTGATCAAAATGTTTGTCATTGTCATATTCAAACCTTCCGTAATAATCGTCAAAACCACATATTTTAGCAAATCCATCAAATCGCATAGATCCATTTGTTGCACCATGGTAAAATCCCGACGAATAACCATGTTTCTTTAGGATGTTGGGAAGTGTGTTGATTTTATTGTCGCCGTAGGGTGAAGAAATGTAAGGGTTATCCATCAAAGTCGGCATGGAGGCAATAACTGCAGGTACAGCTTCGATTGATTTTTTACCATTTGCAAAGCTGTATTCGAATGACAAAGATTTATCTATTATTGAATCTAGATAAGGAGCATAGCTATCTTTTGGATTATCTGTATTAACAAATTCACTTCCAAAACTTTCTAACATGATAACAACAACGTTGGTGTTTTTTGGGAGGATATTGGCTGGTACTGTTGTTTTTAGAGGCGAAAAATAGTTTGATTCACTACCGTTTTTAAAATATGTAACGGGCTGTAGTCCTGTTTGATCAATTGTTTTGATCATTGTAAATGCCGTCGTTAAAACAAAAGCTGAGTTTTCTGGAGAATAATATTTTGATGCCTCAATTATTCCAACGGGTTTTAAGCCAAATCCACCTCTACCCATTATAAAAAGTACTGGGACAAGCACGATGAATGTGATTAATTCTTTTTTAAATGAAAATGAATTGTTATTGACTTTCTCTGTCTTGCGGTAAAACCATTCAGTGACAATGAAAACTAGAATCAAAATCAGAATTAAAAACCAAAAATCTTTTAAAAAAGTTGTTAGTAGTTGACTTATGTCATTCCCTGCACTTATGATACTGAATAAATCAAATGTCGAACGTTTACTCGTGAATTTAAAATATTCCACATCCATTAGGTTAAGTCCCGTTAGAACTAGGTTTATAGCGTGGAAAAGAATTTTAAAACTGATTTTGTAAATTCCGCTTGAACGTTTTTTGAATGGAATTAGAAATAGGACATAATACGGCAAGTAAAATAAGCCAATGGTTATTAAGTCAAGCCAAATTCCACTCAGAAAATCAATCCAACTTAGCTTTTGGAAAGCATTGTAATTGAAAAGAAGGAAAACGATGCGTGTTATGTATAACATGAGCACGGCTATCAGTATTCTCTGTATGATTTGTTTTCCAGATGAAGAAAAAATGTTAAGTGCTTTCATGAATTGCAAAATTAGGTAAATAAACAGTAAAATTGAATTCCCTATTGAAGCATTAACTATTTGAAAGATACATTTTGCACTCTTATTGAGTATTATTAATAAATCTTAAGAATAAAAGCGTTGAGTTTTCCTATTTTCGCATTTAAATTAATGTTTATGAAAAAGCTACTTATTTTTCTAATGGTTACATTGAGTTACAGTTTGTTTGCTCAATTAGAAATTTCTAAAGAGAACTCTGAAGAAGAAAAGGATTTGATGGTGATTGAACCTTTGCCAAATGCTCATAGTGAAGTTTTTATTTTGGCTAATTGGTCAAAAACAACAAGGGAATTAATCCCGAATACAGGAATCTTTGAGGGTGAGTTGGGGGAAAGAGCCAATGAAACTGGAATTGATACATGGTCTTTTGGTATCGGAATTAGAAATGAGATCAATCGCTTTCTATCTTGGGAAGGTGGATTAAGTTTATTGAAAAATGGTGAAGAGTACTTGTATAAAGAGCTTGATTCAAGTTATAAATATGTAAACACTTATTCATACATCGGAATGCCGATTAAATTGTTGTTTACATACGGGGATAAGTTTAAATTAATAGCAGGAGCAGGAGTTGTGCCTCAAATGTTTGTAGGGTTAAAAACTAAAACAAGCTGGACAAACTCTAAAAACGTTAATGAATCTGAAGAGGTAAAAGTTAAAAGTGGCTATAATTCTTTTGTAGTTAGTGGTGTGTTTAACCTTGGCGGACAAGTTAGTTTAGGTCAAAAACTTAGTTTAAACATCATTCCTGAATATAGATTGCAATTGAATTCAAGTTTTGTGTCCATTGATAAATTCAAACATTTCGGTAGGTCTTTTGGTGTAAATATGGGATTGTCGTATAAGATTTGATGAAATGAAGATTCACGAAATAACAAAATATTTAGAAAGTTTAGCGCCATTATCAACTCAAGAGTCGTATGATAATTGTGGTTTGATCTTAGGTGATTTAAATGCTGATGTTGATGAAGTTCTAATAAGTCTTGATTGTACTGAGGAAATAGTCGATGAAGCAATTGAAAAGGGGATAAGCCTAATTATTAGTCATCATCCAATTGTTTTTAAAGGTCTGAAGAAATTGAATGGTTCTAATTACATCGAAAGAACGATTATAAAAGCAATCAAGAATGATATAGCCATCTATGCCTTACATACAAATTTTGATAATTATTTAGGCGGCGTAAATTTGGAGATTGGTGAACGAATTGGATTGACCGATTTAAAGATATTATTACCAAAAACTCAAACGCTTAAAAAAATCAGCTGCTATGTTCCAGTTGAGAGTGTTTCAGATGTTAAAAATTCACTATTCGCTTCAGGC
>Ga0102899_1000656_pt1 | contig 11227 bp, 16 predicted proteins | sample Colrivmeta1555B3_FD_78455 | JGI IMG/M metagenome (GOLD analysis project Ga0102899, IMG submission 78455) | Estuarine microbial communities from the Columbia River estuary - metaG 1555B-3 | ecosystem: Environmental > Aquatic > Marine > Intertidal zone > Estuary | place: USA: Columbia River... | reverse complement strand
CCTCCAGGTTTTCATGAAAAAAAGGAGAAAAATAAAAAAGTAAACCTTGGTGGGTCTTACAAACGAACAATTGCTAAGAAATACAGCAAGCCCAAAAGTAGAGGTGATAAGAATTTTGGTAAACGAAAAGGAATGAAATAATGAATCATTTTTTTAGACAATCTTTAGTATTCATAAGTATCATCCTAATTATTGTTAGTTGTAAAAAGGAGGGATGTACTGATTTAAACGCTGCTAATTACAACAATAAAGCTAAAAAAGATAACGGTTCATGTACCTATGAAGGTTCAGTAGTTTTTTGGTATGATTTATCAACTTCAAGTTTGTTAGAAACTAATGGGGTGACGGAATTGACCTATATTTTAAATAACACGACAATTGGAACATTATCAGCATCAACATTTTGGAATGAAGCCCCTGAATGTGGTTCTGAAAATGTAATTTCAGTTACTTATGGAATTCCTAATGACGTTGTTTTAGACTATGAATATTCAGTTTTAGATCAAAATGGTAATGAAAGATTTAGTGGAACGGTTTCAATAAAAAAAGGAGACTGCGTTAAAACTCAATTGCAATAATATGACTTGTCCCTGTGGTTCTAATTTAAATTATGCAAATTGCTGCAAAATCAGTCACAACAATCCATCTTTCATTAAAACAGCAGAACTATTAATGCGTTCAAGATATACAGCATTTACGATGCATAATGGTGATTATTTGATAAACACACACCATTCTTCTACACGCTTCAAAGTCAATAAATTAGAATTAGAAAACTGGTCGAAAAGCGTTACCTGGATTAAGCTTGAAGTTTTGGAAACAAAAATGGGCGGGGAAAATGATAACGAAGGAACCGTATATTTTAAAGCTCACTTTATAGAAAAAGGGGAGAAGCAATATATTGAAGAGAATTCCCTTTTCAATAAGGAATTTGGAGAATGGAAATATGTAGGCTACGCTTGATTATCCTTCTCTTTCTGTTCATTAGCCTTCCTCATTATTTCTTTCAGCTTAATTTTTTGAAGCTCTTTGGATGTTTTTAGTTTGTTCTTCTTCTGATCCATTAATCGTGAATGCTTCTTCTTATTAACAGTATTTTTTTGTTTTACCATTTCTTTGTTTTTAATAATTACCACCAAATAATAAACGATTTAAGTATGACTCCATTTTTGAGTTTTATCCAAATAAGAGGTGATTTATTTAAATCTAAATCTTTCTGTATTTGGTTCAATTCTCTTTCGTAATTTGGCCATTCTACTTGTGCATAAGGAGTGATAAACCAATCTAATTTTGGTATAATTTTCAATTTCACATCTTTTAATTCATTTAATTCATTAATAGACATATAAACACCAGTAACGCAATCTCCATTTAATCTATTAAAAGTAATGTCATTTTTCTTAAACGGAATAAACAATTGTGCTTTGAAGCATAGTTGTTGAGAAATGTTGGCTAAATCAAAACCATAATCAGTTATGTATTTCGAGGATTCTTCCTTGAAGATTAAAGGAAATTGATGGTCTTTCAATTTATTGATTTTTTCAATTAATGAATCATTTCTATTTGGACCAATCCATTTCGTAATTTCACATGAATCATTTCCCTCCACATATAGATAGAACTTATAGGCGTTTTCTATATGCAAGAGCATTGATTTACTTTCAATGATTAAATCTAGCTCCCCCATAGTTAAGCCATCTTTTACAATTTGTAAATTGGTTAACATCCTATCACATTCATATTTTAAGGAAACAGCCTTAACTAAAAATGATTCTGCTAAATGACCTAGCCGACCACTTTTAGGAAGATCGAATGAAGATTCTAAGAATTTAGTATCAAAATCAATATCTAAAACTTCCACACCTGTTATTGGAGAGGCTAAAAATAGGGAAGGAGTGTCCAGAAATCCTTTGTAACGTAGATTCATTTTCTAAAATTACGTTTTAAATGTCCAACCTCAATTTTATAATAATTATTTTTACACTATGGGTAAAGTAATAGGAATTGCATTAATTGATAGAAAGGGAGGACCTGTAGTTGTTCATTCTTCAGCAAAGGTAACAATTGAAAAAGGTGTTGGTGACGATCATCGTGGTCGTGATGTTGAAAACAAAGACAGACAAGTTTCCGTTATTGCCCAAGAAGATTGGGATATAGTATGTTCTGAATTAGGCACAAAGCTGCATTGGACAACTCGAAAGGCTAATATTATGGTTTCAGGAGTTGATTTGGTTGACAGCATCGGAGATATTCTTAAAATAGGAAACTTCTACATTGAAATCACAGGTAAGATGTTATCGGGAAGTAGTATGGATGAACAATTCTTAGGACTTAAAGATGCATTGGCAAAAGATTGGAGAAGTGGAGTAGTAGGGAAGGTTTTAAACGATGGATTTATCAATGAAAATGATCTCGTTACGATGATGGAAAGAGCCTAATAATTGATTGAAGACCTGAAGACCTGATTTTACTCATTTATTGAGATTAGCATTTCTATTATTTTTGAAAAAATTAATGAAAATGCAAAAAGATTATCGTGAAATTCTAAATTACCTTTTGATTGCTTTTGGGAGTATTGCACTTTCAATTGGAATGATGTGCTTTTTAGTTCCAAATAAAATAGCAACTGGTGGTACAGTAGGTTTTGCAATCGTCTTACACTACATAATATCCTTTCCAATAGGAGTCTTAATTTTACTCATCAACATTCCTTTATTACTTATTGGATTGAAGTTTTTAGGCAAACGATTTGTTATTAAAACAATTGTAAGTATTGTTCTAATTGCATTTATATCTGATGCAATCACTAATATATTTAACACTCCGCAATTAAGTCAGGATCCAATTTTAGCAACGCTATATGGCGGAATTTTGATAGGAGCCGGATTAGGTTTTATTTTTAAAGGAGGAGGAAGTGCTGGCGGTGGAAGTATAATCGCGAAAGTACTTTCAATTAAATATGGACATAAACCATCAACAACACTTTTAATAATTGATTCGATTGTCATATTTTTGGCTGCAATTGTTTTCTCAGACATTGAAATTGCTCTTTGGAGTTTAATTAGTATCTACATCTCATCTCGAATGATTGATCTTATTATCGTTGGAAAACAGAATAGCAAAGTTGTACATATTTCATCTCGAAAAAAACTTGAACCAATTGCGTTGAAAATCAACAATCAAATTGGAATAAATGGAACAATAATAAAAGGAACAGACCTTAGTCAATCAGAAAATAAGGACGTTTTATTAATTGTAGTTGAGAATAGATTTTTAATGGAAGTAAAAATGATTGTTCGTGACTATGATTCCACAGCAAAATTCATTGTAATGGAAGCGAAGGATTTACTTGCTGAAAAATAGGGTTTTAATTCAGTTAATTATCGATAGGAATTTTATAAATTGACATGAAATCATGATTTATCGGTAAAAAGCACAATTCCTATAATCAACATAATCATACCAAGAACACCAATAATTGAAGCCAAAACAACTAAAAGAAAGCCCGATGCTATTGCTGTTATACAACCTTCAGGACTTCCGTCACTTTTCTCCAATTTATTGATCGCTACAAAAACAAATGAAATCCCAATAACTAAAAGTATAATCCCTACAATAATTAATATCTCTGGTTTTCCAGTAGAATTCTCCTTAGTTAAATTCAAATTTTCAGATTTATCTAAAACATCTTCTTTGATATTTTTTTTGTTAATAAATTCATGAAATTTTTCACTTTCTTCCTGATCTAAGTAACTAACTAACACATTAATACTTCGTTCTTCTATAGTTTTTTTCTCTTTAATATCGTGGCTTTTTTCATGGTCATTTTCCACAGATAATTCATATTCAGAATCAGAATTTATTTTGAATTCTTGTTCTGTTTGAATATTCTTTTTTTTGTATTTATCGCCAAATGTCAACTTGCTATGATGACAAGAGTTTGAAATTACAAACAGAAATGAGAGTAATATAATAGGAAGGGATTTCATTTTATATGATTTGTTCAAAAGTATTATAAATCATTGACTCATCGTTTAACATTCAAATAGTTTTAGATCATTAAATTCACGTAAAGCACTATTGTCATATAATTAATATTATGTTAAATAGAAGCTTATTCATTAAAATAGATCAATATTATTTGTCTCTTTTTATTCCCTCCTAGAATTGCTTATAGTATATATTTCCCAAGAAACATTTTTTTAAGCGATTCTCAGAGAGAAGATTTTTTGCGCAATTTTTAACTTACACGACCAATCATACAACTTACATAAGACTTTGCCTTTTTTAAGATTGTATTTTCTTCTGTTATAACCGGATAACCCAATTTATTCAATCGTTCGACAATTAGTAAATCAACGTCATTTACAGAATTTAACTTTACTGAATCATCATCCGTGTTCACAATAACATTACTAACACCTTCAATTTGTTCAATTTCTTTTTTGATTGTATTAGCACAACCCCCACATTTTAAGTTCTGAATAAAAAATAATTTTTCCATCGTTTTTTCTTATTAAGATACAACGATTTTATCAAGTTAGGAATGACTTAAGTCATATGAAAAAAACTAAAAAAAATGTAATTTAATAAGTTAGTCTCGTTTCGAAAGCTTCACCAAAAAGCTGGAAGACATTAGTGTGAAAGCCATAATTTCATCAACATCAGTAGGCTTAGTAACCAATTCAATCTTGAAATTCTTAAATAACATGGCGATTACTGCCCTCACTTCTAAAATAGCGAGATTTCTTCCAGGACAAAATCTTGGTCCAGCACCAAAAGGAGTGAATGCTTCGGCTGAATGGATTGGACAACCTTTGTCTTTCATCCACCGTTCTGGATAGAATTTTCTTGCTTCGGAAAAATACTGTTCTCTTAATGCTGCATGTCGGTATTGGGTCAATACTTTTTGACCTTTTTTGAATTCAACACCTTCAAATTCAAAATCTTTAATCGCTTGATGAAGTAAAATTGGCGCTACAGGTTTAAATCTAAGAGACTCATTCATAACAGCCTCAATATATTTTAATTTGGAATTAGACGCATATTGACTTAGCACATTTTCGTCACCAAGAACTTCATCAACTTCATTCTTAATCGACTCCATTACAGTATCATGTTGTGCAATCAAATATGTCATCCAAGTTAATGATTGAGCTGTAGTGTCTTCTCCAGCCATTAATAAGGTTAGTAAATTTCCTTTTACTTCTTCATTGGTGAAACCTCCCTCCTCTTCAGCAGCTACAATGATTGACTCAATTAAATTTGAAGGATTTTCTTTCAGCTCGGGATTTAATTCCAGTTTTTTCTTAGCAGTTTGAATAAATTCATCTACTAACTTGTTCATTTCTAAAACGGCAATATCATACTTTTTATCTGCTTTCGATTTTACCAATTTATACCATGGAATGGGATCATTTAATCGCTTAAATATCATCGGAAATATTAATTCCATTTGATCTTGTATTGCTCCCTCCTGCTGTTCAATCGTGTTAATTTCATAACCAAACGCAAGAGATGCTGTTACATCTACAGTAAATCTTAAAAAGTCCTTCTGAATATCAAATGGTTCAGCTGTTTCAGCTGCTAAAAGCCATTTTTTTCTTAATTTCTCTACTTTATCGATAAGTAGTGGGTAAAATTTCTCTTGGTGTTTAACATCTAACCCCTTTGCAACAATAGAACGGTGCTTTTTCCATTTATCTCCTTCGGCATTAAAAACACCATCAATTCCTCCATCTTTTAAGATTGTATCCAATTTTTCAATTCGGATGAACCCATCAGGTCTTTCACTGCAAATCTTTTGTATTAAGCTTGGTCGTGTAACAACCATTTGATTCGTAAAGGCTAAATCTAAACGATAAACATCGCCAAATTCATCAGCCCATTCTTCAATTTGCTTGTGTAAATTAGGTAGATCTATTTTAAAGATATTCCCAAGAAATGGAACACCTTTTGGTCCAGGAAGTGATTTAATTGTGATTGGCATGTTGTAAATTTACTAAATCTACAAATGCAAATTAGCGATAGTCCTATTTATATGGCCATGAACTATAACCACCATCTAAATCATAAACAGTTTTGAAACCGTTTGATTTTAAAATAGCTGCTGCTTTTGCACTTCTACCACCGGATTTACAATAGATTAATGTTTTCTTGTTTTTATCTAATTGATTAATGTTTTTCTCAAAATTAGCATCGAAAAAATCAATATTTTTAGCTCCAGAAATATTTCCTTCGCTATACTCTTGCTTTGTTCTAACATCAATAATTTGAACGTCTTTATTCTTCATCAACTCTTTAAATTGAGCTGGAGATACAACTTTATTTACAACACCACTTTTGGCAGATTGAGCCTCACTGCATCCAACAAAAAGTAATGAGAACATAAATACAAAAAAGATTCTTGACATATTATAATATTTTATAAAAGCTAAATTAGGAAATATTAAGTGTAATAATGTCACATTTGTTACATAGATACTGTACTTTTACAATTCAATTAATTGTTTTCGCATAGATGCTTACAAAAGAAGAAAAAAAAGAAAGAAATATTAAGTTCTGGGAAGATTTCAGAAAAGCAATAAAAGATCAACGTTCAACTAATGGGCGCCAAATGAACTGGATCAACTACCCAACGGACGTTAAAGATATTTATGTGCGTATGGAAGCTGATGGTGATGGAGCTCGACTATGTTTTGATATACAACCTAAGGAAGATGGAATTAGGTCTATTTTATGGGAACAAATGACAGAGTTAAAAGCAGTTATGGATTCCACAATGGGTACCGAGGCAATATGGGTAGAAAGCAGTCATTATTGGAACGGTAGACTGATTTCAAGAATTAAGTGGGAAAATCCAGCGTTGAATTTTAATAAAATTGAAAATCATCCTGCTATAATTGAATTTTTAAAAGATAAGCTTATTAGATTTGATAAGTTTTATCAAGAGTTTAAAGACATTTTAATCGTATTAGCACAATAAAACATGAAAAAAAGTCAAATACTTCTTTCAATACTAACATTAATCTCCTTTACAAGTCTAAGTCAGGTAGTTTCTTACAACGAAGACTTCCAAAACGGGCTACCTCTGGATTATACAATTGTTGATAATGACGGACTTACTGTAAATCCTTCAGTATCTGACTTTAGTTCTGCGTGGCACGCGTTTGTTGACCCAATGGATCCTCTTGACACAATCGTTGGTTCTACTTCTTATTTTGAACCAGCAGGTCAGGCTGATCGTTGGTTGATTACCCCAGCCATCACGCTTGGAACTTTTGGGAATATTCTATATTGGGAAGCAATGTCTCAAGATGCAAGTTACCCAGACGGTTACAAAGTTCTTATTTCTACTACCACTGCAGATATCGCTAGTTTTTCTGATACAGTTTTTTCAATCACTGGTGAGTTAGCTGAATGGACATCAAGAGAAGTTAATTTAAGCGATGAAGGTTATAACAATCAAACTGTTTTTTTGGCATTTGTAAATAGAACAACAGATGGGTTTAAATTATATTTAGATGACATCAAAGTTGAAATTGAAGATCCTGTTGCATTAATAGAGAAAAACAAAAAATCGTTTATTGTCTACCCAAATCCTGCTACAAACCTATTAAACGTTGATGGCGAAGGGATTATCCAATTACAATTGATAGACTTAACAGGTAGAGTTTTAGCTACTACTAATAATAACTATTTGGATGTAAAAGACTTGAATTCAGGAGAATACTTAATTAGAGTTGAATCTATTTCCGGCATTCAAATTGTTAAATTTCAGAAAAACTAGAATTCAGGTAAAGGTATTAGTTGAATAGATGGTTTTGTTTTTAATTTACCTTTCGGAGTTAAGTAAACACTGTCTTTTGTTAAATACGTTATTTCATATTTAATCTTTTCATCTTCAAAATTCAATTGAATTTCATTTGAATCAGGATCGATGTTGAAATCCCCTTTCTTAGCGTTTTTCTTACCAATTGAATTCAATTGAATAATGTCAATGTTTTGGGAAGAATGAAAAACCATTATTTGTTTTTGATACAACGATGATTCTACAGTATTAATTCCACTGAATATTACTTTATTAATCAACCAAACCTTACTGCTTCCATCATTCAGCAAATCATCTATAGCTGCTGACTTCATATTCATTCCATTATTGCAAGAATGTAAAATCGGTAATAATAAAAGAACAAAGAGAAATCGATACATTAAAAAATAACATTTGCATCAACTAACGCCGAATATACTTGAGCAGAAATAGAATCCTTCGATTCCTTCTTTAATGACCTCATGCCTTCACCGTAATCCAACCCTTCAATTGTATTGAAACTAAATTTACCATCATTCCACTTAAATCTGCAATGAAATAGTGTTTCATCTTCTTTTAAGTATAGTGCTAGAATGATGTCCTTGATGTTATTCTGACCTTTTCTCATTCCGAAAAACTCGCCCCTAAAACCATTCGTTCGAACCAATTTTCCTTGTTCTCTTTCAAAAACGATAACGTGCCTCACAGGTAGCAGGACGTCTTGACCTTTTAATCTAGTGGCTGATTTTACGTGTAAAATAAAAGCATCTCTTACACTCTTGTTTTTATTAAAAGGAATGATTTGAAAATTCTCTGGAGAACATGTTGCAAACCCAGTATTTTCATCAAGTACCATATCGCAAATATCCAATTCTTTCAATAATTCAAGGTGGATTGGATCCTTAAACTCAGTGCCTTCAAAATCCGAACTTATTATTTCTAAATCATCTTTAGGAAGTTCTTTCTTTTTAACGATTTCTTCGTCAGAGTTGCATGATAACAACAAAAGTATTGCAGAGAAAATGAATATGATTGCTTTCATAGTTGTATAATTCTAATTTGTTAAATTGTTACGGAAAAACAGTCAATGCTTTTGCGATTGTCGATTCAAACTGAAATTGATCAATTCCCGTAGCAATATTGTTTTGTTCAAACCAACTAATCATTAATTCTGTTGGCATGTTCCCTGTTAAATCATCTTTCGCCATCGGACAACCACCAAATCCTTTAATTGCACCATCAAATTTCCTACATCCCTCTGAATAAGCCGCCTCCACTAATTTAGCGGCGTTTTCTGGAAGCGTATGTAAATGAGCTCCAAAACTAATTTCGGGAAAATTTTCAATTAAATTTTTGAAAACAGCTTTAACTATTTTATCGTCTGCTGCACCAATAGTGTCTGAAAGAGACTGATTAACAATGCCTAATCTAGAATACAATTTTTCCGACCAACTTGCAACAATATCAGGATGCCATAATTCTCCATAGGGATTTCCAAACCCCATAGATAAATATAAGACAAGTTCTTTTTTATTTTTCACGCATAATTCTTGAATCACTTCAACTCTTTTAAATGATTCTTCAATTGTTGCATTGGTATTTCTTAATTGAAATTCTTCTGAAACTGAAAATGGATAACCCAAATAGTCAATTTCTTCAAAAACAACAGCATCATTTGCACCTCTCTCATTCGCCACAATGGCTAAAAGTTTACTGTTATTCTTAACAATACCTTTTAAAACAGCTTCCGTATCTTTCATTTGAGGAATTGCTTTTGGAGAAACGAAACTTCCGAAATCTACTGTATCAAATCCACATTTTAAAATGTCGTTGATATAATCAATTTTAATCTCCGTTGGAATAAAGTCATGAAGTCCTTGCATTGCATCCCTAGGACATTCAGTCAATTTCAAATCATTCATTTCAATTATTTTTTAAGCCCTTGTTTTAAGATTGCTTTGTTTATTTCTTTGATCAATTTTGGTCCTTCGTAAATAAAACCTGTGTAAACCTGAACTAAATCAGCACCAGCATTCAGTTTTTCCAACGCATCCTCAGGCGACATAATACCGCCAACTCCGATAATAGGAAATGCTTTTTTTGACTTTACCGATAGGTATCTTATTACTTCTGTTGATCGATTTCTAACAGGTTTACCAGAAACTCCCCCTGCACCTATTTTTTCAACTACTGATTTATCTGAAATCAGATTATCTCTAGATATTGTTGTATTCGAAGCAATAACACCATCAAGATTTACATCTATAATTATTTCGATGATCTCATCTAATTGACCTTCAGTCAAATCAGGTGCAATCTTCAATAAAATCGGTTTCCTTTTTTCTTTCTTATTATTTAAATTTTGTAATGTAGAAAGTAACTGAGTCAATGGTTCTTTTTCTTGTAAGGCCCTTAAATTTGGAGTGTTTGGAGACGAAACGTTAACAACAAAATAATCTACATAATCAAAAAGGGCATTAAAAGACTTAACGTAATCTTCCGTTGCTGATTCATTCGGAGTAACCTTATTCTTTCCGATATTACCCCCAATAATAATATTGGTTTTACGTTTTTTTAAATTTTTGATCGCATTATCAACACCATCATTATTAAATCCCATTCGATTTATAATTGCAGCATCTTCCTTTAATCTAAACAATCTTGGTTTTTCATTGCCAGGCTGTCCCTTAGGTGTAATGGTGCCAATTTCAATAAAGCCAAAGCCGAAATTCGCAAGATCATTAAACATTGATGCGTTTTTATCAAAACCTGCAGCTAATCCTACTGGATTTTCAAAATTGAGACCAAAAAGATTTCTTTCAAGCTCTTTGTTTTTTACACGATACATTTTATCACTTATGTTTTTAACTCCGGGAATACGGAATATAAATTTAATGATGGATGCAGTTTTGTAATGAATTTTTTCAGGATCAAATTTGAAAAGAATCGAACGAATAATTTTATACATTTCTTCTTGTTTTAGCAAAGGTACAAACGACAACGGGGAGTCCAAAGACTCCCCGTGTATATGTTTTCAGAAAATATTAACAATTAGAATTTGTAACGACCTTTCCAGCTGTTCATTTTTCTTTGCTTCGCATAATCTTTGTAAGTAATATTTCTTGCAACAACTAGATTTAAGTAAAAGTAAGCATCTTTCTGCTTGTCACCTCTTTGTTGTCCCGTTCCAAACCAAGTTGAATTTTGCTCAGAAGGATTAGATAAATAAGCCGCATCATAACCTACTTGTGTCGCTAAAATATCTGCATCGTAATAAACACCATGAACATCATCAATGTAATCAGAAAATGTCTTAACATACGTTGCCTCTAAACCTAATCTCCACATTCTACCAATTCCCATTCTCATTCCAATTCCAAAAGGAACGGTAGCCGTAACTGGTAAATACTCAGATGG
>Ga0102899_1000650_pt1 | contig 11306 bp, 11 predicted proteins | sample Colrivmeta1555B3_FD_78455 | JGI IMG/M metagenome (GOLD analysis project Ga0102899, IMG submission 78455) | Estuarine microbial communities from the Columbia River estuary - metaG 1555B-3 | ecosystem: Environmental > Aquatic > Marine > Intertidal zone > Estuary | place: USA: Columbia River... | reverse complement strand
TGCAGATACCATTGATTTAGAATTTAGATCAATAGATAAAAAGGTATACGATTACATCAATGAAATTCAAGCAACGATTGGGGGGAATTCATCAGCTCCAGCAAATCCTACATCGAATTGGTCAAACAAGGCTTTAGGTTATTTCAATGCTTATAGTTCCAGCAAAGGTTCAATAATTATTCAATAATTAGCCAAACCAGATATCATTAATTAATTCAAAGCCTGCAGCTTCATTGACTCTTTGAATTATAACCTGTTTGCCATGTGCAAGCTCATCTCTCATTACGGCTGAATCCATCGTTAAATACAAAACTTTGTGCTTTATTTTAATTTCTTTGGTTCTGTGAGCTACGGCAGTCCCCATCAACTCAGGCCATTTTGAGATAACTTCCATCTCTTTTATACGTTTATCAAATCCATAAGCTTTCAGCCATCTGTCTAACACCTCTTTTAGTGGTGCCTCATTGGATGTTCTTTTTAAATCACTCATGTATTTCTGTTTTTGTCATTTCAGTAATCCCTTCTTTGTCAACATTAAAAATCTTAGAAGATAGATTGTTACTTTTAAAAATCCGCTCTACCCTACTCCTGTCAGTATCCGTTACAAGAACTTGCCCAAAAAAATGATCGGCGACTAGATTAACGAGTCTTTCAACCCTTTTATGATCTAATTTATCAAAAATATCATCTAAAAGAAGAACAGGACTTACTTTTAAATGAAATTTTAGCCACTCGTATTGAGCTAATCTTAAAGCAATTAAAAACGATTTTTGCTGACCTTGTGAACCAAATTTTTTAACTGGGTGACCTTTAATTGTGAATACTAAATCATCTTTATGCACACCTACATTTGAGTAACGCGTATGTGCATCTTTTTTACGATATGCCAAGAGTAAATCATTAAAATCACCTTCACTAAGTTGAGACCTATATGTGATATCTACTTGCTCTTCAGCATTGCCAATACTTTTATAGTGTTTTTGAAAAACAATGATGAATTCATTAATGAATTTTAATCTTTCTTGGTGAATTTTATTCCCTGTTTCTACAAGTTGTGCGTCCCAAACTTCAATTGACTCTACATCAAACAACCGATGTTCAGCCATATTCTTCAACAATGCATTTCGTTGAATCAATATTTTAGAGTAATGCTGAATTAACTCTAAATAATGCCTGTTAAATTGAGAAATAATCCCATCCATCCATTTGCGCCTTAGTTCACTTCCTTCAGAAATTAAATCTCTGTCGTATGGAGAAATCATCACAGCAGGAAACTGACCAATATGATCAGCCAACTTATCATACTCCTTCTTATTTCTTCTAAAAACCTTTTTGGCACCATTCTTTACTGCACAATGAATATTCACTTTTACATCGTCCTTCATCCAATCTCCTTGGATAACGAAAAAATCTTGCTCAAATCGAATGTTTTGACGATCAATAACATTCATGTAAGACTTGCAAATACTCAAATAATGGACCGCATCAAGAATATTTGTTTTCCCTACTCCATTATTCCCAACGAAACAATTTATACCATCTGTTAAAAAGATTTCTGAATCAGAATAATTCTTAAAATTTATTAGCTGTAATCTTTCTAGATGCATGGTTACAAATTTAACACATTGGGTTCGGTTTTAACCGTTGAGACATGTTCTTTTTTGAATTCATTTTACAAAAGAATGCTAAATTGTTTAAAACTCTGGGAAAAAAAATGATGTTAGACTTAAATCACCATCCATTTCTTCAAAAAAAAAACTATTTTTGTTCCGCTTTAAATTAAGACAATGTTAGAAGATATTTCAGGAGAACAAATAAAAGAACAATTCAAGTCGAATAAAAAATTAAGACTTGTAACGATGATTGTTGGTGGATTAATAGTTTTAATCTTAGGATATTTCCTTTACAAACAATTTGTATGGAAACCTGCCAATGAAAAATCAAAAGATAGTTACTGGGTAGGATTGAATTATGCAACTGCAGATTCTACTGAAATGGCAATTGATGAATTGAGAGTTCAAGTTAAAAACAACGATGGTAAAATCGGTGGTGAAGTTGCTCAATTTGTATATGCTCGTCAATTAATGGCTAAAGGTGAATTCCAAAAAGCACTAGATGAGTTAGAAGGCGTAAAAGTTAAAGACACATACGTTTCTGTAATGAGCATTGGTTTACAGGGAGACTGTAAATCTGAGATGAAGAAATACGAAGAAGCTGCATCTCTTTATATGGAAGCTGCTGAATTAAACGAAAACGACTTAACTAGTCCTATGTATATCATGAAAGCTGCATTGTGCGCTGAAGAGTTAAAATCTTTTGAAGAAGCAGCAGAATTATATCAAAGAATTAGTGACGACTATCCTAGTTTCGCTTCACAAAAATCAATCGAGCGTTACATTACTCGAGCTAAAAACAAAACTGTAAAAAAATAATGGCTACTGCATATCGCAATTTGTCAGAATACAATAAGGAATTTATTCCAGATGGTGCCGATTATAAAATCGGCATTGTTGTTTCTGAATGGAACGAAAACATAACACTTAACCTTTTAAAAGGTGCAAAGGAAGCTTTAATCGAAAATGGAGTTCAGGAGAATAACATCATCGTTCGATTTGTACCTGGAGCGTTTGAACTTCCTTTAGGCTCTCAATACATGCTTGAAAATACGGATGTTGATGGCGTAATCGCTATTGGCGTTGTTATTCAAGGTGAAACAAAACACTTTGATTTCGTTTGCCTTGGTGCAACTCAAGGGATCAAACATGTTACCCTTAAATTTGACAAGCCTGTATCATTTTGTCTATTAACAGACAATACAATGCAACAATCAATTGATAGATCTGGCGGCAAACACGGGAACAAAGGTATTGAATGTGCCATTGCTTGCATGAAAATGATCGAACTTAAAAAATCATTCTAATGACATTAATAAAATCAATTTCAGGAATAAGAGGAACAATTGGAGGAAAAGTAAACGAAGGCTTAACACCTTTAGATGCTGTTAAATTTGCAGCTGCTTATGGAACATGGTTATCTAATAACAATCAAGGAAAATTAAAGGTTGTCATTGGAAGAGATGCAAGACTTTCAGGCCAAATGATTTCTGATTTAGTTTCATCTACACTTATTGGACTTGGAATTGATGTTATTGATTTAGGGCTATCTACAACACCAACTGTTGAAGTTGCTGTGCCATTAGAAAAAGCACAAGGAGGAATCATATTAACAGCAAGTCACAATCCAAAACAATGGAATGCCTTAAAACTCTTAAATGAAAAAGGAGAGTTTATTTCTGGATCGGAAGGAGAAGATATTTTATTAATTGCTGAAAATGAATCGTTCAATTTTGCTGAAGTCGACAATTTAGGGCAGGTAACAAAAAACGACACTTATTTACAAAAACACATTGATGCAATTCTTGCATTACCTATAATAAATGCTCAAGCAATAAAAGATGCGAATTTCTCAGTTGTTGTTGATGCTGTCAATTCAACAGGTGGAATTTTTGTTCCCGCAATGCTTAAAGCTTTAGGAGTAAATCAAATAACAGAACTTTACTGTGAACCAACGGGGCATTTCCCCCATAATCCTGAACCACTTCCTGAGCATCTTGGAGATTTATCTAACAAGATTAAAGAAGTTAAAGCACATGTTGGAATAACAGTCGACCCTGATGTTGATCGATTAGCACTTGTTTGCGAAGACGGGTCTATGTTTGGAGAAGAGTACACATTAGTAGCAGTGGCCGACTATGTTTTAAGCAAAACTCCTGGATCAACAGTGTCTAATCTATCATCTACACGCGCCCTAAGAGACATTACAGAGGCCAATGGCAATGTTTATTATGCTTCTGCCGTTGGTGAGGTTAATGTTGTGACTTTAATGAAAGAACAAAAGGCTGTCATTGGTGGTGAGGGAAATGGTGGTGTTATCTATCCTGAATTGCATTACGGAAGAGACTCTCTTGTAGGAATTGCATTATTCTTATCACTTCTTGCTGAGAAAAAAATGACAGTTTCAGAATTGAGAGATAGTTACCCTAAATATACCATCTCGAAAAATAAAATTGAATTAACACCTCAAGTTAATGTTGACGCTATTTTAAAACAAATGGCAGAAAACTACAAACACGAAGAAGTTGATGTAACCGATGGTGTAAAAATCTATATTGGAAAAGAGTGGGTTCATTTACGAAAAAGCAACACTGAACCTATAATTCGTATTTATTCTGAAAGCAAATCGAAAGAAACTGCAGATATTTTAGCAAATAAAATCATTAATGAGATAAAATCACTAATCGATTAAATTTAGTTGAACCATTTCATAATTCATTTGTACTGACGTATAAAAATTATGAAAAATATCTTATCTCTTTTTATCATTTTCTCCTTTCTTGGAAATGCTAAAGCCGTTGACGAAAAAATAATTAAATCGTCCATTTCCTCTGTAACAGTATATTCACAAGGTGCCCAAATATACAGGAAAGCAACTTACACTGTTAACAAGGGAGTAACCCAAATTATTATTGAGGGAATCAGTCCTCAAATAGATCCTAATAGTCTGCAAGTTAAAGCGACTGGTGACATTATCATCTTAGATTCAAAATACAACTTATTCTATCCAAAACCTGAAGCTACAAATTTAGAGGGTCTACCACTAAAAATAAGAAGAAGCATTTCATTGCTAGAAGACTCGATCCAAAACATGAACTATGACATTCAAGCATTACAAGATGATATAGATGTACTTACTGCTACAAAAAACATCTTGGCAAACAATGGAGCAATCAGAGGACAAGGTAAAGTGAATGACTCAATCGCATTACTCAAGGAAGCTATTGATTATTATACTGTTAAAATGATGGACGTCAATAAAAAGCTACAGATCTTAAATCGTAAAAAAAGCCAAAGTAATGAAATAAGAAAAGGCATGAATGAACGATTAAATGAGCTTAAAAATTATCAAAACAGTGCCAATTTAAACCAAAAACCAAATGGACCAATCCATCGAATTGTATTAACAGTTAAATCTGACCTAACTGTCAGTGGGAAAATGGATATATCCTACTTAGTTAGTAATGCTGGTTGGACACCATTATATGATTTAAGAAGTGAAATCACAACAGGGAAAGTAAATCTTAATTACAAAGCGCAAGTATATCAAAATACTGGCATAGATTGGGAAGATGTTCCATTAAGTATTTCAACTAACAATCCTTACCAAAATAAAACGAAGCCTGAATTACATCCATGGTATGTCGATTTTTACAATAGAAATAACTATTCCAGAACTGAAAGTATAAATCAATCTGACTTAAAAAAGAAAGCTGAAGCTTATGGTTACAACTCTCCTGCCCCTTCTGTAGCTTCCGGTTCTACTAACTTAGTAAATGAGGAATCAGATGCTGTCTTTGCAAACCAATTTGTTCAAGTAATCGACCATGTAATTTCTGCTGAATTTAAAATAGATTTACCATATAGCATCAAATCAAACAATGAACTTCACATGGTTCTTGTTAAAAATGTTGATCTAAATGCAAATTACAAATATTACACCGTACCTAAATATGACAAATCTGTATACCTTGTTGCACAGATTTCAAAATTAGATGAGCTTCAGCTTGTTCCTGCAAAAGCAAATATATTTTTTGATGGGAGCTATATAGGTGAAACCTATCTTGATCCTTCAACAATGGACGACACTTTAAATCTAAGCTTAGGGAAAGATCCAAATATCATTGTAAAAAGAACCTTACTTACGAAAGATAGTAAAGAAAAGGTTGTTGGAACAAAAATTGAAAAGTCTTATGCATATGCGATCGAAGTCAAAAATTTAAAGTCAACAAATATTGAAATTGTTGTTCAAGATCAAGTTCCTGTTTCTCAAAACACAGAAATTGAAGTTGAAAATGAAGAATTATCAAAAGGAGTTATCGATCAACGTACAGGTATTATTGAATGGGAATTTACACTTAAGCCAAAAGCAACAAAGGATATCATTCTAAAATACAAGATTAAACACGACAAAGACAAACAAGTATTTTTAAATTAATGAAAAGCCGGTTATTTAAACCGGCTTTTTTTTAGAACTATTAGTTGGCTTTTGTTATTTTTGATAATATGAAGAAATTCGATATTCCTGAACATTACAAATCGCCTATAATTTCAAAGGTTAAGGCGCGTCGTAAATTAAACGACCCCCTTAAAAAGGACTTTAGTCCAACGGTATTAAATTTTGGAAATGTTGAATTTGTTATCGCACGTCATTTTGGCTTTTGTTATGGTGTTGAGAATGCTATTGAGAAGTCCTATAAAGCCATTAATGATAATCCGGGTAAACAAATATACCTTCTTAGTCAAATGATTCATAATCCATCTGTTAATCAAGATTTAATTGATGAGGGAGTCAAATTCATTCAAGATACTGATGGTACACAACTAATTGATTGGAAAAGTATTAAACCAGATGACATTGTAATTATTCCAGCTTTTGGTACAACCATTGAAACGGAAGAAATTCTTGTCAATTTAAAAGCCAACATTCAACAATACAACACAACATGTCCATTTGTTGAAAAAGTATGGAATCGATCTGAAAAATTAGGCGAAAAAAATCATACAATCGTAATTCATGGAAAAGCAAATCATGAAGAAACCAAAGCGACATTTTCTCATAGTAAAAAAAATGCTCCATCAATCGTTGTTAAAAATCTCGATGAGACAAAGTTGATTGCTCAATTCATTAACAATGAAATAGACGAGAAAACTTTCAGACATCATTTTAATGGAAAAATGTCAGAAGAATTTGATCCTAAAAAACATCTTTCAAAAATAGGTGTTGTAAATCAAACTACAATGCTTGCAACTGAAACCCAGGCAATTGCTGATTTTCTAAAACAAACAATGATTCAAAAATATGGTGAATTGAATTTAAAAAATCATTTTGCCGATACGAGAGACACCCTTTGCTATGCAACCAATGACAATCAATCTGCGACGATTGAGTTATTAAAATCAAATGCGGATTTTGCTATTGTAGTTGGAGGATACAATAGCAGTAATACTTCTCACCTCGTTGAATTATTGGAAGAAAAATTTCAAACATATTTTATTAAGTCACAAGAGGAGATAAAGTCTAAAGACTGTATTTCTGCCTACGATATTCATTCAAAAAAATTGACGACCAAAAATCAATTCATCCCCAATAAAGATTTTGTTCGTATCATTATTACATCAGGAGCTTCTTGTCCTGATGCTCAAGTTGACGCCGTAATTCAAAGAATATTAGGCCTACTAAACTCAACAATTTCAATTGACGAACTCAAATTTTAATGGAAAGGTTCATCAATATATTAATCGTAAATGGCAATGATAAAATTCAAAAAGGGCTAAAACAAATCCTCGTAGGAGGCGGTAACAATGTTCTTTTATCAGATTCTATTGAGAATGCCTATGAAATTGTTAAAAACAAAGAAATTGGTATTATTATAGTAAGTGTCGATGATTCTAAAAATGCTTTGCATGAGTTAAACGAACTTAGAAGAAAAAGCAAGCTAAAAAATAATTACATCCTTATTATTACTTCTGAAATAAGTGCAAAACTAAAACTTGTTAAAGGGCTAACCTATGGTGCTGTTGATTATATCTCATTCCCATTTAATCCAAACTTAGTAAAAAGTAAAGTCGAAGTATATAAATCACTTTACTACAAAGATCAACGTATTGGGCAATTATTGAACAACATTTTCCCTAGCAGTGTAATAAATGATTTAGCAGGAAACGGGAAATTTTCTGCTAAACAAATCCAAAATGGCGTTGTTATTTTTACCGACTTTGTTGACTTTTCGGCTAAAGCAAAAAAAATAAATCCACTCCAATTAATAAAGAAACTAGAGAATTACTTCACCAAATTTGATGAAATTATTGAAAAATACAATATCGAAAAAATAAAAACAATTGGTGACTCATACATGGCTATTGCTGGAGTAACTGAAAGCTACCCAAAACCAACATTAAGAGCTTGTTTAGCAGCAATGGAAATTCGGAACTTCATGAGGAATGAACGAGATGTTGCCATTGCCATGAAAAAAGACTTTTGGGAAATTCGTATTGGTATCCATATGGGACCACTTGTAGCAGGAATAATAGGTACCTCAAAATATAGTTTCGATGTTTGGGGTGACACCGTAAACATCGCAGCAAGAGCTGAAGCAGCTTCTGTTGGAGGAAAGATTACAATAACTAGTAATATTCAACCCGCTATAGAGAATTACTTTGAAACGAAATCAAGAGGGCAAATTGACATTCATAAACGTGGTGGAAACATAGAAATGTTCTATTTAGGTCAGTTAAAAACAAAGTACTGTATGTATGGCGAAGGAGTTTCTCCAAATTCTAAAATTAGAGAAATTTGCGGATTAGAAACCGTTGATTTCCAAAGAATGAGGACTGAAATTATTAATCGTTTAAAATCCTTACTCCCTGATAATATTTCCTATCATGATGTTCACCACACAATTGATGTCGAAAAATCAGTTATTCGATATTCTAAATTGGAAGGAATAACAAATCATGAAATTTTACTTCTTAGAACTGCAGCACTTTTTCATGATGCTGGCTATATTTTAAAATATTCTAAAAATGAAGATTTCGCGATACAGATGGCCAATAAAAGTTTACCCAAATTTGGTTTTATTCAAAAAGACATAGAAATTATCACTTCAATTATTAATGCAACAAAACATCATATTGAACCTATAAATAACCTTCAAAAAATAATGTGCGATGCTGATCATGATTATTTAGGGAGGCCTGACTATTATATGATTGCTAATAAATTAAGAGAAGAATTAAACAATTTAGGAAAAACATTTAAGGAAAGTGAATGGTTAAATTTTCAAATAAACTTTTTGAAAAACGAACATATCTACTACACTGAAACGGCTAGAAACATTAGAGAATTAGGAAAAACTGCTAGAATTGAAGAACTAGAGCAAAAATTAAAAGAAATAGAATGAAAGTTTACACAAGAAAAGGTGACAACGGTACTACACAGTTAATTGGAGGACGAAGAGTTTCTAAGAGCAACTTAAGAATTGAAGCATACGGAACAGTTGATGAACTTAATTCTTACATCGGTTTAATTAGAGATCAAGAAATAGATCCAACACATATTGATCAATTATTAATTATCCAAGATCGATTATTCACAATGGGTTCATTGTTAGCAGCTGATGCTAACAATAAAATGAAGCTCCCAGAATTAAAGGCTGTTGATATCAACAATCTTGAAAAATGGATCGACGATATGGATGAAGTTTTAGATCCAATGAAAAGCTTTGTTCTTCCTGGAGGTCACACGACTGTTTCATACTGTCATATAGCGCGCTGTATTTGTCGCAGGTCTGAGCGAATTTCAGTTGAATTAAGTAATCATGAGAATGTTCCCGAAATCATTTTAACATACCTCAATCGATTAAGCGATTTTTTATTCGTATTGAGTCGAAAAATCACCAAAGACCAAAATGTTAAGGAACATCCATGGGTACCAAAGATGGATTAAAAATATTTTTTCTGAAACAAATGCTCTAAAAATTTGCTTTTATTCAAATAAAAATTACATTTGCGCCAAATAAAAACACAGCACTATGTACTGGACACTAGAATTAGCTTCGTATCTTGAAGATGCACCTTGGCCAGCGGCGAAAGATGAATTGATAGATTTTGCAATTAGAGCAGGAGCACCATTAGAAGTCGTTGAGAACCTTCAAGCTATTGAAGATGAAGGAGATACTTACGAAAGTATTGAGGAAATATGGCCTGATTATCCTTCAAGAGAAGATTTTCTTTTCAACGAAGATGAATATTAATTTAAATCCCGAGCAATCGGGATTTTTTTTTATTCGTATATTCCTTTTATGAATTTCTTAGGGCACCTCTTCTTTTCAAACAATGAATTGCAATTAATGCATGCAAATCTTTATGGAGACTTTGTAAAAGGAAAAGATCTTAGCCAATTTGATAGCACCATACAAACGGGAATTCGATTGCATCGAAAAATTGACTCATACATTGATCATCATCCGGATGTTCTAGAATTGATGCATGTCTTACAAAATGACTTATCAAAGGTTTCAGGGATAGCCGTTGACATTTATTTCGACCATATCCTTGCTAAAAACTGGGAAAAGTACCACCCAAGTACTCTTCGCAATTTCATTGATCGATTTTACACTTCTGACATTCAATTTCCTGAACAATATTCAAAAAAATATCATGTGTTATTTACACGCATGAAAGAATTTGATTGGATTAATCAATATCAATTTCATTATGGAATGACCAAAGCACTAATTAGTGTTGGGAAAAGGATATCCTTTGAAAATGACTTAATTAATGCTCCTGACGTTTTTTTAAAACACGAATCCATTATTGAATCAACATTTGAAAAATTCATCAAGGATGCAATCCCCTATTTTTCAAATGAATTAACAATTTTAAGACACGCAGAATGAAATTTTGTTACTAACATTTCCAGCAAAATTACCTTCTCTCAAAATAAAAGCTTAATTTAATTCTTCATTAAATGAATTTATGAGTAAATACTTTCAGATATCATTCAACATTACATTACTGCTTTTTGTGGGAATTATTTCCACAAAATGCGTCATGCAGGAGAATGAATCTAGTGAGATTTTTAATCGTCCGAGTGTTGAAATTGATCTTCCTGAAATAATTAAAAAAGGAAAATTAGTTGTGCTAGCAGAAAATAGTTCCACTTCCTACTTCATTTATCGTGGAAAAAAAATGGGGTTTGAATACGAACTTTTAAAACTATTTGCGGATGATATCGGGGTTGAATTAGAAATCAAAATAGTAAAAGATTTGGATAGTTTAATCTACATGGTGAATAACGGAATGGGAGATATTATCGCGTGTAATTATACGATTACAAACGAAAGAAATAAACAAATTAGCTTCTCAGAACCATTTATTCAGACACAACAAGTTCTTGTTCAAAGAAAACCTGATGGTTGGGAGAAAATGAATGAAGATGAATTAAAAGAAAAATTGATTACTGAACCTCATGATTTGGCCAAAAAGGAAGTTCATGTTTGGCAAAATTCAAGTTATTACCAACGATTACTCCATTTACAAGATGAAATTGGAGACACAATACATATTGAAGGTGTTTCTGGAGCGACTGGAGGCGAAGAACTGATCGAGATGGTCTCTTCTGGAATAATCGATTACACAATAACTGAAGCAAATGTTGCTCAAGTTAATAGTCGTTTTTATGAAAATTTG
>Ga0102899_1000633_pt1 | contig 11536 bp, 10 predicted proteins | sample Colrivmeta1555B3_FD_78455 | JGI IMG/M metagenome (GOLD analysis project Ga0102899, IMG submission 78455) | Estuarine microbial communities from the Columbia River estuary - metaG 1555B-3 | ecosystem: Environmental > Aquatic > Marine > Intertidal zone > Estuary | place: USA: Columbia River... | reverse complement strand
CCCAACCTTGCTTATTTCTAATTTTAGTTATTTTAGGATTTACCTCTGCACAAACCGTAATACATCCAGCAATATTTCCTGCTTTCGTTTGTGCTCCACTCATTCCTCCCAATCCGGAAGTAACAAATAAAGATCCCGCTGGTTCCTTTTTTATTTTTCTAAATCCATTTAATACGGTAATAGTTGTACCATGCACAATTCCCTGAGGTCCGATATACATATAGGAACCTGCTGTCATTTGACCATATTGTGTAACTCCCAATGCATTGAATTTCTCCCAATCATCTGGCTTTGAATAATTTGGTATCATCATTCCATTCGTAACAACAACCCTTGGAGCATCTTTATGCGATGGAAATAATCCCATCGGATGACCTGAATACATTACCAATGTTTGCTCATCAGTCATTTCTGACAAGTACTTCATCGTTAATCTGTACTGAATCCAATTTTGAAAAACGGCACCATTACCCCCGTATGTTATTAATTCATGAGGATGTTGAGCAACAGCATAATCCAAATTATTTTGAATCATTAACATTATAGCTTTAGCTTGTTCACATTTTCCAGGATATTCTGAAATAGGTCTTGCATACATTTTGTGGTCTGGACGGTACCTAAGCATGTAGATTCGACCAAATTCATTTAATTCTGCGAGAAATTCACTTGCTAATTCTTTATGTTGACTTTTAGGAAAATATCTCAAAGCATTTTGAAGTGCCAATTTCCGTTCAACTTCAGATAAAATTTGCTTTCTTTTTGGGGCGTGATTAACACCTTCTTCTGTTGGTCTAAGTGATGGAATTTCTGCAGGTATTCCTTCTTGTACCTGAGATTTAAAATCTATTAAAGTCATACTACTTCGTTTTATACAAAATTAAAAAGAAAAAGCGCTTCAACACAGGTCAAAGCGCTTTTCTATGTCTAATTAATTTATTTTAGAATGGAAACAGACCCGTTATAGGTATACTTCGCATCATTTGCTTGATCTTTTGTTCGAATTGCCCAGTTATAAGTTCCTGCTGGCAATAATTTCCCGTTAAAAACACCATCCCATGGAACAGTAATATCATTCGATTCCCAAACTACTTCTCCCCATCGATTGAAAATAAGTAAATTAAAATCATATATATCAACCCCTTCCATGTATACTTGCCAAGTTTGATTCAACTCATCGCCGTCAGGTGTAAAAGCATTTGGTGCATATATTAAGACCTCAGGGAATACAATTAACTCATAATTTAATGTGTCAATACAGCCTAATTCAGAAGTAGCTACAAGCATAACATCGTATCTCCCTGTTTCACCATCTGGAAATCTAACATGAACATTTGGTTGATTAGATTGTGAAGGAAGACCTTCTTCAAAACTCCATTCATAATTTATAGCACCAACTGATAAGTTTGTGAAAAATACATTTGTATTAAACATTAAAACTGGATTAGGTGAATGCTGGAATTTAGCTTCAGGTTTTGGTATTACACCAACCGCATTTTCAAAAGTTAAAGAATCAACACACCCTTCATATGTTGTAATAATCATTTGTAAATCATATGTTCCAGCCAACATTGGATCAGTTACAATTGTATCTTGATTTACAAATTGTTGCTGATTGTCAAATAACCAGTAATTATATTGACTCAAAGTTGGATTTGTTTTATTTACAATATGAAAAATCGCTGGCTCACATTGAATAGGGTCTAAAACCTCATAAGCAGGAACAGGCAATGGTGCTACCCTAACATTAGTTGTCATGATAAGAGGCGTAGATTCACACTCATCAGTAATGGTAACCGTATAATTAGTTGTGATAGGAGGATTAACTTCAATTTGGTGATTTGCAACACCAGAAAAAGAATCGCCACTACTCCAATTAAAAGTATAAGGTGTCCCGATACCACCAGTACAAACGGCCATAATATTTGTTGGATAACCAGGACAAATCGTATCCCAAGAAGAAATAGAACCTGTTATTGGAGCTCTAACTGTAACATCGATTGTTGCATTTGGTGAAACACATCCATTTTGATTTTCTGCATAAACAGTATAGGTTGTTGCTGCCAATGGGTTAACATTCTGCTGAGCAGCTAAATCCGTTGTATGACTCCAATGAAAATCATAGGATGTACCACCTGTTGCCGATGCCGACATATAGGCGGTTCCATTTTGACAAATTAATGTATCATTACTTGTACTAATAGTAACTTGAGGTGGATCAACTACTGTAACAGAAGTACATTTAACACAACCATTTACAGATCTTCCACATACATTATAAGTACCTGCTGCAAAAATGCTTGATGACGAACTAGCTCCCCATGTTGTTCCGTTATCAAAACTATATTCAACTGCTTGAATACTTGTAAGATTAATGGTTCCATCCGAAAATCCAAAACAACTTGGAGGTGTTGAAGTTCCCGTAATAATAACATCATCAACAAATAACTCAACAGTATCTTTTACTGCTCCACATACTGGATTTGTTTCTGTCAATATAAAAAGATATGTTCCAGCTTGATTTACTGCAGCATTTGTTGTCAATGATGTAGAATTTGGTGTATATACAACCGTTGGCGTTGGAACAACAGAAGAAATGTTATGGGACCAAGCAATTGAATTAGCTGGGTCAGAACTACTTCCATTTAAGGTTACTGGTACACCCTTACAAATTATTTGATCCATACCAGCATCTGGAACTGGAGGAACTTCAACATATATTGTAAATGTATCTGTAGCTGCATACACTCCATTCTCAAATATTTCAACACGATATTCTGTAGTTACAGTAGGTGACACCATAACATTAACTCCTCCAGTTGGATCCGATACATTTGTGGTTACCAACCAATTAAAAGTTGGGCTCGTAATTACAGGAGGAACTACAATTGTAACATCAGCAGCTGACCCAATACAAATTGATTGATCAGGAGTATTTGGAGTACAAGTAATTGTAGATGAATTTGGATTGCTATTTCCTGGAATATTATTTCCAAAAGTAAGCGGTACATTTCCTGTTCCTGAACTATAATTTGAAAATAAAAGAACATATTGCTCCCCTGCGACTACAGGTATACCAAATTCAAAATTAGATTGAGTTGCACCTGGAGGCAAGCTACCTTGCGCATACATTCCTGTAAAACCAGCAGAAGAACCATTCCAATTACATGCAACTGGTGCTAATAAATTGTTTTGAATGTCTGAACAAGCTCCTGAACCAGATTCATAATAAGGCCAAAGTGACCAATCATAAAAACCATTACCTCCAGCGGAACCTATCGTGAATTCTAAAATCCCTGATGTACCAATATTAATTACAAACCAATTTGGGTTTAATTCACCACTAAACATACAACCAGAATTTCCAGCTGCTCCTGGATTTACAGAAGGATTTGAAAAATTAGTCCCCGTTGGTAAATCATCTACTGCTCCATTTGTCCCTGAACTTAATTGAAAGGTAGTACCATTATCATTACAAACTGGCTCTGAACCCTGACAATCTGGTTGAGGTTGTGAATTTGGAACTTGAGAAAATAAAAATGAATTTATTAAAAGCGCTATGCCAAGTATAATTTTATTCATAATCTTAGTTTTGGCAATTTACAAATGGAAACTTTTCTATTTCATCAACACCGTAAACACCAATTTGAGTGCAATATATGGTATTACTATAAACCCCAAACCATGATATAAAATCAGACTCGGTCAATGTTTGTAAGTTTTTAGTGATAATTAAAGCACGTTGTGTGTTAAAATCCAATCGTACCATTTCAATAGCAGGATTTAATTTCATCTCTTCAGTCAACTGGTTCAAATCATCTACAGATTCAATATTGAACATGCATTGACCGAACAGTTGAACGTTGCTCGTACTCTGAGTAAAACCATTGAAACTAATCAAGAGTGTAAATAATGCAATACTTAGAACTTCTTTCATTTAAATCAATTTAACATTTGAATGACGATCAAAATTAAACAAAGTTGCTCCGTCTCAAATATTTGAGCGTTAAATTACAAAGAGATTATTGCATTCCTAATGTTTTGTTAAACCCTTAACTAAACCGATTATTTATTAATGAATTTAAACAATAAACCCGGGTAAATAGCAGATTCACCTAGTTCCTCTTCAATTCTAAGTAATTGATTGTATTTTGCCATACGATCACTTCGTGAAGCAGATCCAGTTTTTATTTGACCACAGTTTAAAGCTACTGCTAAATCAGCAATTGTATTATCCTCTGTTTCACCACTTCTATGACTCATAACAGAAGTATAGCCATTTCTTGTGGCTAATTGTACCGCCTCAATTGTTTCAGTTAATGTACCTATCTGGTTTACTTTAACCAAAATAGAATTAGCAGTATTCTCTTTGATTCCTCTGGCTAATCGCTCCGTATTTGTCACAAACAAATCATCTCCAACCAATTGAACTTTATCGCCTAATTTCTGAGTACATAAATTCCATCCTTTCCAATCATCCTCTGCAAGTCCATCTTCAATAGAGATAATAGGATATTTCTCACACCATTCAACCCAATAATTAACCATTTGTTCAGAATTCATTCTGTCGCCAGTTGATTCAAAAACATATTCACCTGTATTTGAATCATAAAATTCTGATGAAGCAGCATCTAAAGCAATCCATACATCAACACCAGGTTTAAAGCCAGCTTTAACTATAGCATCAATTACAACTTGAATTGCCTCTTCATTTGAACCTAAATTTGGAGCAAATCCACCTTCATCTCCAACATTCGTAGACATTCCTTTTTCCTTTAGTACAGCTTTTAAATGATGAAATATTTCAGTCCCCCATTGCAATCCTTGAGAAAAAGAATCAGCACCGAAAGGCATTACCATAAATTCTTGAATATCTATTTTATTATCGGCGTGTGACCCACCATTTAATATATTCATCATTGGAACAGGCATTGTTACAGCACCAACTCCACCTACATATTGAAATAAACTTAATCCAGACTCATCAGCTGCTGCTCTTGCTACCGCTAATGAAGTACCTAAAATTGCATTTGCACCAAGGTTAGATTTATTTTTTGTACCATCCAAGCTTCTTAATTTCAAATCAATTGCTTTTTGATCACATACATCCATTCCCTTTATTGCGTCGTTTATAATTGAATTAACATTTGCTACAGCTTTCAAAACTCCTTTCCCGAGGTATGTACTTTTGTCATTATCACGTAGCTCTACCGCCTCATGAATACCTGTTGATGCTCCTGAAGGAACAGCAGCACGACCTAATACACCAGAAGTTGTTATCACATCAACTTCAACAGTTGGATTACCTCTTGAATCTAAAATTTGTCTCCCAATTACTTTTGCTATATAACTCATGTTATTAATTTTTCATATTTGAAATAAACTGATCGAATAGATATCTTGAATCATGTGGTCCTGCACTTGCCTCTGGATGATATTGAACAGAAAAAACAGGTTTATTTTTTATTGCGATTCCAGCGATTGTATCATCATTTAGATGGACATGTGTAATTTCAACCGCCGAATTAGACTCAATACTGTCTTTAGAGATTACGAAACCATGATTTTGTGAAGTAATTTCACCTTTTCCTGTAATTAAATTTTTCACAGGATGATTAATACCACGATGTCCATTAAACATCTTTTCGGTTTTCAAACCAAGGCTTAATCCCAAAATTTGATGTCCCAGACAAATACCAAAAACTGGTTTATTTTGATCAAGAATGTTTTGAACCAAATTTATTGAGTCTGCCATTACAGAAGGATCACCAGGTCCATTTGAAAGCATATATCCATCAGGGTTAAAAGAATTAAGATCTTCAATGGTACTATTTAACGGGAAAACTTTAACATGACAACCGCGATCAACGAGACAATCAACGATACTTTTTTTAACTCCGAAATCGATCAAAGAAACTTTAAAGTTAACTTCATCTGGCTTCACTTCATATGCAACTTTTGTTGCTACTTTTGATGACAATTCCAATCCATCCATAGATGGAACTTCTTTTAATTTCGCCTTTAAAACTGATAAGTCTAAAGTTTCAGATGAAATGATCGCATTCATTGCTCCTTTATTACGAATATGACGAACGAGTGCCCTTGTGTCAATGTCAGAAATACCAACATTATTATTTTTCACCATGCAGTCTTGCAAGGACATTTCACCAGAAGGTCTTGAATAGCCATCAGAAAACTTTTTGATAACCATTCCTGAAATTTTCATTCCCTCCGACTCAATTTCCAAAGCGTGTGTTCCATAATTACCAATGTGAGCGGTAGTCATAACTAAAATTTGCCCAAAATAAGAAGGATCAGTAAAAACTTCTTGATAACCGGTCATTCCTGTATTAAAGGCAATTTCACCTGTTGTTGTTCCTATGGCACCAATCGCTTTTCCTTGGAAAAAGGTTCCATCTTCTAAAAGTAACATTGCTGAATTATCTTCCATTCTCTTGAAATTTTCTACAAATTTAGCAATCAAATCCGAAAACTTTAACGATTTAGGGATATAAAAAAAAGGACAATGAAAACATTGTCCTTTTTTAAAGCATTTAAGCTTAAATTATTTTTCTGTAGACTCTTCAGAATCATCCGATTTCTCTTCTGATTTTGGAGCTTCTTCTGCTTCAGTAGTTTCTTCCGCAACAACTTCTTCAGTTGCTACTTCCTCTGTTGCTACTTCTTCAGTTTTAGCTGCACCAGAACCTCTTCTAGAACGACGCGTAGTTGTTTTCTTCGCGCTTTCATTTGTGTAAATCTCGTTAAAGTCAACTAACTCAATTAAACACATTTCTGCATTATCACCAAGTCTGTAACCAGTACGAATAATTCTTGTATATCCACCTGGACGATCAGCAATTTTAGGAGCTACATCTCTGAATAATTCAGAAACTACTTCTTTATTTTGCAAATAACTAAACACTGTTCTTCTAGAGTGAGTTGAATCTACTTTTGATTTTGTTAAAAGAGGCTCAACATAAACACGCAATGCTTTTGCTTTCGCAACAGTTGTGTTAATACGTTTGTGCTCAATTAAAGAACATGCCATGTTAGATAACATTGCTTTTCTGTGCGCTGTTTTTCTACCTAAGTGATTGAATTTTTTACCGTGTCTCATAATTTTAATTTCGTAAGTAACGGTTAGCTATCTCTGTTTATCTAATCGCTCCAGAATAGCCACCTATTACGCCATTTTTAATTTAATTTGCGATTCTAATCTTTATCTAATTTATATTTAGAAACATTCATTCCGAAAGTAAGACCTTTGTTATCAACTAAGTCTTCTAATTCAGTTAATGATTTCTTTCCGAAATTTCTGAATTTCAATAAATCATTTTTGTTATATGATACTAAATCACCCAATGTTTCAACATCAGCAGCTTTTAAACAATTTAAAGCTCTAACAGAAAGATCCATATCTACCAATTTCGTTTTCAACAATTGACGCATATGTAAAGAAGTCTCATCAAATTCTTCAGTTTCTGCTTTTACTTCACTTTCTAAAGTAATTCTCTCATCTGAGAATAACATGAAGTGATGAATAAGAATTTTTGCAGCTTCTTTCAATGCATCTTTAGGATGAACTGAACCATCAGTAGTGATGTCGAAAATTAATTTTTCGTAATCTGTCTTTTGTTCAACACGGTAGTTTTCTACAGCGTATTTTACATTCTTAATCGGAGTAAAAATTGAATCAATTGCAATCGTTCCAAAAGGAGCATTACTGTCAGAATTCTCTTCAGCAGGATAATAACCTCTACCTTTAATGATTTTCAACTCAATTTCAAGCTTAACAGAAGCTTCCATTCTACAGATAACTAAATCTGGATTTAAAACTTGAAAAGCCGAGGTAAACTTACCTAAGTCACCAGCTGTTAATTGATCTTGACCAGAAATAGATACTACAACAGTCTCAGAATCAGTCCCTTCGATTTGTTGTTTAAAACGAACTTGTTTTAAGTTCAAAATAATCTCTGTTACATCTTCTACTACACCTTTTAAAGTAGAGAATTCGTGATCTACACCTTCAATTCTTACTGAAGCGATAGCGAACCCTTCTAAAGAAGATAAAAGAATACGACGTAATGCGTTACCTACTGTAATACCATAACCTGGCTCCAAAGGACGGAATTCGAATTGTCCTTGGTGCTCATCAGCTTGGATCATTATAACCTTGTCTGGTTTTTGAAAATCTAAAATTGCCATTTTTTCTTCTTTTTAATTGAAATTCGGTTGCGCGGTTGAAAAGTTTGAAGAAAAACAATTCAACCCTTTGGCCGAAATCAATATGATTAATTGTTATTTAGAGTATAATTCGACGATTAATTGCTCTTTAATGTTTTCTGGTATCATTTCTCTTGATGGAGTACCTAAAATCTTTCCTTCTAATAAAGATGGATTCCAATCTAACCAATCAAAACTTGTTGACTTCGCAGCTAAACTACTAGAAACAACCTCTAATGATTTTGATTTTTCACGAACACCAATTACATCACCAATTTTAACTGAATAAGAAGGTATATTTAATACTTCTCCATTTACAGTAATATGCTTGTGAGTAACTAATTGACGTGCACCTCTTCTTGAAGGAGCAATTCCTAAACGGAAAACAGTATTATCCAAACGAGCTTCACATAATTGTAATAAAACTTCACCTGTAATACCTTTCATTCTAGAAGCTTTTTCAAATAAGTTTGAGAACTGACGCTCCAATATACCATAAGTATATTTCGCTTTTTGCTTCTCACCTAATTGAATAGCGTACTCTGATTGTTTTCCTCTACGCTTATTTGGACCATGTTGCCCTGGACCATAAGCTCTTTTTTCTAATGCTTTATCTGGACCAAAGATTGGATCTTTGAAACGACGTGCAATTTTTGATTTTGGACCTGTATATCTTGCCATTTTTCAAATTTTTACAGAAGCCACTATGAATTAAGGCTTTCCTTCGATAGTTTTAGCGATAACTAAACTTCTGTTTTTGTTATTAATTTTTATTAAACTCTTCTTCTTTTCGGAGGACGACATCCGTTATGCGGCATTGGTGTAACGTCATTAATTTCTGTTACTTCAATTCCACTGTTATGAATAGAACGGATTGCTGATTCTCTACCAGCTCCAGGTCCTTTTACATAAACTTTAACTTTACGTAATCCGAAGTCATGTGCTTCTTTAGATGCATCTTCTGCAGCAACTTGCGCAGCATAAGGTGTGTTCTTTTTAGAACCTCTAAAGCCCATTTTACCAGCTGAAGACCAAGAAATAACTTGTCCTGCACTGTTAGTCAAAGAAATAATGATGTTGTTGAAGGTAGCTTGAATATGCGCTTCACCAACTGCATCTACTTTGACATTCTTCTTCTTTTTTTGATTCGACTTTGCCATTTTAATTAATTAGCGTTATTTATTTTACAATTTAATGATACTTACCTTTCGGCTTTCTCTAAAAAACAAACGACTAACAAAAGTAAAAAACAAATTAGTCCACCTTGGTAGACTAATAAGCTTATTTCTTCTTGTTAGCAACAGTTTTTCTCTTACCTTTTCTAGTACGAGAGTTGTTCTTAGTTCTTTGTCCTCTTAATGGTAAACCAGCTCTGTGACGAATCCCACGTTGACATCCAATATCCATTAATCGCTTAATGTTTAATTGGATCTCTGAACGTAGAGCACCTTCAACTTTGATTTCATTCAAAGCATTACGAATAGCTCCAAGTTGGTCATCATCCCAATCTTGAACTTTAATGTTTTCATCAACACCTGAAGTAGCTAATACTTTTCTAGCTGTGCTTCTTCCGATACCATAGATGTAAGTTAAACCAATTACACCTCTCTTGTTTTTTGGTAAATCAATACCTGCAATACGTGCCATACTTTACAATTTTACCCTTGTCTTTGTTTGAATTTAGGATTCTTCTTATTGATCACATAAATTCTACCTTTTCTCTTAACGATTTTGCAATCTGCAGTTCGTTTTTTTACTGACGCTCTTGTTTTCATCTTTGTCTTTTTAGGATAGATCCTATTTATACCTAAATGTTATTCTTCCTTTTGATAAATCATAAGGAGACATTTCTACTTTAACTTTATCTCCTGGAAGAATTTTAATGTAATACATTCTCATTTTCCCTGAAATATGCGCTGTAATTACATGACCATTCTCTAACTCAACTCTAAACATTGCGTTAGATAATGCTTCAATAATCACCCCGTCTTGTTCTATAGATGCTTGTTTTGCCATGACTAAAATCCTGATAATTCGTTAGCACCTCTACGTCCCTTTACCCTAGTTCCTTCCATCAAACCATCCATATGACGATTTAACAAATATGATTCAATTTGTTGAAGAGTATCTAAAACAACTCCAACCATAATAAGAAGGGAAGTCCCTCCAAAGAACATAGCAAACGCATCATTTACTCCAGCCATTTTAGCGATTGCAGGTATTATTGCAATGAATGCTAAGAATACTGAACCTGGTAATGTGATTCTAGAAACTAAAGAATCGATATAATCTGCAGTTTCTTCTCCAGGACGAATCCCAGGTATAAATCCACCACTTCTTTTCAATTCGTCAGCAATCTTACGAGGATTAATCATAATTGCCGTGTAGAAATATGTAAAGATGATTATCAATATAGCTAAAGCCATATTATAACCAAATCCATAAATATCCCCAAACACACGAGACATGAATCCACTTTCACCACCACCAGTAAAAATCATGATAGGCACAGTCATAATTGCTTGAGCAAATATAATTGGCATTACACCAGAAGCATTTACCTTAATCGGTAAATAATTTCTTGCACCTTGATCTTCAGCAGCTCTTGCACCAACAACTCTTTTAGCTGTATTTAAAGGAATTTTTCGAACTCCCTGAACTATTAATACTGTTCCCAGTACAACAACCATGAAGATGAAAATTTCCAATACAATTTTAATTAGGTTTCCAGACTCAACTGCAAATCCAAATTCTGCCATAAATGCTTCAGGCAAACGCGCAAGAATACCAACAGTAATCAATAATGAAATTCCATTACCAATACCTTTGTCTGTTATTCTTTCACCCAACCATACTGCAAACATTGCACCAGCGACTAAAACGATGATAGACTGAGCCCACCACATTGTTCCAGCGTCTACAGGCAATGCACCTTTGTTTTGAACATATAATGTCAAATAACTAGGAGCTTGCAAAGCACAAATAACAATTGTTAAAATACGTGTAAAATTGTTAATTCTTTTTCTTCCTGACTCACCCTCGTTTTGCATCTTCTGAACAGCTGGAACAGCCATTCCTAATAATTGCATAATAATGGACGCAGAAATATAAGGCATAATACCTAACGCCATAATTGACGCATTACTAAATCCACCACCCGAGAATAGAGACAATAAAGTTTCTAACATATTCTGGTTACCACTTTCTTGTGCCTTCGCAAGAGCAGTATAATCTACTCCTGGAAGAATAATGAAAGATCCGATACGGTAAACTAGAATTAATGCAAGAGTCAAAATAATTATCTTGCGTAATT
>Ga0102899_1000623_pt1 | contig 11648 bp, 10 predicted proteins | sample Colrivmeta1555B3_FD_78455 | JGI IMG/M metagenome (GOLD analysis project Ga0102899, IMG submission 78455) | Estuarine microbial communities from the Columbia River estuary - metaG 1555B-3 | ecosystem: Environmental > Aquatic > Marine > Intertidal zone > Estuary | place: USA: Columbia River... | reverse complement strand
TTATTAGATATTTATTAGAGTAATGATTTATTAGAATTGATTTTATTGAGAAATTATTTATTAATGGACAACCTGCCTTTTACATAAGTTCCTACAACTTTACCAGTTAAGGTAATATCCCAGGAAGGAGAGTTGGCAGACTTACTTTTAGAATTTTCTTTAGATAAGTTTGTACTTTCTTTTGTGCTAAATAGGGTTAGTTCCGCTTCAGCGCCTTCTTGAATTGAACAATTATTAAGTCCGAAGATATTTCTAGCGTTACTTGAAAACAATTCCGATAATCTTGCTTCAGATAAGGAAGGAATAGCTTGCTTTACAGCAGCAAAGCTTGTTTCAATAGAGGCGATACCGGCTTTTGCATTTTCAAATTCGATGGTTTTTCCATCCCAGTCCTGCGGCATATGATGTGTGGTAATGCAATCTACTGTACCGTTTTCAACAGCAGCAATTAATGCTTTTTGATCTTCCTTAGTTCTTAGTGGAGGAAATACTTTTAATAAAGTATCGTAGTTGTGTAAATCTTCTTCTGTAAAGTATAAATGATAAGGCGTTACGCTACAAGTTATTTGAAGTCCTTCTTTTTTAGCCGCAGCTATTAAAGCAATTCCTTTAGCAGTGCTTACCCCTGTGATATGTAATTTTGAACCAGTATATTTTAGTAATTCAATATCTCTTTGAATAATTAACTCCTCTGCAATGGAAGGTATACCCGGTAATCCTAATCTTGTAGATAAAATTCCTTCGTTCATTAATCCTAAACTGCCTAAGCTTTTATCGATAGGCATTTGAATAACCACCCCCTCAAAAGCTTTTACATATTGTAAGGCTTTTAAAAATAGTAGGGTAGATTGAACAGGATATAAACCATCACTGAAAGCAACTGCACCATTACTATGCATGTCAATCATTTCAGCTAAATCTTTTCCTTCTAATTTTTTTGAAAGCGCACCAATGGGTAAGATATGAATGGGTAAGTCTTGGCTATGTTGTTTAATATAAGTCACTTGAGACTTTGTATCAATAACGGGTTGTGTGTTTGGTATTACAAATACGGTCGTAAAACCTCCTTGCTGAGCCGCTTCAGCGCCAGTATGTAAGGTTTCTCTATGTTCCATTCCTGGATCACAGAAATGTACAAAGGGGTCTACAAAACCAGGGCTAACAAATGCGTTCTTTAATTCGATGGTTTGATCCGCTTCGCCTTTGTATTTATCTGAAATGGAGATGATTTGATGATCTTGGAGAAGTATGTCTTTAACCAAGCCATTAAAAGGCGACTTTGTATCTGCAATTTTGACTTGTCGTAGAAGAATTGTCATCGTGCCTTTATAATTTTGATGCAATATACCCCGATTTTTCTATTTAGGCTTAAAAATGGCCCCCAAATCCTTTGATTTTGGCCTCAAAATCAGCTCAATAGCTTGAAATTCAGTGAAACTTAGGACATAATTTCTACTCCTTACGCATCTTCCCATCATTCAATAACAGAGCCCTAGGATCTAATTCCAATTTCTCAGGCGCAGTCGCTAAAGGAAAACTAAACAATTGGTCTTTCTCTTTCAAATTCATGGTTAGTATAGTAGGGGTGCTTGCACCTTTTTTATAAAAGCCAATCTCAACTGGAACATTATATAAATATTTTTGCGCTTGCTGTAATTGTACATTCAATTTCTTAGTATTTGCATCATATTTCCAACTAGCATTAATAGTTGGGTTAATAGGTTGATATAACCACTGCTTAAAAAATAATTTTAAATCCTTACCAGAAACTTTTTCCATTTCTGCTCTAAACTCACTGGTGGTGGTATTGGCATTAAAATACTTTGCATAATAATTTTGGATTCCTTTTTTGAAATTCTTTTCTCCCATTAAATTTCTAAGCATATGTATTACCCAAGCCCCTTTTTGATAAGTAATACCGCTAGTTACATCTTCTTTTTCTGCAGTTCTTTCACTTACAATACTAAAATCAGGCATTTTAACCGACATATCGTAAACCGACTTTCTAGCTTTAATGATGCCTTTTGTATATTCATCTTTACCATATTCATCTTCTATAAATAATAAAGTAAAGAAGGTTGCAAAGCCTTCGCTTAACCAAGCATCGTCCCAAGTAGTTTCAGTAATAGCATTGCCAAACCATTGATGTGCAATTTCATGAATGACTACATTTCTAGTTCTTTCATCTCTTTTACCTGTGACTAAATCTTCTCCATAAAATATAGCAGAAGAAGTTTCCATACCACCATTTACACTAGGGGTTTGGATATTCGCTAATTTCTCATAAGCATAAGGGCCCACATAATTGGAATAGAATTCTAAAACCTTTTTAGTAGGTTCATCAAAATCATAAAATCCCGCTTCTCTATTTTTTGCATACACCCAAGTTTGAATTGATTTTCCTCTGAATTCATCTACATATTTCACAGCAAAATCGGCTACACCTAAAACAAATAACCAAGAAGATACAGGCACAGATTGTTTCCAATGAGTAAGTCTGTTACTATTACCTAGTTCAGATTCTTCCATTAATAAACCATTGGATACTACTTTATAATGAGAAGGTGCTTTTACGATAAACTCAGAAGTAGCTTTATCATAAGGATGATCAACTATAGGTAGCCAATGTCTTCCACGATTAGGCCAGTTTTCATTAAAAAAACTACGGTCACCTAATTTAGTTGCTCCAATTCTTAAACCATCATAAGGTATACCATGGTATTGAATGGTAAATGTTAATGTTTGATTTTTAGTAGAAGGGGCTGGCAAACTAATAATAAGTTCATCGTTTCCATGCGTATAGTCTACAGCAGTATTATTAACACTTACTGCATCAACTACCATGCCTTTATCTTTTCTTACACTAGTTTTATTAACAAAATCGAGACGAAAATTTTGCATACCTGCTTCTTTGAAATTTACTGTAACTAGTGTTGTTCCTGTAATTTCATTATCTGCATCCGATAAACTTAATTTAAATACATAATGCTTAATATCTATGTTTTTATTAATAGGGTAGGTATCGGCTTTCGATATAAGAGGTATAACAAAGAGTAAGGCCGTTGTAAATAAATTAATAATTCTTTTCATTAGGTAAATGGTATTGTATATTTTATTAAATATTATATTAAATGTTTTATTGTAGCGTTACTTTTTTCAAATAATTACCTTTTGCATCTACCTGAGGAGCAAGGGCCGAATTCACTATAATACCTTCACTAGGAATAATGGTACGCTTAGTTTGACCATTAGCGGTAATTTCAAAAGGCAAAGGCATAAAGAAATTGTTTTGTTTAATTTGAAATTTTTGAAATCCTACTTCTTTCACAGTGATATCTAAAACATTAGTAGTACGTAAAAAGAAATCAAAGAATGGTTTTAAATCTTTTCCAGTAGCTGTACTAAATAATTTTTCTACATCCATTGTAGTAACAAAATTATCATAAGTAGTCTGTGGGTCGGTAGCTAATTTTTTTAAAGTAGGGAAGAATATTTCATCTCCAATTAAGTATCTTAAACTATGCATGAAAAAAGAACCTTTACCATAAATATCTCCACCAGCATATACTTCTTTTTCTGTAATTTCATCACCTGCTGGAACAATGGCAAATCTATTTCTTGAATTACGTCTATGGCCAGCAATAATTTCATCGTAAGCAGGCTCGCCTCCAATTTCTAACATCGCCAATGCTTCTGCATAAGTACCAATGCCTTCTTGGATCCACATATGGCCCCAGTCCTTATTGGTTACTTTATTCGCCCACCACTCATGTGCATATTCATGAAACAAGTTGTCAGAGTAATCTTGGCCTTTAATAGTTTTATACCTAAACAAATTATCAAAAGTAATCATTGTTTGATGCTCCATACCTGAGTTAGGTACTTCAGCAATACCTATTTTTTCTTTAGCCCATGGGTATTCACCAAAATATTTTTCTAAAATTTGGTTGTCTCTTTTTTTAGTGGCAATTACTTTTTTAGCATGCATGGTATCAACTTCTAATACATAATATTCAATGGGTACTTTATTGCCAAGTATAGTGGTTAACTCATCTTTATATACTTTGTATTTGCCTATATTAAATAAAATACAATAGTTGCTAATCGTATAATTTGTTTTCCAATGATAGGTCACTTTATTTTTCTTAGTAGTAGTATTCATTAATAATCCCGGGCCTGCCACTACTAAATGAGAAGGTACGGTTATTTTTAAATCGGCTCCTTCATTGGGCTCGTCGCTTGGATGATCCTTAGAAGGGAAATACATTTTTCCACCCTCAGCTTGAATATTGATAGATATCCAATCATACCCTGCGCTATCTTTTTTCCAAGTAAATCCACCATCCCAAGGAGGCTTAATAGCCACAGGAGGTATACCATTATATTCTATATATACTTTTTGATTACCCACTGCAAAACCAGTTGCAGCAGTTATAAATATTTTATCGTCGTGTTGGTAGAAGGGAGTTACTTTATTATTCACTTTAATTTTAGTAACCTTATATAAATGAATTAAATCCAGTAAAATGGTATCTGTTTTCTTAGACAAATTCAAACTTACCTCAGTAGAACCACTAATAGATTGTTTTGCAATATCCACCTCCAAGGCAATGGTATAATGTCTAATATCCATAATAGCCTGTAAGGGATGTAATTTACCACCAGAAGTAAGGTAGGCGATATCTCTACTATTAATATTATCATCATTTTGACTGTATGCCTGCAGTGATGCCAAGCTTAGCATAACAAGAGTTAGCATTTTACATAAGTTTACACTGAACTGCTTTAGTTGAATACTCAATTTCATTTATTTAAATTTTAGATTTTTGTGAAATTTTCATTAGCTAAATATAATTTTTTTAATGCAGTACCCCTTCATTTAAATGATAATATTTTATAGAATTACAAACTCATTATTTTTTACTTATTCTATTCTAAGTAATTAGTATTGAACTATTTATATTAATTATAAACTACGATTATCTAATATTTATGCTTAAATAGCGCTTTTAATAAACTACCTTCGCGTCACATTTACGCACTATGACATTTCAAGATTTAAATTTAAATACCCCTTTATTAAGAGCTGTTGAAGAACTAGGTTTTACAGAAGCAACAACTATACAGCATAGGGTTTTTCCTATTGTGATGTCGGGTAGAGATGTATGCGGTATTGCACAAACAGGAACAGGAAAAACATTTGCTTATTTATTACCCTGTTTAAGACAATGGAAATTTGATAAAAACAAGGATCCTCAAATATTAATATTAGTACCTACCAGAGAATTAGTGGTACAAGTGGTGGAGGCTGTAACTAAATTAACACCTTATATGAGCGTAAATGCAGTGGGTGTATTTGGAGGGGTGAATATTAATACACAACAAATTGCATTGGAGTCGGGTGCAGATGTTTTAGTAGCCACTCCAGGTCGTCTATTCGATTTAATCATGAATGGGGCTTTCAAAACTAAAATGATTAAGAAATTAGTCATTGATGAAATGGATGAAATGTTGAATTTAGGTTTTAGAAAACAAATCACAAATATTTTAGAACTACTTCCAGCTAAAAGACAAAATTTACTTTTTTCAGCCACCATCACCGATGATGTTGAAAAATTAATGAATGATTATTTTAGTGCACCCATAAGAGTAGAAGCGGCACCTACAGGTACGCCCCTTGAAAATATTATTCAAAATGGGTATGATGTTCCCAATTTTAATACCAAGGTAAATTTATTAGAGCTTTTATTAGCTAGTAACGAGGCCATGACCAAAGTGTTAATATTCGCTGCCACCAAGGCTTTAGCAGATCAACTCTTCGAAAAATTAAATGAAAAGTTTCCTGAAACAGTAGGCGTAATACATTCTAACAAAGAACAAAATCATAGATTCAATACGGTTAAACAATTTAAAGCTGGAGTCTATAAATATTTAATTGCTACTGATGTAATGGCAAGAGGTATCGATGTGGCTGAAGTAACGCATGTTATTAATTTTGATACCCCAGATGTACCAGAAAATTATATTCACCGAATTGGTAGAACAGGAAGAGCTGATAAAAAAGGAATCTCAATAACTTTCATTACAGAAAAAGAAAAAGTTTTACAAAAAGCAATAGAAACTTTAATGAAGCAAGAAATTCCAATGTTGGCTTTACCTGCCGACTTAGAAATTTCAGCAATTCTTACAGAAGACGAGAAGCCTAAAGTTCGAATGAAGATTATTCAAATTAAAGTGCCTAAGAAAGAAGAATCGGGGCCAGCGTTCCATGAAAAATCGGCTAAAAATAGTAAAGTGAATGTACGCAAGAATAGAAAAGAGATAATGCAGAAAAAATACGGCAAGCCTATTTCAAGAGGAGGCAAGAAATAAAAAAAGCATTATAAAAAATAGTAGACAAAGTAAAAGGCCCTTAGATTTTCTTAAGGGCCTTTTTATAAAATATATTAAAATCTCTCAGTAGCTGCAAAGAAGAAGTTTCCTTCTATTTGTGCATTTTCATCACTGTCACTTCCATGAACAGCATTTTCTCCCATAGAAGCAGCGAAATTCTTTCTAATAGTACCTTCTTCTGCTTGAGCAGGGTTAGTCGCTCCAATTAATTTTCTAAAATCGGCAACAGCATTGTCTTTTTCTAAGATAGCGGCTACAATTGGGCCAGAACTCATAAAGGCTACTAATTCACCGTAAAAAGGGCGTTCCTTATGCACTTCATAGAATTGACCAGCCTGTTCCACTGTTAATTTTGTCCATTTCATAGCTTTAACGCTAAATCCAGCCTTAATAATTTGGTCTAAAATAGCTCCAGTATAGCCTTTTGAAGTGGCATCTGGCTTAATCATCGTAAATGTGCGGTTCATAGTTAATTTATTATTAGTTGCTAATTGCAGGCGCAAAATTACTGAAAAACATCTGATTTACGCTAAATTTGTGCCTCTATGCAATCAATTGAACAATTTTACCCCATTCTAAGTCAACCTTTTAAGGCTGTTATTACCTCGCATCAAAAGCCAGACGGCGATGCGATGGGCTCAAGTTTGGGTCTATATCATTTTTTAAAGCAGTTGGGGCATGAGGTAACTGTGATTTCTCCTACCAATTGGGCTTCCTTTTTAGATTGGATGCCAGGTTCGGAAGAGGTGATGGATTTTGAAGCGAATAAAGAAAAAGCAACTAGTATTATTCAAGCTGCCGATTATGTTTTCTGTTTAGATTTTAATATCCTACATAGAACTAAACATTTAGAACCTATTATTAAAGAGGCAAAAGCACTTAAAATATTAGTGGATCATCACCAACAGCCCGATACGCCTTCATTTGCATATGGTATTAGTGATGTAATGATGAGCTCCACTTGTGAAATGATTTATAATTTCATCGTAGGATCTGGGCATCGTAATTTAATAAATCTTGATATTGCTGCTTGTTTATATACAGGGCTAATGACCGATACTGGTTCTTTTCGTTTTCCTTCTACCACAGCATCTGTTCATAAAATTGTAGCGCATTTAAAAGAGTTAGGCCTACAGCATTCATTAATACATGAAAAAATCTATGATAATTCATCAGAAGGCAGATTAAAGTTTATGGGGAATGCTTTTTTAAATAGAATGACGGTGCTACCTGAATTAAATACAGCTATTATGGCCATACCCAAGACCGACATATATAAGTTCGATTTAAAAACAGGGGATACCGAAGGATTGGTTAATTATTTGCTATCCATTGAAGGAATTAAGCTAGCCGCCATCGTAATTGACAGAGAAGAAGAAAGAAAATGGAGCTTTAGGAGCAAAGGTAACTTCGATGTTAATATATTTGCACGCACTCATTTTGAAGGGGGAGGACATGCCAATGCGGCTGGTGGAAGATCTTCGAAATCTGTGGAAGAAACCGCAACCGATTTTAAAACCATTATAAAAGAGTATAAATCACAATTAACACAATTAAAATAAAAATGATAAAATCAACATTAAAGTTAGTGGCTGCTATTGTCTTGTTTGCAAGTTGTAACCAATATGAAAAAGCCCCATCTGGTATGCCTTACAAAATTACACACGGTAGTGGTAATGAAAAATTATTGCAACAAGGTCAATACGTTAAATTAAATGTAGAGTACAAGTTAAAATCTAAAGACACTACTTTAAGTTCAACTTATGGCATGATACCTGTTTATTTCCCTATTGATACAGCTCGTTTAGGTAAATATACTTTCACAGAAGTTATTATGAAATGTAGAAAAGGAGACAAGATTGAATTCTCTTTAAGCATTGATACTTTAGTAAACATGAAAGCTTTACAATTAAATGAAGTATTTAAAACAAAAGATATTATTTTAGGTAAAGCTGAAATCGTAGATGTATTTACAGATGTTAAATTAGTAGATGAAGATTACAAGAAAGAGCAAGACAAGGAAAAAGCAAGAGAAATTAGCGCTATTGCTGCTTACTTAGCTAAAAATAAAATTACGGCTGTTCAATCTCCAGAAGGAGTATTTGTAGTTACTAAAGAAGCAGGTGATGCTGCTAACAGAATTGACTCTACAAAAATTGCAAGCGTTTTTTACAAAGGATATACTTTGAAGGGTGATGTATTTGATTCAAATATAAACCCTAACGATCCAACTGCTAAACCTTACGAAGTAAAAGTAGGTACAGGTGCTGTCATTCCAGGTTGGGATATTGGATTGAAGTATTTTGGTAAAGGAGGAAAAGGCGTTTTATATATTCCTGCAATGTTGGCTTATGGCCCACAAGCAAATGGTGTTATTAAAGCTTATGATAACTTAGCCTTTGATATTGAAATTAAAGATGTAACGGCTGCTCCAAAAGCAAGCACTGTTGCACCGCCACCGCCACCAATGCAAAAATAAAAACTAGCATAAATAATTTATAGAAATTATAAATTAAATATTAAGATTTATTGAATTCAAAAATGCTTCTCCTAATAAGAGGAGCATTTTTATTGTAGATAGGGTAGTAATTTAATTATTTCAGCAGCTTCTTTCACATCATGAACTCTTACAATAGCTGCACCCTTTAATAAGCCCACTGTATTTACAATGGTGGTGGCGTTTAAAGCATCCTTTGATTCAATACCTAATGTTTTATATAAACTAGACTTTCTTGAAGCCCCCAATAAAATAGGAAGCCCCCCTTTTTTTAATTCATTCATTTTTTTAACGATCGTAAAATTCTCTTCTACTGTTTTCCCAAAACCAAAACCAGGGTCTATTACCCAATGTTCAATACCATATTTTGATAATAATTTCTTTTTGGCTTCGAAATAACTAATAAGAGTTGCTATAATATCTTCTCTTGGTTCCACCTTATGCATACTTTCCATTCCACCTGTTAAATGCATACCAATATAACCTGCATTATTTTTTGCCACTACTGTTAATATATTTTCATCAAAGCCTCCACAACTAATATCATTAATAATATGTGCACCCGCTTTTAAAGCAGCCTCCGCCACGGAAGCATAAAAAGTATCTACCGAAATAAGTTGTTTAGGATAGGCTTGGTGAATGGCTTCAATGTAGGGAATGAGTCTTTGAATTTCAATTTCGGCACCCTCCATATGGGCACCTGGCCTCGTACTTTGTGCACCAATATCTATAATGCTTGCACCTTCTTGAATAAATAAATGGGCCTGCGCTATAGCGCTATCAATATTTGAATGACGGCTAGCTTCATAAAATGAATCTGGTGTTAGATTTAAAATACCCATAACCTGGGGGGTCGTAATTTGCCATTCTAGATCTTTGGCAGGTATTTTAAACATGGTTTTAATTTAAGCTTATTTGATTATCTTGCAGTGGTTCAAAGATATTAATTAACAAAGTAATCGGACGAAATTTAATGAGTCAAACTTCCGCACAATTTGATCAAGCCATTGCCTCTTGCAGTGATATTTTTATTAAAAAAACAAAGGATTATGGCACTGCCTGGAGAGTATTAAGAATTATCTCTGTTGTAGACCAAATTTTTATAAAGGCTTTACGTATTCGCACCATCCAAGATTTGGGTACCCAGAAGGTAGAAGACGATATTCAATCAGAATTCAAAGGCATTCTAAATTATGCCGTTATTGGTTTAATTCAATTAAAATTGGGCGACCCTAAGGTAGACGAACTACCTGTTGATCAAGTACAAAGTCTTTACCATGAAAATGTGCTTTTCGCCAAAACTACCATGATGGACAAAAATCATGATTATGGAGAAGCTTGGAGAGATATGAGTCAAGAAAGTTATGCCGATTTAATTTTAATGAAATTAATGCGCATTAGACAAATTTTGACCAACGACGGAAAAACCCTTATTAGTGAAGGCATAGATGCTAATTTTGTTGATATCTTAAATTATTCAGCCTTTGCCTTAATACAAATGGCTGAAGGCAAACATTAAAAATAAGCCATGCAAAACTTTCTTAAAATTTTACGCTGGTCAGTAGGTATATTGTTTATTTTTTCTGGCTTAATTAAAGCCAATGACCCTTTAGGCCTAAGCTATAAAATGCAAGAATTTTTTGATGTTTGGGGCATACAATTTCTAGCTGATTATACTTTAGGTTTTGCCTTAGTAATGAATACCCTTGAAATAGTAGCAGGTATTGCCTTACTTATACAATTTCCTTATAAACAAACGCTATGGTTACTATTAGGGCTCATTGTATTTTTTACTTTCCTTACAGGCTATGCCTTATTTTCTGGAAAAATTAAAACCTGTGGCTGTTTTGGAGACTGCATTCCTTTAACACCTAAGACCTCCTTTATCAAAGACATAGTGCTGCTAGTGTCCATTCTTATTTTACTTATTAATCATAAAAAAGCAAAGTCCAACACAAATAAGTATCTAGGTATTTTTGTTTTACTATTAACTACATCATTAGTAGGCTATGGTCAATACTATGTACTTGAACATTTACCTGTGATTGACTGTCTGCCTTATAAAGTGGGTAATAATATTGTAGATAAAATGAAAGAACCTGAAGGCGCTATAAAAGACAGCGTTTCTATACAAATGGAATTTGAGAAAGCAGGCAAAACTTATTTTTTTGACGCCAATCAATTCCCTGATAATTTTGATTCTACTTATGTTTATAAAAATAGAAAAGAAGTAGTAGTGAGTAAAGGCAATGGATTGGTTCCCGCCATTATCGATTTTGAAATAACGAATGTAAATGGGGAAGACACCACCCAGGCTTTGTTTGCCACTGAAATTCCTTATGTATTAGTTTTTACAGGCAAAATAGAAGCCAATGTCCCTTGGGAGAATTTACTAAGTTCATTACATAAAGAATACAAGCTGGTATATATTGTTACTGCCGATAAAGCAGGTGCCGGGCAATTTTTAGCCAAAGAAAATATTTTAATAGGGGATATTACAATGATAAAAACAGCAGCACGTGTTTGGCCTAGCTTATTTGTAATGAATGGTTCTACCATCATGCAAAAAACGAGCTACATCGACTACTTAGGAAACTAGTATTCAGGATAATTTTTAATTAGCTAAATTTTACTAAAATAAAAGGAACGTTAAAACTTATTTAATAATAACTTCTGTGATGGTGTTTTCACCCATCTTCTCATTTACCCTTTCTATAATTTGAATTTTCTGGAAACCTAATTCATTTTTTAAAGGGCC
>Ga0102899_1000620_pt1 | contig 11688 bp, 10 predicted proteins | sample Colrivmeta1555B3_FD_78455 | JGI IMG/M metagenome (GOLD analysis project Ga0102899, IMG submission 78455) | Estuarine microbial communities from the Columbia River estuary - metaG 1555B-3 | ecosystem: Environmental > Aquatic > Marine > Intertidal zone > Estuary | place: USA: Columbia River... | reverse complement strand
TGCGCAATCGCTTTTGGCATAGTTGCGCTAAACATTAACGTTTGATGCTTTTCTGGAAGATGAGAGATAATTGTTTTTAAATCTTCTGCAAATCCCATGTCTAACATTCTGTCTGCTTCATCCAAAACGAGGTGTTTAACTTTTTTAAAGTTGACATAACCAAGCTTTAAGTGGGAGATAAGTTTACCTGGAGTAGCAACTATGATATCGGTACCGTTAACCAAAGCATCTTTTTCAATTTGCCAATCTTTTCCACCGCCTCCACCATATACAGCAAGAGATCCAACGGAAACGAAATAGGATAATCCTTGAATTTGTTGTTCAATTTGAATAGCTAATTCTCTTGTAGGAACAATAATTAATGTATCAACAGAGGTGTCTGCTTTGCCAACAAGTTTATTTAATATTGGAATTACAAAAGCACCTGTTTTTCCTGTTCCTGTTTGAGCGCATGCAATGATATCTCGATTGCTTAATATGATCGGGATAGCTTGTTCTTGAATTGGAGTTGCATCTTCAAACCCCATATATGATAAAGCTTCTATTAGCTCATCTTTTAACTTTAAATCTGTGAATTTCATGTAGAAAATTTCATTATTGGCTTAAAGATACTGATTCTATAGCAAAGCGTGTTCTATTCAAATTTATATAGGACAAAATCAACTCTTCTGTTTTTCTGTTCGTCTTCTTTGGTTTTTTCAGGAAAGATAAATGGTACTTTATCTGAATATCCAGCGAATGTCATTCTATTTGTGTTGATTCCTTCTCGTTTCAAGTATTTATAAACCTGTTTGGCTCTTCTTTTACTTAATCGCTGTTGAGGTCCACAACATACGTGACCTCTAATGTGAATCATTAACTCATTATCGTTATTTAAAATTTCAACCAGTTGCTCAAGGAGGTATTGATAGTTAAGGTCAATTTTAAAATTCCGACCAAAGTATTCCATTCTATGTTGATAAATGTATCCCGTCGAATCAGTTGGCAAGGCCATTGAACCGATGGAGTTTAAAAGAATCAATAAAGCGAAAATAGATTTCATAACGCTTCTTTTGTGAAAATTACGTCGACCCTTCGATTCGTGCTTCTGTCTTCAGATGTTAATTCAGGAAATCGGATTGGTTGTGTGTTGCTATATCCTTTAAATGTCAATCGCGATTTTTCAATGCCATTTTCAATGAGATACTTATATACTGTTTTTGCTCTAGCTTTGCTTATCCTCATATTATTTCCGCAGCAGACATGACCACGTATATGGACAGTTAAATTTGGATAAGTTTTAAGGGTTTCAGTAAGGTGGTTGAGGTAGGGTTGTGATTCTTTTTTAATTTGATTTTTATCGCCTATAAATTGTATCGGAAGTACAACTGGAACATTTTCTATTATGTCATTTAAATTGGATGTTTTGTAAACTTTTTCTTCCGTGTTTATTGTTACTTCTGTTGGATTTATAATTGTAGAGTCAATTACCATTGGAGTAGTTGATTTTTTTTTGATATTTTTTGAAACGTAATAGTATAAGTCTACACGATGCCAGTTAACAGGAGAAAAATTTAAGTTTATTTTTTGATTTCCGTAGCTATTTATGAATTGAAGGTCTTCCTCTATTTGCAAATAGTCTTGAATAAATTGAATGTAAGAATTTGAAGTCTCTATACTTTGATCGCGTGAATTTTGTATCTCTGCAAAACCATTAATTTCAATTATTTGGGTTTCAATACTATCTCTTAACGATTTAAGTAATTCTAATTGAGACATTGAATACTCTGTGGGTTTCAATGTTTGATTATTAAAATAGATAGAAACTTGTTTTATTTCCGCAAAAACAAAATTTGAGCATAGAAGCAATATAAACAATAGTAGTTTCATTGTTTACTTTAACGTTGAGTTAATGAATTTTGTTTCAAAAAAAAAGCACCTATTTACTAGGTGCTTTTTTTTGTCATGTTAGTGTGCGTTATTTGAATTTGCTAATATCAACTTTTGCATTAATTGTCATTGATTTAAGCGTTCCAGATAAATTCATTTCTCCGATAGAAACATTTATGTTTGTTGGGAATAAAAATCCACCAAAAACTTTGTAATTACTATAACCAATAGTAGATTCTTGTGTTTCACCTTCAACAGTTTTTATTGAAATGGTTTGAACTTTGTAAAAAGTTTCCTTATCAAAATAATCATATGTTTCAGAATCGCCGTCGTCTAATTTTAAAACATAGCAAGCTTTACCATTGAAGTTTTCAATTCCAATTAATTCAAAGTTCATTCCACTTAATGAGTAGTTCATTTCAGGAATAATTCCAAATGATTTCTTTTTTGAACTAATGGCTTCATCAGTCATTGTTTTTGATCCTGTTTGCATATTCCATTCAGCACCAGTGGTCCCGTCAAAATATGATTTCTGAAATGCCATACCATTACCTTCCATTTTTGTACCTTCAAAAGATGGTTTCATCCAAACTTTAGTTGATGTCATTGGAAAAGGCATTTGTTCCATTGTGTATTCGATTACTTCTTCATAAGATTTAGTTTTCTTCATTTTTTTAGCTAGAGCTTTTCCTTCTGAACCATCAGCAATAACACTTGTATATTTTGATAACAATTCTTCAGCGGAAATGTCTGCAGGGATTCTATCCACAACTTCATTTGCAAATGCATCTAGCTTTTCAATCTTTTTATCAGAATCAAAAGCTTTAAGTTTTTCTACTACCTCTTCGTTTCCTACAACAATAATATTTGCTTTTGTTGAAGTAAAGTACTTTTTAGCAACCATTTTTAGATCTGCAATTGAAACAGCATCTAGTTTTTGTAAATAAGTTTGGTAATAATCTTTTGGTAAATCATCTTTAATGATTGATAAAGCAAATCTAGCAACAGTAGCAGGCGATTCTAAAGATCTTGCAAATCCACCAGCCATTGATGATTTAGTTAATGATAATTCACTTTGCAATACATCTTCAGTGATTAATTTTTCTATTTCAAATAGAATTTGAGTTATTGCGCTATCTGTCACTTCATTTCTGAAATTACCACCAGCGGATAAATAACTTCCATTTTGATTTACATTTAGACTTGAATAACATCCATAAGTGTATGCCTTATCTTCACGTAAATTCTGCATCAGTCTTGTACCAAAACCACCTCCGCCTAGGATTCCGTTTAGAACCTTTAACTTCAGATAATCTTCGTGACCAGCCTTGATGTCGATAGGGAAAGAGATGTAAACAACCGATTGAACAGCTCCTGGTTTATTAACAAAAAACACTCTGTTGCCATCATTTAGTTTATTTGAAGTTAACATTGTATTATAAATGTTTCCTCCAGTCCACTCAGAAAAATAGTTGTTAACGGCTTTTTCAACTTCAGCCTTTGTAATGTCTCCAATAACTACTAAATAACTACCGTTTGGAGTAAACACATCGTTGTAATAATCTATAATTGCTGTTCTATTTATGTTACTAAGTGTTGCTTCAGTCATTACTTCTCCATAAGGGTGTCCCATTGGATAAATAACTTTAGACATCACATTTTTAGCAATTGTTCCTCCATCAGATTTTGCAGAAATTAAACTTGATTCAAATTGTTTAATAATTCTGTTTACTTCATCTTCTGGAAAGTTTACATTCATCAAAACATCAGACATAACTGATAAGCCTTTATCCATGTGTTTTGTAAGACATGACATGCTGATTGAATTATTGTCAGCATTTAAGGAAGCTCCGATGTAATCAATTTCTCCATCAATTTCATCTTTTGTTCTGTTTTTTGTCCCTGATAGTATCAATGATCCAGCAACATCTGATAACCCTGCTAATTTATTGTAAGCTTTTGGAGTACTTCCCATTACTAAGTCGAAAGTTACTCTTGGAAGTTTGTGATTCTCAGATAAGATAACAGTTATTCCATTCGAAGTTTTAAAAACTTCAGAATCTTTAATGTTTATTGTTGGGGCGATACCTGCCTTTGGTTTGATTGACCTGTCTAATTGTCCGAATAAAATCGAAGGGCTAATTAAACAAAGTCCTATTATGAAATTTTTCATGTGTTCTTATTTTGACTCGATTGGTAAATAATGTAAAATGATACGAGCATCCTGAGTTAAATATTTTTTAGCAACTCTTTGAATATCTTCCCTTGTTACTGATAAGTAATTCGCTAATTCAGTGTTGATTTTTTCAGCACCTCCAGAGTAAACATGATTATCTGCTAAATTTTCAGCAATTCCAGCAATTGATGCATTGGAAGAAATGAATTGATTTTCAAATTGATTTCTAATTTTTTCAAATTCTTCTTGAGTGATTAATTCATTTTTAATCAATTCTATTTGCGCATCGAATTCTGTTTGGATGTCATCAAGACTTTTATCCTTTGCCGCGATTGCCGCAAAAATTCCAAGACCTGCATCTTCAAGACCATATGCGAATGAAAATGCAAATGATGCCATTTGTTTTCTTTCAACCAATGTCTTATTGATTCTTGAAGAAGCACCACCAGATAGGACCTCATTCATCATTTCTAATGCGTACATGTCTTTATGAGTGTTCTCAGGGAATTGATATGACATGAAAATAGCTGGTAATTGAATGTTATCATAAACAACATCCTTAATTACACCGTCTAATTTTTCCGTTACTTTTTCTGGTCTTGGGATTTCGATAGGTGTATTCGCGTATTTTGATAGCAAAGCCGCTGCTGCCTTATCTTTCGATTTCATGAAGTTGTTTGCATCAAATTTGTCTTTCGAAACAGCATATTTGGCAACAAAAGCTTTGTCATCCATTTCTTCAAAATCACGGAATAGATTAATCGCTTGACCTTTAGGCATTGTTCCGAAATATTTCGCTACCCATTTTTTTGTGTCTTCAATATTGATGTCACCAGCAATAGAAATAGTTGCATTTGCAGGAACATAAAATGTTCTGTAAAAATCAACGTAATCTTCTTGTTGCGCAGCATCTAGATGCTCCATACTCCCAATTGGAACCCAGTTATAAGGGTGTTCTTTAAACATTCTTTTGAATGTTTCAGTAATAAATGAAGCGTATGGTTGGTTGTCAACACGTTGTCTTTTTTCTTCTTTAACTACACTTCGTTGTGTTTCAATTCCAACATTTTCAACTTTCGCGTGCAACATTCTCTCTGCTTCTAACCAAATTCCAAGTTCAACTTGGTTTGAAGGTAAAATTTCAAAGTAAAATGTACGGTCTTGAGAGGTGTTAGCGTTAAGCATACCACCATTGCTTTCTACCAATTCGTCGTACTCACCTCTTTCAATGTTTTGAGACCCTTCAAATAGTAAATGTTCAAAGAAATGAGCAAATCCTGTTCTGTCTGCTTTTTCATTTTTTGAACCAACGTGGTACAAAACAGATACTGCAACAATTGGAGTTGCGTGTTCTTCATGTAAAATTACATGGATTCCATTGTCTAAGTCATACTCGACGTATTCGATTTTTCTTTGCGATTGAGCTAAAAAAACGGAGGCCAAGAAACTTACAAGTAAAATATGTTTCATTTATTTCAGTTTTTGTGAATGACAAAGTAAGTAAGATTTAATTAAAAAAGTCAAGCAAATTTATATACGGCTACAAATCATTAAGAGTGGTTTATTTAATTGGCTTGAAATTTGATTAAATTTGAGCATGTTCAAAAACATTGTATTTTTTTTAATTTTCTGTTCTTCGAGTGTGTTTTCTCAGGAAGTTGTTCCATTAATTGATTTCAATGGCTATTTCCGAAGTTTTCAAAATGGATTTTTCCGTCAATTAGAATTTCAAAGAATTCGAAATTATAAGTTTGGAGATAATGTTGTTGGTTATACTGATAATAGAGGGAATTTGAGAGTTTTTGATGGCGGGAAACCTAATGATCTTGCAAATGTTGATGCTGAATATGAAGTTTCAGATAACTTATTGACTTGGAAGATTGGTCCTACACTAAATGTTTGGGATCAAGGGAATTTAAAAACATTGACATTTAATGCGGATAATTATTTTGTAAAAGACAGTATTATTGTTTTTCAAGACACGCGTTTTAATACTCTTAATGTTTATTACAAGAATGAAATTATTCCCTTAACCCTTTCTTCAGGACAAAGTATTATTCCAGATTGCGTCGGAGAAAATATTATTGCATACAGAGATAATGGTAATTTTTACAAAGTTTTTTGGAATGGCAATATTTATGATTTGGACGTTTGGCACAATCCAATAATTTTTGAGGCTGGGACTAATATCCTAGCTTTTAATGATCCAATTAATGGAACTTTTGCACTGTTTGAAAACGGTCAGTTTTTAGATCTAGAGAATTTTTATGTTGAGCGTTACAAAGCAGGAAATGAATCTGTTGTTTATACAGATCGTTCAGGGAATTTCATGAGATATCATAATGGGAAGAAACAAAAGATTTCAAGTTTTATTCCTACGAATTGGGATTTGAAAGACGATGTTTTATTCTGGGTTGAGAATGGAATTTCTTTCGCTTTAATCGATGATGTTAAAGTTGAATTGGGTCGGTATAAAATTGATGACTTTATAATCAAGAATAAAATGATTGCATATAGAAACATCCAAGGCGGCGTTAGTTGTGTCTATAATGGAGAAGTAAAGGAGTTAACATTGCAGCGTGACGCTCAATTTTCAATCCATGGAAATGCCGTTTTAGTTGAATTATTTAATAAATCTTTTGTCTTGTTTAAGGAAGGTGTTAAAACCACTTTGTAAATTACTTTTCAACATTTTTCTTATTCCTATAAAGACTCACTATCTTTGGATTCTAAAATTTAAAATTCAAATAAGATGAATGATTGGTTCACTGTAAAAATAAAATACACAAAAGAATTAGATAATGGTACGTTTAAGAGGGTTTCTGAGCCTTATTTAATAGCGTCCATGTCATTTACCGATGCAGAAGCAAGAGTGTATGAAGAGTTGGGTAATGTGATTAGAGGTGAATTTAATGTAGTCGGAATTACGCGAACTGAAATTCATGATATTTTCTTTTACGATGACGCCGATACGTGGTTTAAATGTAAAGTTCGTTACGATAGTGCTGATGCTGACACAGAAAAATCAAAAAAGGTAAATCAAAACTTTTTGGTTTCTGCGTCTTCTGTAAAAGAGGCGTTTGAGAGAATTAAAGAAAGCTTATCTACTTTGATGGTTGATTTTGAAATTCCTTCTGTAATTCTTTCACCAATCGTTGAAATTTTCCCTAGAGTGGAAGATATGGATAGAGAGATTTCTCGAAAGCCAATTGAAACTGTTCAAGAATCGGATGATTTTGAGGAAGAGAAAGGTAAAGGAGCTGTTTTTAGTGCGTCAGGATCTGATTTTGATGATGAAGATGATATTGAAACGGAAGTTGAAGACGAATACGATGCTGATTAAGTTATTATGAAAAAAATTATTGAAGATTTTAAACATGGTCATCATGAGTTTGAAAATGGTCATTTAGATGAGTTTGAAGCAAACGATCCGTTTAAAATTTTTGAAAGTTGGATAACTGAAGCTACAAATTCAAAAGAGTTGGAGCCTAATGCTTTTGTATTGTCTACAGTAAATTCAATTGGAGAGCCTAACTCAAGGATTTTGTACTTGAAGGATGTCATAGAGAATGAGTTCGTTTTTTATACAAATTATGAATCTCAAAAAGGCAGGGAGCTTATTGGTAACCCAAATGTTTCAATGCTTTTTTTCTGGCCAAATGGATCAAGACAAATTCGAATTTCTGGAGTGTGTGAGAAAGTTAAATCAGAAATTAGTGATGATTATTTCAATTCTCGACCAAGGTCAAGTAAAATTGGAGCTTGGGCATCAAAACAAAGTGAAGAAGTTGAAAATCGAAAAGTAATAGAAGATCAGGTTTCTTTTTATGAGTCTAAATTTGAAGATGAGGTGCCACGACCAGATTTTTGGGGTGGTTACAAAATTAAACCTACTAAATTCGAGTTCTGGCAAGGTAGACCTTCTCGTTTGCATGATAGACTTGTTTTTAAAGAAAATAAGGGTATTTGGAATTACCATAGAATCAACCCTTAGTCATGTTAGAAATAAATCCAATCCTTTTTTCCTTATCAAATGGAATTCGTGTAGCATTTGTTAAAAATGATGCTTTTGTAGCACATTTAGGTGTGATGATATTGGCCGGATCGCGCTTCGAAAATGAAGATGAAGTTGGTTTAGCTCATTTTGTTGAACATTGTATTTTTAAAGGAACAGAAAAAAGAAAAGCATTCGATATCTATACAGAGTTAGATTCTGTGGGAGGTGAATTAAATGCATACACGAATAAAGAAGAACTTTGTGTTCATGCTTCGTTCAGGAAAAATTATTTATCGGTTGCAACTGAATTGTTAGGAGATATTGTTCAAAACAGTAATTTTCCAATCAAAGAAATTGAGAAAGAAAAAAAGGTAGTCAAAGATGAAATCATCTCTTATCTTGATGCTCCTTCTGAAAGAATTCATGATGATTTTGAATCTTATTTATTTAAAAATAATCCATTAGGAAATAACATTTTAGGAACGAAAAAGAGTCTCAAAAGTTTTACTCCTGAAATGCTTGAAAGTTATACTTCTCGACTTTTCTTTGGTGAAAACATGGTAATTTCAGTTGTTGGTGATTTCAATGAAAGTGATTTGAAAAAGCAATTAGAGAGTGATTTTGGAGGATTGCCTAAAACAGGAGTCGCACCGAAAGAGATTCCAGTTCAAAAAGTCAAAGGCTTTAAGAAAAAAGAAAAGAAGTCAAATTATCAATCGCATATAGTCTCAGGGGCATACGCTCCTTCTTATAATGATAAGCGAAGAAGCGCAATGACTTTAATGGTGAATTATCTTGGTGGACCGGCATTAAATTCTCGTCTAGCTCTTTCTTTGAGAGAGAAACATGGTTATGCCTATAATGTAGAAGCGTCTTATACTGCTTATTCAGAATCAGGCTATTGGAGTGTTTATGTTGGAACTGAAAATAAAAACATTGATAAATCTGTCAATTTAATCGCCAAAGAGCTAAAATTGTTGCGAACTAAACTCATTGATCCAGTAGCATTAGAGCATGCTAAAGAGCAGTTAAAAGGTCATATAGCTTTGTCACTGGATAGTAATTTGGAAGTGATGTTTAATCTTGCTAAAAATATTTTAATATTCAATAGAGTAGATAGTGTTAAGGAGATTTATGATCAAATTGATCAAATTACCGCAAATGATATTCAATCGCTCGCACAAGAAGTTTTTGCTGAAGAGTTAATCTCATCACTAATTTATATTCAAGACTAAATTTCTTCCATCTAATTATTGATTTTAATGTCATTTTTATATCTTTAAGAAACTAAAAAAAAAGAAATGGGATATTACAAGACAATTGATGGTAAAAAATATGATGGTGAAATTATCGAGTTAGCTGAATCGTTAGTTGATGGAGCTGGTGATGGTAGAATCTCTCAAGCTGACGCTGAAAAATTATTCGAGGCAGTAAGAGATGGTAATTCATATACTGATATTGAAAAAGATACAATGGCATATGTTCGTGAGAACTTTAAATGGACTGATTCTGCTGACGAATGGTTTAGAACGGAGATCAGAAAATGGGCCGCTACTAAATAATTAACTGAAAGATATAGTTAATAGTCACTCAATTGAGTGACTATTTTTTTTGAAATTAAAAATAAATGAAAGAATCAATTAATTCACTTTTTAGGAATAGGGTCAATTTAATTTTAGTGCTTTTTTTCTGTGTCTACGGATTGATTTCATTCGTTAATCATTACTTTTTTAGAACTGCTTGTCTTGATTTAGGTCTTTATACAAATGCCTTGTTTGATTACAGTCATTTTCAATTTAATGACAGCTTGGCGTTTAAGTCTATTCCTGAAAATTTACTGTCCGATCATTTTGACCTCTATTTAATGATGTTTTCACCATTCTCATTATTATTTGGATCGTATACTTTGTTAATAGTTCAAATAGTTGCTGTATTAATCGGGGCAAAGGGGATTTATTCGTATTTCAACATCGATGATGATCAAAAGAAATGGGCGCTACCCGCAATGTTGTTTTTTCTTACATTTTTCGGAATATATAGCGCTTTAAGCTTCGATTATCATAGTAATGTCGTGGCTGCTTGTCTTCTGCCTTGGTTTTTTGTTTTTGTAAAAAAGAAAAAGTTAATTCCTGCATTTTTGCTGCTTTTATTAGTTGTTGTAGCAAAAGAGAATATTTCACTTTGGGTCGGTTTTGTTTGTTTTGGATTAGTCTTTGAATATCTAAAAGATCGAAAGATGCGATTATTTCTCATCCTATTAGGATTGTTTTGTTTCATTTATTTCGTGGCAATTACAATGGCTGTTATGCCTATGTTGTCTTCAAGTAAGGAATATGCGCATTTTCAATATGAGGTTTTGGGCAACAACTTTAAAGATGCAATTCTACATCTTATCGCTCATCCCATCGACTCAATAAAAACAATGTTCATTAATCATAATAAGTCTCAATTTGGCAATTATGTCAAGCTTGAGTTATTTGGAGTATTGATTGGAGCTGGATTTTTGATTTTGTTTCGACGACCTTATTTTATAATAATGCTTTTGCCTATTTTTTTTCAGAAACTATTTCATAACAATCCAAATATGTGGGGGGTGTTAATGCAATATTCGATAGAGTTTGCTCCTATATTGGCAATAGGTATTTTTACCATCATATCAAAAGGGGCAAAGGAAAGGCTAAATAAAATTGCATCTTATTTAATAATCATAAGTAGCTTGGTTACTACCATCTATGTAATTAACAAGAAAGGTCCTTTTAATAATAATACAGAGATTTGTTTTTATAGTAAGGAGCATTATCATAAGAACTACAATGTTAATGATGTTTATGAAGCAATGAAATTAATTCCTGCCTCCGCAAAAGTCTCTGCGCAGTCTTGTTATTTACCGCATTTAGCTTTAAGAGACTTTATTTATCAATTCCCAAGAATTGATGATGCAGACTATCTTATTTATTCTATGAACGAAAACCCATATCCTTTTGATCATGATGAATTCCCGATTTTTATTCAAAAACTAGAAAATTCGAGTGATTGGAAAGTTATTTATAAAAACAGTCATTTACGCATTCTGAAGAAAAAAGGCATCTAAAAAGTCTATATTTATCAAGTGTTGACATTTTTAAGGGGGGGGGTGTTGATAAAAAAATGTATTTTTCTGCAACTACCCCCTTATTTTTAGTGTACATTTGTAAAAAAAAAAATAAAAGCAAATGGCAAATCAAAGAATGCAGGCGTATTATGATGTTTTACATAGGACTCCTAAACAAAGCACATATGATGGAAAAATTTCCGAAATCTTTGGGGAAAATGTCTTTCATACGGATGTAATGCGTGAATATCTTCCAAGCGAAGCTTTTAAATCTATGGTTGAAGCGATCGAAAGTGGTGCTAGATTGGATAGAAAAATGGCAGATCAAGTCGCTTCAGCAATGAAGGACTGGGCAATAACAAAAGGTGCTACACATTACACACACTGGTTTCAACCTTTAACAGGAGCAACGGCTGAAAAGCACGATGCCTTTTTTAAGCCTGTTGGAGCAGGGAAGGCAATTGAAAGATTTGATGGTGACTTGTTAGTTCAGCAAGAGCCAGATGCTTCTTCTTTTCCAAATGGTGGAATAAGAAATACATTTGAAGCGAGAGG
>Ga0102899_1000616_pt1 | contig 11705 bp, 7 predicted proteins | sample Colrivmeta1555B3_FD_78455 | JGI IMG/M metagenome (GOLD analysis project Ga0102899, IMG submission 78455) | Estuarine microbial communities from the Columbia River estuary - metaG 1555B-3 | ecosystem: Environmental > Aquatic > Marine > Intertidal zone > Estuary | place: USA: Columbia River Estuary... | reverse complement strand
TTAGGAAAAGCATTGTCTGGAGGAGCATACCCTGTTTCTGCTGTGCTTGCGAATGATGAAATAATGATGGTTATTAAACCAGGTCAACATGGTTCTACATTTGGTGGTAATCCTGTTGCTGCAAAAGTTGCTGTTGCTGCTTTAGAGGTTGTGGTCGATGAAAAACTAGCAGAAAATTCAGAAAGATTAGGGGTGATTTTCAGAAATGAAATGCAACGTATCATTGATAAATCTGATTTGATATTAAAAGTTCGAGGTAAAGGATTGTTAAATGCAATTATTGTAAACGATACTGAAGAAAGTGATACTGCATGGAGATTGTGTTTAAGCTTGAGAGATAACGGTCTTTTAGCAAAGCCAACTCATGGGAACATTATTCGTTTTGCTCCACCATTGGTTATGACAGAAGAGCAACTAATGGCTTGTGTCGGAATAATTGAAAAAACAATTACAGAGTTTAAAAAATAGTTTAAATGCCTCTTAATTGAGGCATTTTTTATAACATGAAGAAAAAGGAACTTCAAAATAGAATCATATTACTTGAGACGGAATTACGGTCTTTAAAGAAAGAGCTATGTCAACATTTTGAGGAGCCAACAACAGTCATAGTGCCTGATGCCTTTTCGGATATTTTCAAAGATGTTGAAGGAAAAATCCGATGCTATTTTAATGATTTAATTATCGATCCTGAGTCAGGAGAAATCACAGCGCAAGGCCAGCGTTATGTTCTTTTGAGAGCAGATTCTTTGTCTTATGAGTTTATTGACTTAATTAAGGAACGATATAAAGAACGACCAGAAGCCGAAGCGATTAGTATTGGGAATAATTTTTTATACGATAATGGAAAGGTTTTCGGGAAGAGAGATGCTGTTGCTTTTCATGATAAATTAGGCATGACAAATCCTTTTGAGAAACTTGCTGCTGGTCCAATTCATTTCGCGTTTTCTGGTTGGGCAAATGTTGAAATAGATCCATCAAGTAATCCAACTTGTGATGACGACTATTTTTTAAAGTTTATTCATCATAACTCTTTTGAAGCCAAATCATGGTTGAAAGCTGGCCGTAAATCAGAAGTTCCAGTGTGTACTATGAATTGTGGATATTCTGCTGGCTGGTGTGAAGAGAGTTTTGGAATTGCTTTAACAACGGTAGAGCTAACGTGCGAAGCGAAAGGTGATGAATGTTGCACTTTTATCATGGCTCCAACTTCCAGAATTGAAGAATATGTAATGAAATCTTCAGATCTGAAATATGACAATAAAAGGGAAATACCTGTTTTTTTTAAGAGGCAAGTTATTGAAGAAGAATTAAAAAAATCATTAATTCAGAAGGAATTGCTGATTAAAGAAATTCATCATAGGGTTAAGAACAACCTTCAAGTTGTAAGTAGCTTACTCAAGTTACAAAAAGACGAAATTGAAAATGAAGAGTTTCAAAAGGAGTTTGAAGCAAGCATTAATCGTGTAAATACGATGGCTATCGTACATGAATTAATGTATCAGCAAAAGGATTTTGACAAGTTAAATTTGAAGACCTACGTTTCAGACCTTATAAAATCCATGATTCAATTATATTCTTTAACTGATAAGGTAAACGTTGACGTTAGGTTAAATGTTGAAGATTGTGATTTTAGCCTAGATCAATCGATCCCATTTGCATTAATTTTAAATGAAATTACATGTAATTCGTTCAAGCATGGAATTAGAAATGGAGGAGAATTTTATTTTCATATGGATCAAAATAAGGACGATCTAACTGTTGTGATTGGAGATAATGGGCCCGGATTGAATGAAGTAAAAAATAATTCTGGATTAGGAATCTCTTTAATAGACATTCTTTGTTCGCAATTGGAAGCGTCAAAAACGATAATAAATTCTGAGAATGGCTTGGAATATCAGATAAAATTTAAACTAGATTAATCATTTCATAGGTATATTTATATTTGTGAAAACAAAACTTATTACTTTGATACAAAAAATTAAATTTGGTACTGATGGTTGGAGAGCAATCATAGCAAAAGATTATACTGTTGAAAATGTTGCTCGTGTTTCTTCGGCAACAGCTGAATGGCTAAAAAAGAATTTTGAAAATCCTTCAGTTGTTATTGGACATGATTGCAGATATGCTGGTGAACTTTTTGTTGAAACAGCAGTGAAAGTTTTTGTTAATGCTGGAATTAATGTGAAAATGGCTAAAGGTTTTGTTTCAACTCCAATGGTTTCTTTAGCAGCTGTAAAATTAAAATGCTCAATTGGGGTTGTTATCACAGCAAGTCATAATCCGCCATCTTACAATGGTTTTAAATTGAAATCTCATCATGGTGGACCTTTGTCTCCAGGTTTGGTTCAAGAAATAGAAGACATCATTCCTGACACAAATCCAGTAAATTTAGATGTGATTTCGTTAGATAGTTCTTTGATTGAAGTTGTTGATTTAGAGACAATGTACGTTGAGCATGTTAAGGCTAATTTTGATTTGGACGCAATAGAAAAATCAGGCTTAAATTTAGTTTATGATGCTATGTATGGCGCAGGTCAAAATGCGTTGAAAAGAATTTTACCAAACACCCATTTTATCCATTGTGAGCATAATCCATCTTTTTATGGTCAAGCTCCTGAACCGATCGCTAAAAATTTACAAGAATTAGAGCAATACATTATTCAAAAAGGGGATGTTGATTGTGCTTTAGCAACGGATGGTGATGCAGATCGAATTGGCTTATATAATGGTAAAGGAGAGTTTATCGATTCACACCACATTATCCTTCTTTTGGTTCACTATTTGGCCAAATACAAAAAGTTGACTGGTAAGGTTGCTACAGCGTTTAGTACTACGCCTAGGGTGAAAGTAATGGCAGATCATTACAATCTTCCATCAGAAGTTGTGAAAATAGGCTTTAAGTACATTGCTGACATCATGGTCGCTGAAGATGTTTTGGTTGGTGGTGAAGAGTCAGGTGGAATTGCTACTAAAGGTCATATTCCGGAAAGAGATGGAATTTGGATGGGGTTAATCATTTGGGAGTTCATGGCGAAGTCTGGGAAATCTTTGGATGATTTGATTGCTGAGGTTTATGAAATTGTCGGCGCATTTAAGTTTGAACGTTCAGATTTACATATCACAGAAGAGTTAAAAACAAAGATTGTAGGTAATTGCGAGGCAAACGCTTATAAGTCATTTGGCGAATATAGTGTGAGAAATGTTGGGACAATTGATGGGTTTAAATACTTTTTTGATGATGATCGATGGGTCATGATTCGCCCTTCTGGGACAGAGCCTGTTTTGAGAACTTATGCAGAAGCTCCAACAATGGACGAAGTAAGAAAAATTCTAAAAATTACAGAAGAAACAATCTGTAACTAATACTAAAATAACATGGCTGGCTCATCCTTTGGAACTATTTTTAAATTAAGCACGTTTGGTGAGTCCCATGGACCTGCTATTGGTGGTGTTATTGATGGTGTGCCAGCAAATATTCCTTTAAGCTTGGAGGCAATTCAAGATGAATTGGCGCGAAGAAAACCAGGTCAATCAAGTATTGTAACACAAAGAATGGAGTCTGATTTAGTGCAGATTTTATCTGGCGTTTTTGAAGGAAAAACAACTGGAACTTCAATTGGATTTATCATTCCAAATGAAGATCAAAAGTCAAAGGATTATAGTCATATTAAAGATGCTTTTCGTCCCTCTCATGCTGATTATACCTATGAAAAAAAATATGGTATTCGAGATTATCGCGGTGGTGGAAGATCTTCAGCAAGAGAAACTGCTTGTAGGGTCGTTGCGGGAGCAATTGCGAAACAAATTCTAGAAACAAAAGGGATTGATATTGTTGCCTATGTAGATCAAGTTGGTTCGATTAAGATTGAATCTGAGATTGATTTTAATGAAATAGATAACAATCCAGTTCGTTGTGCGAGTAAAAAAGATGCAAAACGAATGGAGTCGCTTATTAAAAAAATAAAAAAGGCAGGAGATACAATCGGTGGAAGTATTCGTTGTGAAATTAACCATTTGCCTCCAGGTTTGGGAGAACCAGTGTTTGATAAGCTACATGCTGAATTAGGCAAAGCTATGTTGTCAATAAATGCAGTTAAGGGCTTTGAATATGGCAGTGGCTTCGATTGTATAACAATGAAAGGTTCTGAACATAATGATGTGTTTTTGTCTGACGGCTCAACAGCAACGAATTATTCTGGAGGGATACAAGGTGGTATTTCAAACGGAATGCCAGTAACAATGCGCATTGCATTTAAGCCTGTCGCAACAATTATTCAATCTCAAAAAACCATAGATGTTGAAGGAAATGAAGTTTTGATAGATGGTAAGGGAAGACATGATCCTTGTGTTGTTCCTCGGGCTGTGCCTATTGTTGAAGCAATGGCTGCGATAACCATACTTGATTTCTTTTTGAGAAACGAAGCGGTAAGATTTTAAGATAAAAAAAGGTGATTTCAATTGAAATCACCTTTTTAGTATGTACTAATCTTATTTACTTAATTTCTTGAGCATTTTCACGTGATTGACAATCGCACCAAAGAAAGTTGGCTCAGAATAATAAGGTAATCCGTGCTCTAGGGCGGTAGCTTTTACAATTTTAGCAACTTCCTTATGGTGAACATGCGACATGCTTGGAAATAAATGATGTTCAACTTGAAAATTTAAACCTCCAACGTACCAAGAAAGTAACCAGTTTGTTGGAGCAAAATTCGCGGTATTTCTCATTTGATGTGCAGCCCAATCTGCTTTTACAACATTGTTCTCATCTGGAACAGGAAACTCCGCCTCAGGAATACAATGTGCAGGCTGAAATACCAGTGCTAGGATTAATCCAGCTACAAAGTGTTGTGTTAACCAACCTACTATAATTAGCCAAACAGGAGCTTCAATAAAAATTAATGGAAGGACTAGGAAGATGCTATAGTAAATTATTTTTTGGGCAATGATTCTTGCTAATTCTACTTTGTATTTTTTCCCTTGTGCGGCTACTAGACCAAATTTATTGTATCGATTCAATTGCACAAAGTCTTTGAATGTCGCCCAAATAAGTGTCATTAAGCCATAAAAGAACCAAGCGTAATAAACTTGGTATTTATACATTGGTTTTAATGGTTTGTTTGGTGAGAAACGCATCACACCTGAAGGATCAATGTCTTCATCTAAATCGTCAATATTTGTATAAGTGTGGTGAAGCACATTGTGTTGAATTTTCCAATTAAGCATATAACCACCAATGATGTTTAGAACAGATCCAACGATGTCATTAACTTTAAGGTTTTTAGAAAGAGCACCATGGCAAGCATCATGCATAATTCCTAAACCAATGCCTGCTAATCCAACTCCCATTAATATCCATAGACCAAAATAAAGCAAGGTGCTTTCTCCAAAAACATTTAATAAAAGTAAAACGAAGGGTGTTAAATATAACAGAGGTAATAAAACAACCTTTATCCAACTTCTGTAATCTCCATGGCGAGAAATATTATTTGACTTAAAATATTCATCTACACGCTTTCGAACATCAATTCCGAAAGCTTTATCATCCGTCCCTTCAAATCTAATCGCCTTGAATTCTCGTTTACTCATAAGTTTGTAGTTTTTACAAAGATACCACCATTAGCGGATAGAAACTTGACAAATATCATATTTTATTAAATTATTGGATGTTAATATCTCTTATAATTAGGTGTAGAGAGGCTTTCCTCAATTAATTAAATTATCTTTGGACTTCAAAATAAAATATATGATACAAAGAGTACAAACACTTTATTTATCCATAGCAATTATCCTACTATCTTTTGTTACTGTAGGTACCACAATTTTTAGTTTTACAAATTATACTTCAAGATTCTCTTTTAGTTCATACGGAATTACAGAGTATTCGATTGAATCTGTTAAGATTGTTTCAACTAAATTCTTTCCAATATTCATTGGTCTAATTGCATTGGTGTTATTGTGTTTTATTTGTTTGATGTCGTATAAAAATCTAAAACGTCAATACAAGCTGGGTAGAACTGTGTTTTACATTTATTTTTTAATGTTGGTCTCAATGATTCTATTGGCAACATTTGGCAGTAAAATGATTGGCAAAGAAGATATGATTAGAGAGATGGGATTAGGATTCTTCTTGTTTGTGGCAGGTTTCCCATTTACTTTTTTAGCAAACATTGGCATTAAAAGAGATAAGCAGCTTTTAGACTCGTTAGACAGATTAAGATAGAATGAATTATTTATCAGTAGAAGAAATTTCAAAATCCTTTGGAGAAAGATCAATATTTGAGAAACTCACATTTGGTATTGAACAAGGTCAAAAAGTAGCAATCGTTGCAAAAAATGGTGCCGGAAAAACAACTTTGTTACGCTGTCTTCTAGGGCAAGAAACAGTTGATGAAGGACGCATTGTTTTTAGAAATGAATTGCGTATTGCATTTATGCAACAATCGGAAGAGCTAGATCCTACGCATACTATTCTTGAAGAGATATTTTCACATGATTTACCTGAATTAGCAGCAGTTAAGAAGTATAACTATGCGATGAGAATGAATGATGAAAAGCTGATTGCTGAATCATTTGAAGCTATAACAGAGTTGAACGCATGGGACATTGAATCGAAGGTTAATCAAATTCTTTCCGTTCTTAAACTTGATGATACAGACCAATTGGTTTCAAAACTGTCTGGTGGTCAAAAGAAACGTGTTGCTCTAGCGAAGGTTCTAATTGCTGAGGCTGATTTTTTAATTCTAGATGAGCCAACGAATCACCTTGATCTAGATATGATTGAATGGTTAGAGGTGTTTTTGTCGAAGTCGAATAGTACGATTTTAATGGTTACTCACGACCGTTATTTTTTAGAGGTTGTTTGTGATACGATACTTGAGTTAGAGGATAAAACGATCTATAAATACAAAGGAAATTTCTCTTATTATTTAGAGAAAAAAGCGGAACGTCAAGAGCAGTTAGCGGCTACTATTGATAAGGCTAGAAATACTTTTAGAAAGGAACTTGAGTGGATGCGTCGACAGCCAAAAGCACGAGGCACGAAGCAAAAGGCACGAATTGAGTCTTTTCATGATGTCAAGTCAGTTGCGAAGCAAAGAATTGATGAGGATGAGCTAGAAATTCCAGTGAAAATGGAACGTCTAGGGACTAAGATTCTTGAGATGCATCGGGTAGGGAAAGCTTATGGGGATAAACTTATATTGGATGGGTTCTCATACACTTTTAAACGTAAAGAGAGAGTTGGAATTGTTGGAGATAATGGTGCTGGTAAGTCTACATTCTTAAAAATGATTCTTGGTCTTGAAGAGGCAAATAGTGGTAAAATTGTTACTGGAGAAACTGTCGTTTTTGGTTATTACAATCAAGAAATGCCAAAGTTTAAAGACGATCAAAAGGTCATAGACGTTATTCGTGATATTGCTGAATTTATTCCGTTGGAAAAAGGACGTCAAATGACAGCAGCTCATTTTTTAGAGAAGTTTTTATTTCCAAGAGACATGCATTACAATTTTGTAAGCAAGTTAAGTGGGGGAGAAAAGCGACGATTAAATTTGATGACGGTTTTAATGAAGAACCCAAATTTTTTAATCTTAGATGAGCCTACAAATGATTTGGACATCTTCGTGATGAGTGTATTGGAGGATTATTTAAGAAGTTTCCAAGGTTGCTTGATAGTTGTTTCTCACGATCGTTATTTTATGGATAAAATGGTTGACCATTTGTTTGTTTTTAATGGTGGTGGAGAGATTAAAGATATCATCGGTAATTACAGCGAATATCGAAAAGCCTTAAGCTCAAATTCTAGCGATGCTAAAAAGATGGAGACATCTGCTGTAATTAAAGAGGTAGAAGTAATAAAAGAGCCTGTTAAAAGCACTGTTGAATCAAAACGAAAGTTGAGTTACAAAGAGAAGCAAGAGTTTGATGCTTTAGAAGGTGAAATGGAGCAATTGGAAAATGAGAAGGTTAAATTGACTGCAATTCTATCAAGTTCTGAAGCAGACAATGATGCTTTAATGAAAGCAGGCCAAGAGTTAACGAAAGTTATGGAATCTCTCGAATCTAAAACAGATAGATGGCTTGAATTGTCAGAGTTTGTCTAGCTACTTTCGATTATTTCTCAGATTCTGTTTTTATATGGTTTAGAACACGGAGATGAATTCGATGAATTATAAAGTCTGACCATTTTGCCCAATACCATTCAGGTGTGATGTCAACCTTGTACCATGTTGTTCCTTTTAGTTCTGTTTTATACTTGTCAATTTTTCTAAGTTTAAATTCTCCTCTTTGAGACATGAAATAACCGTCTAAATGCTTTGGATGGATGTCCCAAAATGGATTGAATTCACTCATTGGAGCAGGTTGATCAATGACATCAAATTTGAGTAAAGTTGGTTCGTTCCAAATGGTGATTGGCTCAACAAAACTCCCCGTAGTAAAATTGCAATAACGAATTGCACCTACTCCCTTACCTTTTATTGTTGCTTCAGTAGGGTAAGCAATTCCAGTAGAGAATAACCAATCTGTTGGTTCACCAATTTTATCGAAGGTTACAACATTGTTCCAAACTGAATCGATTGGCGCGTTAACAATAATTGTAGTGGTTACTGGAATTAATTCCTTTGGCTCATTTATGATGTCAAAACTCATTGATCCTATACTCGCAATTAAAAAAACGAGTAAAACATTAGAATTATTAATCTTGTCAGATTGAGTCGATATGTATCCAAGGTAGGACCCTAAAAACACAAGTGGTATAGCAAAAGGTAGTGCCATAATTATGCAAATCAATCCCTCTAAAGCCATTGCTAATAGCAAAACAATCACACATAAAAAAACAAGGAAACTTATTTTAAAAGCATCCTTTTTAGTTATTGTTTTTCCTTTTCCAATAATAAATGCTGGAAGAAAGCCAATTATAAGAGGGACCATACAAAATACAGTCCAACCATATTCACCAAAAATCTGAATTGATAATATTCCGATCAGAAATGCTACGAGTAATGAAATTAATAATGCAATGGTGTTTTTACTCATTTTACATCAATGTGTTCAGGTTTAAAGTCTTATTAGCAATATTAAATTTCAAAGTAAATCTTATTTTTTCTACATATTTAGAATTACCAAATGAATCGTTGAGTTCTTTACTCATCCAAATTGGAAAATAAATACCAAAGACATTTTTCATTCGGATACCGATTCCAGTATTCAAAGCACTTTCTAGTTTTTTACCATTATCAAAGACTCCGGCATCAGCATACAATCCAATAATACTAGGTAATATAGGTAGTTGGAAGTATAGATTGGCGGTTGCCATTCCTGTACCAGTCGTTCCATAATTGGATGTTGTTTTAAATCCTCCCATATTCTCGTCGCGTTGTTGTGACCATATACCAGTTAGTTCATTTCGTCCAAAATAGTATTCATCGATAAATAAGTCTTGCTTTCCATCTGTTCCTGCTAATGACATGCCATATTTATATCCGTTTATTGAAGAGTTGTAATTTCTTATGTATTGTTGACCAACAAATGCACGGATTTCAATCCATCGTTTTTGCTTGTTCTTTAGGTAACGATAAGCGTAGGTTCCTGAAGCAAAAATACGCGCTACTTCATCACTAGTGTTTGTATTCGTCATGTATTCATTTCTTAGGTTTACATGGACTTTGTGGTCGGGTTTTTTGAAATCAAAAGAGTAATCAATGTACGCACCTGCATATTCAGAATGGCTTCCAGAGTTTACATCTTTTTTGTAAATAGATTGAACTCTAATTGTGTTTGAGAATGGTTTTGCATCACCTCTATTTCCAATTTTTGCTGTCCAGTATGGAGCTACAGATATGTAATACCCATCATTTTTTCGAGCAGTCGTATCTTGTTTAAATGATTTAACAGACAATCCAATTCTTGATGTTTTAAAAGTTGTTGCAGGTAGCATTGAATAACTCATTTCACTAACTCCTGATACAGATGACCTTCCAAATGAATAAAATGGAGCAATTAAATAAGTGAATTTACTAGGGGCAATACTTACATTATGAAAGGTAGCACCTAACATAAATTTATCATAAATATTTGAAGCGATCATTGGCGTCCAAAAGACATTGGTTCTATTTTCTTCATTATCTCCAATTAAGTATTCAATTTTTAAAGGTTCTAACTTGTCAAAAAGTCCTTTTTTCGTCCAAACGTTATTTTGACGGTTAATTTCTGGAATGTCTCTACCTTTATCGATAACAATTGATTCAAGGTTTTTTCCGTTAATTTCAATGGTGTTTTTTTTCTTCCCTGGCTCAATCCAAGTAGAATTAACAATTAAAGAATCTTTGATTGAATTAATTTCAATTGGCCCGTCTATTTGACCAACATTTTTTGTTGTAACTGTAAAACCGTCATTTGTCTTTTTAACGCGTTTGATTTTATAGTCAACATGTTTTGTTGTTTTTATAAGATCATCAAACAGCCAACTTAAATCTTTCCCAGAGGATTTTTCCAGTGATTTCCTCATGTCGTCTGGTTGTGGATGACGGAATTCCCAAGCATCGTAGTAATCTTGCATACAAGCATCAAATAATTCTTCTCCTAAATAGTCTTTCAAATAAAAGAATACAAGTCCTGTTTTTTGATACATTACAACTCCGTAATTCGCAGAGGTGAATCGAGCTGAATGAGTTTCAATTGCTTGATCTTCTCCAATTGCTGCGATGGTTCGATAAGAAATGTCGCTCATGTCATGATGATCCAAATCGTTAAAATGAAAACGGCCTCCTAAAACCATGTCAGACATCTCTGTGTTTTCTGGATATTTGGTTTGCATGTACCTAACCTCATTTAAGGTATTCATTCCTTCATCCATCCATCCATGCACACGTTCGTTTGAACCTAATTGACCATAAAACCAGTTATGCCCAACTTCATGAACGATAACAACTTCCAATTGTTTTGCATTCGCAGAATTACCAATTACAGTTACATTTGGGTATTCCATTCCGCCTCCGGCGCTAATGGTACCATCTACAGCCGTTACCTGATTGTATGGATAATCTCCATTCCATAATGAGTAATAATGTACCGCATCATTTAGGTATTCAATAGCGTCTTTCCATAATGATTCATTTTTTGGAGTAAACATTGCCCATGAAGTTACTTTTCTACCAGAATGGGGGAGTGATACTTCTCCTTTTAATACTTTGTAACGTTTGTCAGCAAACCAGGCAAAATCATGAACATTGTCTTGCGTATAACGAATTGTTTTAAGGTCACTACTAGATTCGATAACTGGATTAGGTGTTTTTGCTGTTAAAGCTTTTGAATGGTCTGCTCCTTGAAGGTTTTTCAAGGTCTCATCAGCTTTTCTTTCTAAAAATTCTATTTCAGTTTTTGTTTGAAGATCTCCTGTTGCTCCAACAACATAATTTTCAGGAAGCGTTATGGAAACATCAAATGAACCGTATTCAGAATAAAATTCACCTTGATTTAAATAAGGCATTTGATGCCAGCCTTCTTGGTCGTATACCGCTGGCTTTGGATACCATTGTGTAATTTGATATGACTCACCGATGTGTCCTAATCGTGAGATGCTTCCTGATGGGATTTTAACAAAGAATGGAGTTGTAACAACAATGCTTTGCCCAGTATTAATAGGTTCTTTTAATTCAATAACACAAATGTCTTGATTTAATGCGTCGAAATACCAAGTTGCTTTT
>Ga0102899_1000597_pt1 | contig 11967 bp, 12 predicted proteins | sample Colrivmeta1555B3_FD_78455 | JGI IMG/M metagenome (GOLD analysis project Ga0102899, IMG submission 78455) | Estuarine microbial communities from the Columbia River estuary - metaG 1555B-3 | ecosystem: Environmental > Aquatic > Marine > Intertidal zone > Estuary | place: USA: Columbia River... | reverse complement strand
CGATTGGAAGTAAAGACCAATTGGCTGATGCATTGAAATTAATCAATGTAGTTCCTAACCCTTACTACGCATTCTCAGAGTATGAGAGAAATAGATTGGATACTAAAGTGAAGATTACGAATCTACCTGAAATCTGTACTGTTAAAATCTACAGTTCAAATGGTAAGCTAGTAAGAACATTTAAGAAAGATAGTCCTATCACTTCATTGGACTGGGATTTGAATAACCATAAAGGTATTCCAGTTGCAAGTGGTGTTTATTTGATCCATGTTGATGTGCCTGAAGTTGGAGAAGTAATTCTTAAGTTCTTCGGTGGTATGCGTCAGATAGATTTACAAGGAATATAATAAGATTAAAGAAATTTGATATGAAAAATTCAATGAATAGAATTAAAAGTGCATTTATTTTAGGAGCAGCGATTATGTCGACTGTTGCAGTAAATGCTGGTAACGAGGACCGAGTTGGTTCTGCAGGTGCCTCTCACATGTTAGTAAATCCATGGGCGCGTAGTGCGGCCATGGGTGACGCTGGAATTGCAAGTGTTAATGGTTTAGAAGCTACATTTACAAATGTTGCTGGACTTGCTTTTACAGATAAGACGCAAATCAAATTCAATTACAGTAATTGGATGGGACAAGCTGGTATTTCTTTAAATAGTGCTGGTATAGCTCAAAGAATTTCTGAAAATGATGTAATTTCTGTTAGTGTTCAGTCAATGAATTTCGGTGAAATTCCAATTACAACAGTTGATAATCCAGAAGGAAATATTGGTTACTTTTCTCCAAGAGCAAATGTGTTCAACGTTGGTTATGCACGTTCATTCTCTAGCTCAATTTATGGGGGAATTAACTTTAAAGTTATCTCTGAAAACATTTCGAATTTAAAAGCGAATGGAATAGCTATTGATGCGGGGATTAGATATGTTACTGGAGAACAAGATCAAATTAAATTTGGGATTGCTCTTAAAAATGTTGGTCCTGTCATGAAATATAAAGGTGATGGATTAGCTCAACAGATAAATTATTTATCAACTGGGATAACAGCAACTTTGGAAGAAAGATCAAGTTCATATGAATTACCATCATTGTTAAACATTGGAGGTTCTTATGACTTTATTTTTGATGAAAGCACTAAATTAACAGTGGATGCTGGTTTTACTGCAAATTCATTTTCTTCTGATCAATATCGTTTGGGTGTTAATTATGGTATGGCTTTTGAAAAAGCTGCATTTAATGTTAGAGCTGGATATGTTTATGAAAAGAATATATTCTCTGCTGAAAATAGATCAAACGCTTTAGTTGGTCCATCTGCAGGATTCTCTGTTGATGCATTAGTTGGAGAAAACAAAAGTGCTTTGGGAATTGAGTATTGTGCTCGTTTTGCTGGAGTATTTGGTGTAATTCACACTATTGGAGCAACGATTAGCTTGAAATAAGAAATTTATTTTTAAATTTATAACTCAGGAGAGTCCATTTGGGCTCTCTTGTTTTTGTTTATAAAATACGCATTATGTCACAAATTACATATTATACGAAGGAGGGTTTGCAAAAGTTGAAGGATGAGTTGCAAACAATGGAAAGAATAGATAGACCAGCTATTTCTGCACAAATTGGCGAGGCAAGAGATAAAGGAGATTTATCGGAGAATGCTGAATATGATGCGGCAAAAGAAGCGCAGGGTTTGTTAGAAATGAAAATTTCTAAGCTTAAAACGGTATTGGCTAATGCTCGAGTAATTGATGATTCCGAAATAGACTCATCTAAAGTTTTTATTTTATCGACTGTTAAAATAAAAAATGTAGCAAATAACATGGAGGTCACCTATACTTTGGTTGCCGAAAATGAAGCTGATTTAAAAGCTAAAAAAATTAGTGTTGAATCTCCATTTGGAAAAGGTTTGTTAGGTAAGTCTGTAGGTGATATTGCTGAAATAAATACACCAAATGGTATCTTGAATTTTGAAGTAATTGAAATTACGCGATAATGAGCTCTATTTTTAATAAAATAATATTAGGAGAGCTTCCTTGTCATAAAGTAGGAGAGAATGAAGAATTCATTGCTTTTTTGGATATAATGCCATTATCCCTTGGTCATGTATTAGTAATCCCTAAATTGGAAGTTGATTATATTTTTGACATTGATGATGATTTATTAGGCCGAATGATCGTGTTTTCAAAAGAAATAGCAATCAAATTAAAAAAGGCTTGTCCTTGTGAAAAAATCGGGGTTACTGTTATTGGACTAGAAGTTCCCCATGCTCATATACATCTAATTCCTATGAATTCTGTCTCAGACATGAATTTTGCAAAAGAAAAACTAAAAGTATCTGATCAAGAATTGTCTGATTTGGCAATTAAAATAAATTCGTATTAATTTTTTGAATTGACTTTGGATTAAAATTTGCATTATCAACTGTCTTAAACATTGATTATGATTATAGCAACAAAGATTAAGAAGGTTATGATTAAGAGATTTTTCAGTTTTTTAGCAGCAACATTTTGGGGTACTTCGCTTAATGCTGGTGTAGAGCCAATGCGTGTTTTATTTATAGGGAATAGTTATACTCATATGAATTCAATGCCTGCATTGTTTGAGAAGATGGCTATTTCTAAGGGGATAAAAATTGAAGTTGGTATGAGTGCTAAAAGTAGTCATACATTTAAAATGCATTGTAACCGTCCTGAGATGTTCGAAGCCATTCGGTCCAAAAAATGGGATTATGTTGTACTTCAAGGCTTTAGTCGTGAGCTTAGTTATGAACCATCTTACCTCGACACAGCATCTGTTCCATATTTCAATCAAATAGTTGACTCAATAAAATCCAATAATGCATGTACGAATGTATTGTTATATATGACATGGGGATACAAAGATGGTTTTGCAGATAGAGAGGAAGTTGACTCGTATGAGAAAATGAGTGATGCTGTTAGGAATGGTTATAAGTATTTATCTGAAATTTACAATTTCCCAATTGTCCCTGTTGGAGATGTTTATAGAGAGATTCGAAAGAAAACCGATATAAATTTGTACGAAGCAGATAATCAGCACCCAACACCCTTTGGTTCGTATGCTGTTGCAAGTACGTTTTATTCATCTATTTTTAAAACATCCGCTAAAAATGCCTTTCCGGGTAAATTAACACCTGAAGATGCAGCTACAATTCAAGACATTGCTTTCAATGTTGTTTCTAAGAATCTTTCAAAGTACAAATTACTAAACAATACTATGAAGGTTAGTAATGAGAGAACTAAAATGGGGCAATATTTTGTAGAGTGTGAATCTAACTATCCAAATTCTACGTCTGTACATTGGAATTTTGGCGATGGTACTTCTTCAAATAAGACGAAAGTTAAGCATGAGTATAAAAATCCAGGAGAATATTGGGTTATATTAACTGTGGATGATGAGTGTGGTCAAAGAATCATTAAAAGAAAAGTGAAATTTGTTGCACCACCACCTCCAACACCAAACGTTCAGTCTAAGCCAAAAGTAACAACGTATCCAACAAAAAAAATCTAAGCTACTCTAAATAGTTTATCAAAGAATTTTTTAATGGGGCGAAGTACAAAACCAAGCTTTGCTTTTATAATGTCTAGATACTTTATCAGGAGAACAAAAAACGTAATAAAAAGTATCGCACCAATAGTTACGCCAATAGGTCCAAGATTTTTATGGAACAAATCGTTTAAGCCAAGGCCTGTGAAGCTACCATACAAGATACTCATGTGAATAATGTAAATTGTAAGTGTGTTCTGACCTACTTTTAAAAATAAACTGTTATCATTTAAACGATGGCCAAGGTATTTGTCTACAACCATCAAAATACTAAGTATAATAAATACCATTCCAACTCTTTCATAAAGCCAATCAAGAGCAACAAAGTTGTATTTAAATGAAGGCATAAAACTGTTTATTATATCATCAATTCCAGCTAAAAGTTCCTTGCCAAAAAAGAGTAAAGTAACACCAACTAGAAGGACAATGAAGGAGAAGTAAAGTTTTTGAACGTGCTTGTGCATATCATGTAGTAATGCGCCGAACATAGCACCAAACATTGTGTATCCCATCCATGGAACAATTGGGAAAATTGCTTTATTGTTTGGACCGTGAAATGCATTTTGAATATAGCCCCATGCATTGACTGGCCACCTTAAATCTTTAGGAAGTTCTCGCATATATAGATAGAAAGAGAACATTAAAATTCCTGCGGTAAAAAAGTAGATCCAAAGAGGAATGACTTTCACTAGTTTGTATATCCCAAAGATGATAAGAATGGATAGTATTCCGGCAGCAATACATTCCAAAACATGAAATGAATAATATTGAACCATGTATCCCCAAAAGAATAATTCTACAACTCTTTTGAAGCCTTTTTTGATTCGAATGTTCTTAAAATATGCTTCCTCTCTGTTTTTTAATAATAAATAAACAAAAATAAGTCCTGTTACTGTAAGGAAAACAGGTGCTGTGAATCCTCTGATGTAAAACCAAGTGGAATATATAATATTCTCAGGGTCACGAACTGAAAGTAAGAGTGAATCATCAACAAAATGACCTTCCAACATTAGTAAGATAGCTATGGAACGAGCCATATCAATAAACCGTAATCTTACTTTTACTGGTGCTTTTATTTCTTGAGTAATATTCATTTAAATATCATTTAAGGAAAACAAAAATAGTTTATTTTTATTTGTTAGCTTTTTCTTAGTCTTCTGAATGTTTGAACAATAAAGGGTTTTATTTTTGGTTGCACGTAAGTAAGCATTGCAAAAGTTAAAATAAATAACAGAGAACCTATAATCGATTCTGTAAAAGTTAGTTTTTTATCCATCCATGTACGTAATCCAATTCCAATTATAGCCCCGTATAAAACGATTACATGAACGATGTATATAACAAGTGTATTCTGTCCCATTTGAACAAATAGGTTGTCCTTAGGCTTCGTTTTTCGTTCAAGAAACATTAAAAGAATTAATAATCCCATTATTTTCATCAATGTTTCGAATACGTATCCGGCTCTACTAAAATAAAACTCATCTGATACAGCAAGATCAATCACGTAAAAAAGGATTCTTAAAAAAAGAAAACTTCCTAAAGTGATTAATGAAAATTGCCAAACAAATTTCTTTTCTCGTATCATTGGTAAATAATTTCGGAATAATGCTCCAATCATACCTCCTGTTAAAACATATCCCAACCAAGGTACAATAGGGAAAATGGAGTGTGGCCCATGAAAATAGTTTTGGATAAATGCAGGGGCATTTACAGGCAAGTAATTTTCCTCCAAATTATTTACCCAAGGCTGCAGAGTAAAAATCAATAATGCGAAAAAGCCAAGAATAAAATGATAAGGGATGATTTTTATTAATTTAAATAGGCCATAAAGAAGAATTAGTACAATAATCCCAAACCCGATACAATGAAGAACGTGTACTGCAAAAAAACGTTCTGTAACTTCTCCACGAGCGTAAATGTGCCAGTTTTGTATATTTAATTGCAAAGCATACCCCCAAAAAAGAAGTAATATTCCTCTTTTAATTCCCTTTTTAACTCGTGGTAATTTAAAATAAGATTCTGCAGCTGGTCGTGTGAGGAGAAAGACGAAAACGACACCTGTTATTGTGAAAAATAATGGTGCTGTTAATCCCCTGAGGCGAACCCATATGTCAAATAATATACTTCCAGAAGTACCGTTACTAATTAAATCAGCACGCATTACGGTGTAATCTTTAAAAGTCATGGATATAAAATGACCTTGAAGCATAAGTATTATTGCAATACTTCGAGCGTTATCTATAAATCGTAAACGAGAATTTTGTTGGTTTTCCAATTCTGAATCTTTCGGTAAAATTACTAATCTTTACAAAACCTTTGTCGAAATGAACAATTGAAGTGGTTCTTGATATCCCTCAATGAATAACTGAATGGTTTTTGAGATATGTCCCTCAATATTTCCGGAGTTAAATTGGAAGTTCAATTTAATTGATTCACCCGATTCAAGATTTGACTTTTCCCATTTTATGCTTAGGTCATCATCTGAATTGAGAGAAATCAGGTTGATTTTATTAAGTGATTCATTTTTAATGATAAATGCACCTTTTAATTCTTTGTTTTTTGCAGTCTCGGCGAATATAAAATTAGGATTTTCTGTGATTATTGGAAAAACTCCTTCGGTAAAATAACTTACACTCTGAATTTCAATTTTTCGTTCAATTGCAGCAGATCTAGAGTAAACGGAATTTTTAACATCATTCGGATTGTCACTTGTTAATTGATTTGCAGTGTATTCGCCAAAAGGAACTTCTGCAAAAACCAACATCCCGCCATTTCCGGCTGTTTTATCCATGTATTTTGAAAAAACACCATTGTCGTAATTTCTGAGATAGTTCATTAGGGAGGAGATTCTTCTTTTGGTAAGATTCACATTGTATTCTGTTTTTGCTAATGGACTTGCAAATCCTTTTACAGTTAATTTAATTTTAGCTCCATTTTCAAGTTCTTTTAAGAGTAAACTTTGGAATAATTTTAAATCGGATACACCTTTGTCTACATACTCCATGAAAAAAGATTCAATGTCTTCTTTCGCTTCTTCAGATTTCACACCATTTAGTCCCGAAGCATATTCTTTTTTATAGGTTCCGATCATTGCAGTGTAGTCGTTGTATGAATCGATGTAGTTTACTTTTGTTGTTTTGTTCCAGGAGTCGGGATCTGGAATGTCGTTATGGAAGTATAATGTTACTGGCAATCTTTTGTTTAAATCTGCTAAGGTTTCTTCTGGCGTAATTACCGGAGGAATAATTGGTGGTTTGATTGAAAAGATGTCACTACAGCAAGTTGGGTTTTTACTATACATTACCCCAATTCTATTTGAACTAACAAAACATGTGTCTTCTTGTTTGAAAAAGTAATTATCATTGGCAGAGCTATTAATCGGGATTCCAGCATTTACAGGGTCAGAGAATTGTCCATTAAAATCACTGTACATTACATCGTGACCTCCAAGTCCATTAAACCATGATGAACTAAAATACAATCGATTGTTTTTTGTGTCCCACCATGGAGTAATTTCATTATCTAGTGAATTAACAGCTTTAATTGCTTTTACTTTTCCGTATTGGTTTCCATTTTTAATCGGGCTATAAAACAAGTCTAAACCACCTTCAGAGTCTTCTCGGTTCGAAGCGAAAATTAAAACTTCTTGACCGTTAAAGTCAGCGATGCAAGGCATTGTAGTATTTGTGTTTGGTTCATTGATTATTTCTCCCAATGAATCGATATAAGACCATGTCCCATTATTGTATTGAGCCACCATAATTTGGCATCTGTAATTATATCCATCATTTTCACAATTACTGAAATAATATCGCTTACCATCAAGTGAATAGCTTCCATTTCCAGAATGTTGATCTGGTGTAAAAAGTTCGTTGATTTGAATCGCTTCTTCAAATGAATTATCTTTTAATTTGCTATGGTATAAATGAGTGTGATAAGATGTAGCGTATACTTCTTCTGATGCACTAATCGAATCTGCTCTAAGGCTAGAGAAAATCAATTCATCATTAGCAATAAGGTGACCAAATTCAGAATTTGGAGTGTTAACGGTTTCTGGTAATGGATTTATGGTAACATTAAGTGTGTCTTTAATTGCTGATTGGGCCCATAATGTGCTCTCTAATTCTCGTCTACTTTTTTGGTATAAGTAACCTTTTTTGTCTTTGTAATATTTTTTTTTGGCGAGTTTAAAAGTTTCAATTGCTAAATCGTATTTTCCATTTTGTTTTTGCATTAGTCCTAAAAGCAATAAACTACTTGGATAAATTTGAGCTGATTCTTTTTCATAAACAATACTATAATATTTCTCAGCTTTCCGATAATCTTTATATGCACGAAGAGTTTCAGCATAATTCCAATTAATATCTACTGCATTAGAATCGATGGCCATTGCTTTTTCATAATATTCTAAAGCGTAATAATAGTCTCCCTTGTTAAATTGTTCCTTCGCAAAATCAAGGTATTTACCCAAGTTGTTTTGAGAGAACGACAAAAAGCCAAGTCCAATAAAAAGTACTATTAAATGTAATCTGGACATATTCTGTGTGATATCTTTTTGGGTTTAAAATGATGTAAAATGTATCTAACTGCAAACTCTAATCCGCCTCGACCTCTGCTGGCCGGAACAAGTTTAGAAAAGTTTATGTCATAACTCAAACCAAAAAACCAAGTTTGATAATCCATTCCAACGGAAAGAAAAGCAGCGTCCTTATTTCTATACCATGCACCAGCATATAATGCGCGGTATTGGCCCAGTTTATTTATCAGGGTATATTTTACAGATGATCCTATTAAGAACTCTCTGTACTTTCCTTGAATGGATAGATTTAAGGCAGGAACAAGATCCCAATCGTAATTCAATTTGTAGATTCCTTTCGCGAAAATGGAGGTTCGAATATCTCTTTTAATAACATCTGAATAAAAGCCTTGATTTGGACGATTTAAATTGTAAAACCCGATGCCACCTGTTATGTTGAATCTTTCGTTTTGATAATATTCATATATGGTTCCTATGCCAATTGAAGCATTGGTCTTTCGATCTGTTTGAATTAATTCTCCGGTGGCGAAAGTAGGATTATAGACTTCTCCATCGTATTGATTATCGAATGAAAAGGCATTGAAATTTAATTGACGATGATTTAGGCCGACGTTTAATCCTGGACGAATAGTGTGGGTTGAATCTTGAGTTACTTTTAATAAGTATGATCCGCTTAGTTGAATTTCTATTGTTCTAAAATTTCCGTCACCAACAACATCATGCATTAATTGTAAACCAACACCTGCTTCTGGTTGTTTCATTAAATGAAGATCGCTTGATATCGAAAGAGTTTGAAACGGGACAGTAACTGATCTCCATTGGTCTCTGTAATTACCAACAAATCGATAATCTCCATGAAAATGTCCAGCATTACCAGGGTTCTGAAAAAGTGGGTTCGCATTAAATTGAGACCAATGTATGTCTTGCGAAAAACATGTGTTTGATATAATCAGCAGTATGAATATGAATAACAGGTACTTCAATGGTCTATTTTGTCTGATTGAAAGTACAAAAAAGGATTTGTGTAAACAAATAGCAATTATGATTCAAGAAATAAGAGCAGAATAATTACTGCAACTAGAACGATGAAAATAAGTGCTTTTGGATCTCTGTAGAGAGGTTTTTTACCTCTTTTTGTCAATTTTTCGTAATCGTGATGAATGCGAGAAAAATCTTTTTGACGCTTGATTTGTTCTTCAGTAGGTTGAAGGCTTTTATTGTCGATATTTCTGGTAAATTTTCTCATTACTTTGTTCCCCAGTTACTCTTTAGTTTTTCTAATATACGATAAGTTCTCATCTTTGCATTGGCTTCACTAATGTTATAGATTTCTGAAATTTCTTTGAAACTCATTTGCTGAAAAAAACGAAGCTCTATGATGTCTAGGTGTGATGCTTCTAATTCATTAATCATTGAAATTAAATGATCTATTTCAACTTCACTTATGCCTGCGTCTCCAGTAATTTCATCCTTTAAATCGTTTAATTTTTCAATTTCAACTGGAACAAAATTATCTTTTTTCGATTTCCTGAAATACATTGAAACTTCATTTTGAGCGATTCGATAAAGCCAACTAGAAAAAGGAAAACCTCGATCTTCGTATTTTTGAATGTTGGCCATTGCTTTCAAAAAAGTTTCTTGTGTTACGTCGCCAGCAATGGATTCATTTCCACCTAATCTAGAGAACACAAATCGAAAGATCTGTTCAAAATAAACATCATAAAGAATTCCAAAATAATAAGACTCCTTTTTTGCGAGCTCAATAATCTCGGATTCAGATAGATTTTTTATGTTTCTTTTGAATTTCAAATGTTCATTCTTTGTTAATAGAATGTCTACTTTTCAAAAAGTAACAAACTAAGGAGTAGTTAATGAAACAGGAATTATTTTTCCGTTCATAAATCGACCGCCATTTATGGTGAAATCAACAATGTATTCGGCCATTTCTTCAGGTTGAAGCAATGCTTTGTATCCTGGAAAAGCCTCTTCTAACATTTCTGTTTGAACAGCTCCAAGACATAAACAATTCATTTTTACTTCTGTTTCTTTGTATTCTTCTGCAAATAATTCTGTAAAACTACAAAGTGCAGCTTTTGAAGTGGAGTAGGCTGCTAAACCTGGAAACTTCATAGTACCTTGAAATCCTCCCATTGAACTTATGTTCACAATGTGAGATTTATTCATGAAAGGTAATACAGCTTGAACAGATTGTATAACACCAATTACATTTACTTGATAACTTTCTGTAAGGTCTTTATGTGTTAATTCGTGAAAAGCTTTATTTATTAGAGTGCCTGCATTGTTAATCATAAAATCAACGTTGCCAATTGTACGAACTACATTACTTAAATGACCGAAACAATTAGGGTCATTTAAATCCAAGGAATGAACATGTACATTTTTTAGACCATTGAATGCCGTTAGCATCTTCTCTTCGTTTCTTGAGAAAGCGAATACTGAATTGGTTTTGTTTTGTGCGAGAAGCTTTACAATTGCTTCACCAATTCCTCTACTAGCGCCAATTACAACAAAGTTTTTAGGCATCGTAACTAATTGTTAATTCTTCACTCGCAGGAACCGCTTGACAGGTTAATATATAACCTTCTTCAACTTCTTTGTCGGTTAAAGAATAATTCATTTTCATTGTTGCTTTTCCTTTAATCACCTTTGCTTTGCAACTACTACAAACTCCACCTCTACAAGAGTAGGGTGCATCAACACCTTCATCGCTAATTTTGTCCAACAAATTTTTAGAACTATCCAATTCAAAAAATGTTTCTTCACTATCTAAAATAACTGTTACTTTACTTTTTCCGGTAAATGAAACACTTTCCTCTGTTTTAGTTGATTCCATTAAAACAGGCGTAGTAAACAACTCAAAATGAATTTTGTCTTCAGCAACGCCAAATGTTGTAAGTATAGTTTTTGCGTCAACAATCAACTGTTCAGGTCCACAAAGCATAAACGCATCAGCTTTTAGGATAGATAAATCAGACTTAACAAGTTCAGAAAGGGTTTCTTTTGAAATTCTTCCATTTTCAAATCCTTCAACAGTTTCGCCACTTAAGAAATAAGTAGATGAGATGTTTTTGTTGGTGTCCAAAGCTTCTTTAAAAAGAACATTGTTTGCGTATCTTGACCCATAAAGTAAACGGAATGAGTTGAATTGGGATGCTTTTTTTGTCATTGACAATATCGGAGTAATTCCACTTCCCGCTGCAATTGCAACAATATTTGAAGCATCATTAGGGATAATGAAATTACCTTCAGGCTTAGAAACAGATAATACGTCTCCAATTTGAGCAGTTTGGTTGAACCAAGTTGATCCTAATCCTTTTTCTACTTGTTTTACCGCAACTGATAAATCTTCATTTTTACCACTACAAATAGAGTAAGAACGTCTTATTTTTTTAGCGTTAATTTCCAATTCAAAAGTCAGATATTGTCCTTCAGTGAAGTTATATTCTGATTTTAAATTTTCTGGAATGTCCAAAGTAACCACAACAGTATCTGTACCTTCCTTTGAAAGTTGTTTGATGGTTAAATTATTGTAACCTTTTGGCAATTTGCCACCATCTTCTTTTTTGAATAATTTTTTAAAAAATGCCATAGTTAATCGTCAAATGAAATTACTAATTTATCGCTTGTTGGGTGAGCTTGACAAGTAAGAATATAACCCGCTTCAACTTCATCTGGCTCTAATGCATAATTTACATCCATACTTGCCGTCCCTTCAAGTATTTTTGCTTTACAAGTACAGCAAACACCTCCTTTACAAGCAAAGGGTAAATCTGCCCCTGCTTCTTGTGCTGCATCTAATATGTTTTGCCCATTCGAGTCTAAATGAATGTCTAATTGATCTCCATCTAATATAAT
>Ga0102899_1000593_pt1 | contig 12054 bp, 10 predicted proteins | sample Colrivmeta1555B3_FD_78455 | JGI IMG/M metagenome (GOLD analysis project Ga0102899, IMG submission 78455) | Estuarine microbial communities from the Columbia River estuary - metaG 1555B-3 | ecosystem: Environmental > Aquatic > Marine > Intertidal zone > Estuary | place: USA: Columbia River... | reverse complement strand
TGTCCTTTAGCGGCAGCAAAAATGGCTACAATCTCTTGGGCATCGGCCACGGAAGTGGCCTCGTTAATTGAAATCCCTACCTGTTCCGCTCCAACGTATTGGAAATTGACTTTTTGGGCTTCTGCCAATGCTTTAATTTCTTTGGCTGGCGCCGACACCAATAGGGTATCAAAATAATTTTCGTTGTGCTGGGTATAGCCCAAACTTTCTAGTGCCTTAGACACTGCAACTGTTTTATGGTGCACTCCATGTGCAATATATAACAAGCCTTGAGGTCCGTGGTATACCGCGTACATTCCAGCCATTACAGCCAAAAGTACCTGAGCTGTACAGATGTTAGAAGTGGCTTTGTCTCTTTTGATATGTTGTTCTCTGGTCTGTAGCGCCATTCGGTAGGCTGGCAATCCGTCAGTATCTTTTGTGAGTCCAATGATTCTTCCAGGAATACTTCTTTTATAATCTTCTCTTGTGGCAAAAAATGCGGCGTGTGGCCCCCCATAGCCTAAAGGAATTCCAAAGCGTTGTGTGGTTCCAACCACTACGTCTGCACCCAATTCTCCGGGCGCTGTAAGCATGGTTAAACTTAATATGTCTGCTGCAAAAGCCACTTTTATTTCTGTTGCTTTGGCTTTCTCCATGAACTGGTCTACGGCACCAATCGCACCGTTTTTACCAGGATACTGTACTATGGCACCATAAAAATGGGGCTCAAATGCAAATGCATCTATTGGGCCAACCTCTAATTGAATGCCTAGTGGCGTTGCCCTAGTTTCTAATAAGGATAGGGTTTGTGGTAAAATATCTTCTGAAACAAAAAAGGACATGGCCTCCTGTTTTTTCTGGTCTCTCGTTCTTACATCATAGAGCATGGTCATGGCTTCTGCTGCTGCGGTGCTCTCATCTAATAGAGAGGCGTTGGCGAGATCCATTCCGGTCAATTCACACACCATGGTCTGGAAATTGATTAATGCTTCTAACCTACCTTGTGCAATTTCTGCTTGGTATGGTGTATAGGCAGTGTACCATCCCGGATTTTCTAAAATATTTCTTTTGATTACTGAAGGGGTAATGCTCTGGTGGTATCCTTGGCCTATATAAGTTTTGAATACCTTATTCTTTTGAGACAGTATTTCAATATGAGAAAGGTAGTCGTGTTCGCTCATGGCTGGTGCTAAATCCAACGCTTTTTTAAGACGAATGTCTGCAGGAATAGTTTCCAAAATAAGCTGGTCTAGATTCTCTACACCAACTGTTTTTAACATTTGGGATTGTTCTTCTTCTTGTATGCCAATGTGGCGTAATGCAAAAACATCTGTTTTCATAAGCGAAATCGTTATATTAGATCTATAAAAAGCTGCACAAAATTACTAATAAAAAGAATAATTATACTGCCTTTTATACAAGTCTTCACTAAACTTTTTAACCAATTTGAGGGCTTATAAACAGTTTGTTTACTTTTGTGGAATGCGCGGTTTGAGAAGATTTTTTGATTTTTATTTAAAGGCCAGTGTCCACGTGGCTTTTGCCGTGGTATCCCTCAGTTATGTGGGTGCTAAAGGCTTAAACATTTTATGGTCTAATGCTTTGGGGGTTGTGTTGTTTTCGGGAACTGTTATGGGCTATAATTTTATCAAATATGGCTTGGGCGGTCCCTTTTATTTGAAAGTGACCCATAAGTCCTTTATGCCCATGCAAATAGTGAGTTTTTTTTGTGGAGCGCTCGGCTTATACGGGATGCTGTATTTAAACCCATTGGCTTATTTGGTATTACTAATGTTAGTTGTTTTTACGGCCCTTTACGGGCTGCCTATATTTCCAGCCCAAAAAAACCTTAGGGCTATAAAAGGCATGAAAATTTATATTGTTGCTATTGTTTGGGCCCTGGCGACTGTGGTATTGCCACTGTCTACATTGGGGGTTAAAATGGTTTTACAGCTTACTAATTCATCAGATTCTTTTGGGTTCGTGGGTGTTTTAGGCTTGTTTCTATCTCATTTTTTCTTAGTCCTGGCCTTAATGGTTCCTTTTGAGCTAAGAGACTATCTGGAAGACACTCCTCAATTGGCCACACTCCCACAGCGCTATGGGTTGCAAAAGACCAAATACATTGGGATTTTTTGGTCGCTCCTTTTTTTAGGAGGCCATTTATTTGCTGGGGCAATATTGAAATGGCCTATACAAATAGTGGGGGTTTCTCTAATGATTACGCTGCTGCTGATCATAGGGATTTTCTATTCTGGCAAGCATTCAAGTAGCTATTTTACCGATTTTTGGGTAGAGGGAATTCCCATTTTGTTTGCCTTTCTTTGGTGGGCTTTTGAATCGTTTTTGTAATTTTATAAAACAATAAGTGTTTTGGCAAAGGCTAACTCATTTAAAATTTCCCCAATGGAAAAAGCCTCATATCTATGAAAAAAGTCCTTTTTAGCCTATTATTCTTATGTAGTTTTTATGCTTTTGCACAGCATAAAGACAGAGATATGTCTGAGGCTGCAACCAAAATAAACAAGCGTAGCCTGCTAATAGATGTCAGGACCCCTGCAGAATTTAAGGAAGGCCACCTGCCTCATGCGGTTAATATAGATTGGTTGTCTGCTGACTTTAATAAGGCTTTTGACAGCATAGGCAAACGCAATAAGATTTATGTGTACTGTCGTAGTGGTAAGCGTTCCGCAATGGCAGCTTCCAGACTAGACAGTCTTGGTTATAAAAGGGTTGTGAACCTTAAAGGCGGCTATAAGGCTTATGAAAAGACGCAGTAGCTGTGGTGGTTTGAAAAACACAACTTCTAAGCTTCATACAATAGGCTTGATCCTTATTTCAAAAATACCCTAGCACTTTGCTTAATTCAATAAACCTGCTTGTTACTCTATTAACGCTTCTATACTTTGCTTAATTCAATAAACCCGCTCTTTTGAGAAGTGCCTCAGGCTTTGGTTCGCTGCCCCTGAATTTTTTGTACAATACCATAGGATCTTCTGAACCTCCCTTAGAGAGCACAAATTCTTTAAAGTCTGCTGCTACTGTTGCATTAAAAATACCTGCTTCTTTAAATTTTTCAAAGGCGTCTGCATCTAATACCTCTGCCCACTTATAGCTGTAGTATCCTGCTGCATAGCCCCCTTGGAAAATATGAGAAAAAGCGGTACTCATACAACTTCCAGGCTGAGAAGGGTAAAGGTCTGTTCCTTTAAATGCATCATTTTCAAAAGCAGCAACATCTGTTATTTCCATTGGATTACTGCTGTGCCAGGCCATATCTAATAACCCAAAACTCAGTTGTCTCAAAGTGGCCATTCCCTCTAAGAAGGTAGCTTGTTCTTTTATTTTTTGGACCAATTCCATAGGAATTAAAGTGTGGTCTTTATAGTGTTTTGCAAAAAGTGATAAGGCTTCTTTTTCATAACACCAGTTTTCCATGAGTTGGCTGGGAAGTTCAACAAAATCCCAAGATACGGACGTCCCTGAAAGACTTGGGAAAGTGGTGTTGGCAAGCATGCCATGTAAGGCGTGGCCAAACTCGTGAAATAGGGTGGTGAGTTCTTGAAAAGTAAGTAATGCAGGCGTCTTGGAAGTAGCAGAGCTAAAATTACATACTATGGCTATTTGTGGCCTGAAGTCCTGGCCGTCTTTTTTATACTGTGATCTAAAGGAGGTCATCCATGCGCCCCCCCTTTTTCCGGGTCTTGGGTGAAAGTCTGTGTAAAAATAGGATACAAAAGTTCCCTTGTTGTCATACACCTTATAGGTAGACACCTCTTTGTGGTAGACCGGTATGTCTTTGACCTCACTGAAGTTTAATCCGTATAATTTGTGGGCAATGTCAAACATACCCATTACGCAGGCATTTAATGGAAGGTAGGGCTTGAGTACTTCTTCTTCAAAATTAAAAGTCGCTTGTCTGAGTTTTTCTCCTACAAAGGGGCCATCCCATTTTTCTAGGTTTTCTAAACCAAACTGTTCTTTGCCGTACGCTTTTAAGGCCTCCATTTCTGCTTTTGCAGCAGGTAGGGCTTTGTTTAAAATGTTTTGTGAAAAATTAAGCACAGCAGCTGGGCTTTTGGCCATTCTTTCTTCTAAGATATATTGGGCGTGGTCTTCATACCCCAGTAATTGGGCCCTTTGGTGTCTGAGTCTAACAATTTCTAAAACAATGGCCTCGTTGTTGTTTTCGTTCTTTTGAAATCCTTTGCTGGTAAATGCTTTGTGCATTTTTTCACGTAAACCCCGTTGGGTAGAAAACTTCATAAAAGGCACATAGCTCGGGTAATCTAATGTGAAGATCCAGCCTTCTTTATCTTTGCTTTTTGCTAAGTCTTCTGCAGCCGTTTTAACACTGTCTGGTAATCCGTCTAATTCAAGTTCATCTGTAATGTGAAGGGAGAATATTTGGGTGTCTGCCAAGACGTGTTCTCCAAATTCCAACTGAAGTCTAGAGAGGTTTTTATCTATTTCCCTAAGGGTGCTTTGGCCTGCCTCTTCCAAGAGCGCGCCATTCCTAACAAAAGATTTATAAGATTTGTCTAATAATCTTTGAGATTCTGTATCTAGAGATAGGTTGTCTTTCTGTTCGTAAACGGCTTTAACCCTTTTGAATAAGTCGGGGTCTAAACTCAGGTCATTGCTAAAGGCACTGAGAAGTGGAGACACTTCTTGTGCAATTTTTTGCATTTCAGGGGAGGTTTCTGCTGAATTGAGGTTAAAGAATATGCTGGAAATATTTCCCAATGTCTGTCCTGCATAATCTAGTGCTACCACGGTATTTTCAAAAGAAGGTGCTTCTGATTGCTCCTTTACAGCAGTAATCTCCTCTTTGGCAAGGACTATAGCGGTCTCAAAAGCGGGTTTGTAATGCTCGTTTTTAATCAGGTGAAATGGAGGCGTTTCAAATGAAGCTAATAAGGGATTTTTAGACATTGACCGTTTTGTTTTTAAAGTGTTTTGCTACTTTTTATGACTGAACTGATTTTGCGCCTTCGATCACTTTTTCTTTAAGGGCTTCCTTATAAGCAATTATTTGATCGAGAATTGCAGGATCGCTGCTCCCGAGTATTTGGGCGGCGAGAATGCCCGCATTCTTGGCACCATTCAGTGCCACGGTGCCAACAGGCACCCCGCCCGGCATTTGTAATATAGAAAGCACAGAATCCCAGCCGTCTATAGAATTGCTGCTTTTAATGGGTACACCTATCACTGGTAAAGGAGATAAAGAAGCCACCATTCCAGGTAAATGTGCTGCACCACCGGCACCCGCTATAATAACACCAATACCCTCAAGGTGCGCGTTTTTACTAAAGCTAAATAGTTTTTCAGGGGTCCTATGGGCAGAAACAATGTCTACCATGACCGCTATATTTAAAGATTTTAAAAAGTCTATGGCTTCTTGCATTACAGGAAGGTCGCTGGTGCTTCCCATGATTACGGCTACTTTTTTCATGTATTTTTATTTAGAACTATTTTTAACTGAGACTTCTAATTCCAATACCCAGTATTATTTTTAAATAATGGGTGATTGTTCCCAGCCTATATTTTATTTTCACTAATTACGGCAATACTCTTTTTAACGGTTTCTGCCATTTCTCTTGCAGTTTTCATATCTGGATGTACAATAGTAACATGGCCCATTTTTCTAAAAGGCCTGGTTTCTTTTTTTCCATAAATATGTGGTGTTACCCCGTCAAGACTTAAAATGTGTTTCATGTTTTTATAAACCACAGCACCAGTGTGTCCTGCTGCGCCAACGAGATTGACCATAACGGCAGCTACTTTACTAGCGGTGTCTCCCAAAGGAAGGTCCAATATGGCCCTGAGGTGTTGTTCGTATTGGTTTGTGTAACTTCCCTCTATAGAGTAATGTCCTGAATTGTGTGGTCTTGGGGCAACTTCATTGACTAAAATATCGCCTTCTTTTGTCAAAAACATTTCAACAGCCAAAAGACCTACATGGCCATAGGCTTCAGATGTTTTTAAGGCCACTTCAATGGCCTTCTGGGCCAAATGATCTGTGATTCTTGCAGGACATAAAACGTATTCTACCTGATTGGCTTCAGGGTGAAATTCCATCTCAACAACGGGGTAGTGTACACTTTCTCCACTAGGGTTTCTACAGACAATTACGGCCAACTCTTTCTCGAAATCAATGAGGCTTTCTGTAATGCAAGCTACGTTGGGTAGCCCTTTTAGGTCTGCTGCTTGTCTAACTACTTTTACGCCCTGACCATCATAACCAAATTGTGCAGACTTCCACACAAAAGGGAAAGACAGTCCTCCATGAGCAATACTGTCTTCAATTTCTGAGCTGTAGGCAAATCTATTGAAAGGAGCTGTTGGGATCTGATGGTCTGTGTAAAAGAGTTTTTGGGTGCCTTTGTTGGCAATACTTCTTAGGCTATCTGAAGAGGGATATACAGTGACACCCTCTTTTTCGAGTGCTTCTAAGGCGTCAATATTTACATTTTCAATTTCTATGGTGAGTAGGTCTACTGTTTTTCCAAAGTTAAAAACAGTCTCATAATCCATTAAATTTCCTTGTTCAAAAAGGTTGCAAGCCAATCTAGACGGAGCGTCTGTAGAGGGATCTAATACTTTTGTTTGAATGTCCCATTTTCTGGTTTCTTGTAAAAGCATTTTACCGAGTTGTCCGCCACCGAGAATGCCGAGAGTGAAATTAGAAGAAAAATAGTTTGTACTCATCAATAAGGCCCTTAGGGTTATTTTGTGCTTGTGCTACAAAAATACGAGATAATTATTATAAAGCCGGTCTGTCCCTTTAAAAAAGCGAAATCAAAACACTATCTTTGTGCCTTTAATTAACTAAAAAAAACCCCATGAAAACCAACCTTGTCTTGTTTGGGAAACCAGGCGCAGGAAAAGGAACCCAAGCGGCCTTTTTAAAAGAAACCTACCAATTAAAGCATATTTCTACTGGAGATGTTTTTAGGGCTAATATTTCTCAAAATACTCCTTTAGGTCAATTGGCCAAGTCTTATATGGACAAAGGAGATTTGGTTCCAGATTCAGTGACCATACAAATGTTGGAGGCTGAGGTGAATGAAAATCAAGCTGCTGCGGGATTTATTTTTGATGGATTTCCCAGAACAACAGCACAAGCAGAAGCATTGGATGCTTTTTTAAAGACCAAGTCAATGGCCATTTCTGCGACTATAGCCTTGGAGGCAGATGAAGATGTTTTAACTGCTAGGCTCTTGGAGCGAGGCAAAGAAAGTGGAAGACCGGATGATTCGGACGAAGCAAAAATTAGAAATAGATTTCAGGAATACAACCTAAAAACAGCCCCTTTAGAGGCTTTTTACAAGGCCCAAAATAAGTTTTATGCTGTTAATGGCATTGGAGAAATTTCAGAAATAACAAAGAGAATAGCTGCTATTATTAGTGGTTTATAAAAGAAAAGCGCTGTTTGAAGCATCGGCCTAGAATAGGCCAATTTAGCCCATAAATTATTTAATCATTACCCCATGACAGAAGGAAATTTCGTAGATTATGTAAAGGTTTTTTTAACCTCAGGAAATGGAGGAAAGGGATCTATACATTTACACAGGGAGAAATTCATCACCAAAGGAGGACCCGATGGTGGCGATGGAGGAAGAGGGGGCCACATTATTTTAAAGGGGAACAAGCATCTTTGGACGCTGGTTCATTATAAATTTAAAAAGCATTTTACTGCAGAGCATGGGGGACATGGCAGTAAAAACAGGAGTTTTGGAACAGACGGAAACGACGTCTATTTAGAAGTGCCTCTGGGAACTGTTGTTAAAGATGGAGAAACCCAAGAGCCATTATATGAAGTGACCGAGCACGACCAAGAGATTGTGCTTTTGGACGGAGGAAAAGGGGGGCTAGGAAACTGGCACTTTAGGTCTTCTACCAATCAAACACCCAGATATGCCCAACCTGGAATTCCAGGAAAAGAAGGCTCTTTTACCCTTGAATTAAAAGTATTGGCAGACGTAGGATTGGTTGGTTTTCCAAATGCAGGAAAATCTACCTTACTCTCTGTGATTACCTCTGCAAAGCCAAAGATTGCCTCTTATGCCTTTACCACCCTCAAACCCAATTTAGGGATTGTGGAATACAGGGATTTTAAGAGTTTTGTCATGGCAGATATTCCTGGAATTATCGAAGGAGCGGCAGAAGGCAAAGGTTTGGGCCATTATTTTTTAAGGCATATTGAGCGCAATGCGACCCTTTTATTTTTAATTCCAGCAGACAGTGAAGATATTGTGAAAGAGTACGGTGTTTTGTTGGATGAGTTGAGAAGATACAACCCTGAATTGTTGGACAAAGACCGCTTGGTTGCCATTTCAAAGAGCGATATGCTGGATGAGGAATTAGAAACTGAGATTTCAGGCTTGCTAAAACCCGTATTGGGAAATACCCCATTTTTGTTCTTCTCTGCTGTGGCACAAAAAGGCATTATGCCGCTCAAAGACACCCTTTGGGAAATGATACACGATCAAAAGGAATCCATGGGTTCTGGAAAATAATACTATGAGAATACATTTTATAGCCATTGGAGGAAGTGCTATGCATAACTTAGCATTGGCATTACACGAAGCGGGTCATGAGATTAGCGGCAGTGACGACGTCATTTTTGAACCCTCTAAAAGCCGCCTAGCAGCGGTTGGTTTACTTCCCTTAGAAATGGGTTGGCAGCCTGAAAACATTCACTCAGATATAGATGTAATTGTTTTAGGCATGCACGCAAAACCAGGGAATTCTCAGCTTGAAAAAGCCCAGGAATTGGGTTTAAAAGTGTATTCTTATCCTGAATTTTTATATGAACATTCAAAGCATAAAACACGCGTTGTCATAGGGGGGAGTCACGGAAAAACAACCATTACTTCTATGATCCTTCATGTGATGCACTACCATGAAAAAGAAATAGACTTTATGGTGGGTGCCCAATTAGACGGCTTTGACAAGATGGTTCATCTCACAGAGGAGAACGATTTTATGTTATTAGAGGGAGATGAATACCTCTCTTCTCCCATAGATGCCCAATCAAAGTTTTTACATTACAAGCCGCATATTGCGCTCTTGAGTGGTATTGCTTGGGACCATATTAATGTATTCCCCACTTTTGAATCTTATTGTGCGCCCTTTGAATCTTTTATTGATAGTATTGTTGCGGGAGGTAGCCTTACTTTTAATCAAGAGGATCAGGTACTTAATGAAATGGTTGAAAAAGCCACCAACACCATTCGCAAAATTGCTTATACCACCCCAGAGGCTTCTATAGATAGTGGTGTAACTTATCTAGAAACGGAAGAAGGTCCTTTGCCATTAGAAATTTTCGGAATGCACAACCTCAATAATCTGGCAGGTGCCAAGTGGATATGCCAGCATATGGGTATAGACGCCCTAGATTTCTATGAGGCCATTAGTAGTTTTAGAGGCGCTTCTAAACGATTAGAATTGGTCGCTAAGAACAATCAAACGGCTATTTATAAAGATTTTGCTCACGCACCTAGTAAGGTAAAGGCCACTACTGCAGCGGTTAAGGAGCAATATCCTGACAGGAAGTTGGTTGTGGTACTTGAGTTGCATACCTACAGTAGTTTAGACGCTTCTTTTCTCAAGGAGTATAAAAATGCTTTGGCCAAGGCCGACGTCGGTATGGTTTTCTATGAGCCAGCCGTACTAGCCATAAAAGAAAGGGAACCTATCTCTGCGGAGGTTATTAAAAATGCTTTTGGTTCCGCTGCGCTTCAAATAGAAACTACGCCTGAAGGTTTGGCTGTTTTCTTGAGAGATTTGCCTTTAGAAGGAACGGTGCTGTTATTCATGAGTTCAGGTAATTACGGAGGCACGGACTTTAAAGCACTGGCCCAGCGAATTTCTTAAGGTTTTACCAAGGTTTTTTTAGATTTGTGGCTATGGCTTTTTTGACCGATCATCTAGTCAGGGAGTAGTTTGTCTGGTTTGCGTTTCTTTTTGAGCCACACAGGCTATCTTTACTCATGGTCTATATTAAAAATTCGGGTATGAAGGCTTGGTCTGTGGAAGACCAGCCTAGAGAAAAATACCTGCGTTTGGGTGGACAAAAATTGACAGATGCAGAGCTTCTTGCCATAGTTTTAGGCAATGGTTCTGTTGGTCAGTCTGCCCTTTCACTGGCCAAGACGCTATTGATTGCATGTGACAATGACCTTCAAAAATTATTTGAACTTTCCATAGAGAAGCTTATGGATTTTAAAGGAGTAGGGAAGGTGAAAGCCATTAAAATAAAGGCGTCACTAGATTTTGGATACAGATTGTTGCATGTCAATGCTACCGCCCCCCTATCTCTTTCTTCTAGTGGATCTGCATTCTCTATTTTGAAGCCTGTTTTAATTGGTTTGACTTATGAAGAGTTTTGGGTGCTGTATTTGGATAATTCTAATGTGCTTATTGAGCGTTCCTTACTTGGTAAAGGTGGTTTTACAGCCACAGTTGTAGACATCAGGTTGGTTTTACAACAGGCTATAAGATGGGGTGCTACGGCTATGATTGTAGCCCATAACCATCCCACAGGCAACCTAAAACCCTCCCATTCAGACAAAGCTTTGACACAGAAATTAAAGGAAGCCGCTAAGGTTTTAGATATTAAATTACTAGATCATATAATTGTAGGTAAAAATGAATACTTCAGTTTTGCAGACCAGAATCTGCTATAATTGTTTATTTTTAAGCCTAGAATAACCGTTCCCTAACTGATCTATTTTTGAATCATACTTTCTTGTAAATGCTCCTGATATACACCTATAAAATAACCCCTAGATTTACTTATATAGCCAATCATATTTGTAAACGTTTGTTGGGTTTAGAAGTTGCTTTCACTACTGAAGTGTCGGACTTTATAAAGCATGAGGGGCCAAAATTAACCTATACGAAACAGGCTTTGCAAAATGAATTCTTTATAAGGTCTCATGCGCTGTTATTCGAGCAAGGTATTAATGACCATGCTATTAAAGTAAGTGACTGGAACGGGGTGCCTTGTTTCTTTCCCTCAGGAGACAAAAGTGGTATTCCTTTTGATGTTTTTGCCGCTAGTTTTTATATGCTGTCTAGGTATGAAGAGTATTTGCCTCATGTGAAAGACATTCACGGACGCTTTCCACCAAAAGAAAGTGTGGGTTATGTGAACGGTTTTTTAACCTCACCTGTAGTGGACCAGTGGGCAAGCCTTTTTTTTAATGCCCTTCAAGATAAATTCCCCGACCTTAAAAGGGCAAAAAGAACGTATTGCTTTACCCCATTAATAGATGTGACTAGCTCTCATGCATTTGCTTATAGGGGCCTTATTAGAGGTGTGTCTGGTTTTTTTGTAGATTTAGCAGGCTTTAAATTAAGCAGGCTTCTAACCAGGCTAGGCGTGTGGCTGCGCTTTAAAAAAGATCCCTATGATAATTTTGACTACTTAGGCATTCTTTTAAGGCAGTATAAGGCCAAAGCCATTTTCTTTTTTCAATTTGCTGATTATGGTACTTATGACAAAAATGTGTCTCCTTATAACAACTTATTTAAAGCCCTTATAAAATCTGTAGCGGACCACTTTGAAGTGGCTTTGGCGGCTTCATACGCATCTTTTGGTGCTCCTAAAATTTTAATGGAAGAGCAGAAGCATTTGGCCAGTGTAGTTAATAGACCCATTAAAGCGTCTAGAATGCGGTATAATAGGGTAGACATACCTGTATCTTACAGGGACTTGGTAGACGCTGAAATTCACAACGACTATTCTATGGGCTATACCCATGAGCTTGGGTTTAGGGCGGGAACAGCGACTCCTTTTTTCTTTTATGATATTTATCTGGAGCTTCAGTTGCCTATTAAGGTGCATCCGTTTGCAGTGCATGACTACGCTTTATTAAAGGAGAAGAGCACTTTAGACGCATTAAAAATAATGACCCCACTTTATCTGGCCACAAAAGAGGTGAGCGCCCATTTTAATGTGGTTTTCTCTAATGAATTGTTGGGAGGAGAAAAATCACTGGTGTGGAAAGAAACTTTTCAAAAGCATTTGGCTCAGTTTAGTAAGTAGCTTTTTGCTTTATA
>Ga0102899_1000586_pt1 | contig 12137 bp, 9 predicted proteins | sample Colrivmeta1555B3_FD_78455 | JGI IMG/M metagenome (GOLD analysis project Ga0102899, IMG submission 78455) | Estuarine microbial communities from the Columbia River estuary - metaG 1555B-3 | ecosystem: Environmental > Aquatic > Marine > Intertidal zone > Estuary | place: USA: Columbia River Estuary... | reverse complement strand
TTTAAGGCTACGACCGCATTCATCAAAGGCTCCTCGGGTTGAATGGTAACCAAGGGTAGGTGGGAATGGGAAGAGACCGCCTGGGCCAAATTGCCATTTTCCTCTTTCAGAAACCCGCGTTCACGCATCCAGTCGTCGTTGTAAATCTTTCCGACATAGCGGCTACCGTGGTCATGAAAAAGGACCACACTCACGGCATCTTCAGGCAGGAGGTGCTTCAGCTGGCGCAAACCTTGCAACGCTGAACCGCAGGAATATCCCAAGAGGAGTCCTTCCTTTTTGGCCAATTCACGCGCCACCAATGCCCCATCTCGGTCCGTCACTTTTTCAAAGCGGTCGATGAGATCAAAGTCTACGTTTTTGGGCAGGATATCTTCACCAATGCCTTCCGTGATGTATCCATAAATCTCCGAGGTGTCAAAGACCCCAGTTTCGTGGTATTTCTTAAATACGGAACCGTAGCTATCCACCCCCCAAATCTGAATGGCGGGATTCTTTTCTTTGAGGTACTTGGCGACCCCGGAAATGGTGCCACCGGTTCCCACACCGACGATGAAATGGGTAATTTTCCCCTCGGTTTGTTCCCAAATTTCTGGCCCCGTGCTTTCATAATGCGCCACCCGATTGCTAAGGTTGTCGTATTGATTGGGGAAGTAGGAATTGGGAATTTCCGAATTGAGGCGGCGCGCCACCGAATAGTAGGAGTCTGGGTGATCCGGCGATACATTGGTTGGGCAGACATAAATTTCTGCACCCAATGCCCGCAGCACATCCATTTTTTCTTTACTCTGCTTGTCGCTGAGCGTACAGATGAGCTTGTAGCCTTTGACGACGGCCGCGAGCGCGAGGCCCATGCCCGTGTTGCCTGAGGTACATTCGATAATCGTTCCGCCAGGTTTGAGTAAGCCGGCTTGCTCGGCGTCCTCCACCATTTTGAGCGCCATGCGGTCCTTGGTACTATGCCCGGGGTTGAAGTATTCCACTTTGGCGTACACGGTACCGGGGATACCTTCTACGGTCTTGTGCAATTTTACCATGGGCGTACGGCCGATGGTTTCTAAGATGTTCTCGAAGACGGACGGAGTTTGGCGGGTTGTGCTCATAGTCCGCAAAGGTAGGGCCTGCAGTTTATTGCCCTTCGTGGTAGGGGGTAGGGCGCAACAGGCTTTTTTGGCCCAACATCAAGGCTCCCTCCGTCTCCAAAACATGTGCCAGGGTAATTTGCTTTAGACTATGGACGGTCGCGTTGCGAACACTCACCAGCGCATCTTGAAGGGCGCAGGTTTCGGGGGATGCACATTCGGCGCAGGGCGCATAAAATCGGTGCGATGCGCAGGGGAGCAGGGCGATGGGACCCTCGAGCACGCGCACAACATCGGCCAGGCAAAGGTCCAAGCCCGCGGCCCCCAAACGGTAGCCCCCGTCACGACCTGATTGACTTTCCACCATGCCTTCTTGCCGGAGGTCGGCGAGGATGCGTTCGAGGAATTTTCGAGACACCTGAAGGGCCTCGGAAATGCGCACCACAGCCACCACACCCTCTCCTTGATGCCGCGCCAAATGCAGCAGCGCGTGAATGCCGTAGGTGGTTTTTCGATTCAGCACGAATTACTTCTTTTTCTTGGTGGGCTTAGCGTACAACTCATTGAGAATGCCTGCTAAACGCACGCCACCCTGAAGTAAACGTTTATTCAATGTGGCGATGTGGTCATAGTTGTAAGAATAGCCCAAAGAGGTCGCCTCCGCCGGCGGATAGATGCCCATTCGAATCGCCTGGGATTCCTGGGCCCAATCGACGACGCTGCTTCTTTGCCATTCACTCACTTCCTCGGCGGTCGCGTGGTCTACCCAGGCCACATACTCCGTGAAACTCAATTGCTGATGGTCAATGAGATCAGAATCCCAAACGCGGTGCAAATTGCTGCTCTCGCCAAACCATTTGATTTTGCGGTCGTTGCCGCCTTTGTCCGTGCCGTTGCCCACGTGCAGGGGTTGGTGTAAATCTCCCACTAAGTGCGCGAGCATTTTTACGGCCATGGCTTCGTCTTCCGCGATTAAAAACGTCTTGGTTTGGATTTCAACTATGAGCTGATTTATCGTCCCAATGACATCTCCTTCTTCGGGATGGTCACACGTTTCATAGGTCAAACCATCGGGGATGGTGCAGTAATGCCAAGGATTCATGTGATTGTACGCACGGTTGGACTTGATGTGGTCCATCCAGTTGGCGCACATAGCGAGTGACTCGTCGCCCAGAATGCCTTGAACGGCCGCCGCAGCTTCCGCGTGGAGGTGGTTTTCCGCAATTTGGCCCACCACACGGTGGCCTGTTTGGCCCCACCCAAAGGCGGAAAGGGGGAGGAGGAGCGTGCCGACGGCCACGCGAGCGAAATGCAACATTTTTAGACGCATTGGATCAGAATTCATTCGTAGCCCATAAAGATACATCGGACCTGCACTCCCTATCTTAGCCGTCAACATTCATTGCTATGGCATACCAAGCACATCCTACGGCCGTCATTGATGAGGGCGCCCAAATAGGCGAGGGGACCAAAATTTGGCATTTCTCGCATATCATGGGCCCTTGCCAGATAGGAAAACACTGCAACTTGGGCCAAAACGTGGTCATCTCACCCGATGTGGTGTTAGGGAACAACGTGAAGGTTCAAAACAATGTGAGCATCTATACGGGCGTCACCTGCGACGACGATGTATTCTTGGGCCCTTCCTGTGTCTTCACTAACGTCGTAAACCCGCGCTCTGGGGTGAATCGTCGAGGTCAATACAGCCGAACCCATGTCGGAGTGGGTGCCAGTATTGGGGCCAATGCCACCATCGTTTGCGGCCATGACATTGGACCCTACGCCTTCATTGGCGCAGGCGCTGTGGTGACTAAAAACATTCCCGCCTATGCCCTGGTGGTCGGGAATCCCTCGAAGCAGATTGGCTGGATGAGCGAGTTTGGCCACCGCTTAGATTTTGATGACCAGGGCCGCGCCCAATGTCCCGAGAGCGGGGAGAGCTATGAACTCATTGACGGCCACGTCCTAAAACGATAATTTTCTCACTGACTACCGATTTTCCCTTGAACCCTTAATTCCATTTACGTTTTGTACCCCATCCACGCCCAAAGCCAACCCGAACTCGATGCGATCCGCGAAGCGGCCCGTGATTTTGCCCTTCAGCACATTGCTCCCCATGTCATGGAGTGGGATGAAGCACAAACCTTTCCGCTTCATGTTTTTCAAGCCATGGGCGAAATGGGCTTCATGGGGATGCTCGTGGATCCCAAATATGGCGGATCCGGGTTGGGGTATGCGGAATACATCACGGTCATCGACGAAATTTCTCAAGTATGCGGGAGCATTGGGCTGTCTTTGGCGGCGCACAATAGCTTGTGCACTCAGCACATCAACCAGTTTGGAACGGAAGACCAAAAAGCCAAATGGCTGCCTCGTTTAGCTACCGGCCAAATAGTGGGCGCTTGGGGCTTGACCGAAACCGGCACGGGAAGTGATGCAGGGGGCATGCACACCACCGCCATCTTGGACGGGGACGAATGGGTCCTGAATGGTTCGAAAAACTTTATCACCCACGCCATCACGGGCGAAGTGGCAGTGGTCATTGCACGCACCGGCGAGAAGGGCGATTCTCACGGAATGTCTGCGTTTGTGGTAGAAAAGGGTACACCGGGCTTCAGCGGCGGAAAAAAGGAGAACAAATTGGGCATGCGCGCCAGCGAGACCGCCTGCTTGTTCTTTGATCAGTGCCGCATTCCCAAAGACAATTTGCTCGGCCAGGTTGGGGAAGGCTTTATTCAGAGCATGAAGATCCTGGATGGAGGACGCATCTCCATCGCTGCGCTGTCACTTGGAATCGCCAAGGGCGCGCGCCACGCGGCGCTTCGATATAGCAAGGAGCGTGAGCAATTTGGCAAGGCTATTAGCCAATTCCAAGCGATTGCCTTTAAGCTCGCGGACATGGACACGGAAATCTATGCATCGGAGTTGATGATACGCCACGCCGGAAGTCTCAAGGATCAAGGGCTCAAAGTCACCAAGGAGTCAGCGATGGCCAAGTATTACGCAAGTGAAGTCGCTGTCCGGGTGGCCAACGAAGGGGTTCAAATCCACGGCGGATATGGTTTCACCAAGGATTACCCGGCCGAAAAATTCTACCGCGACGTCAAGCTTTGCACCATTGGTGAAGGCACGTCGGAAATTCAAAAACTGGTGATTTCCCGCGATATGCTGCGCTCTTAAACGCGCAATCCTTCGCTGAAACCTGCGTTTACTCATTTGCCCTTGACTTTCCTCCAATGAAGGGGTGAGGCACGTAAGTCAAAGTGTTACATTTGACATTGGTATAAAAACACGTATTGTGAAGCACGTTTTTCGAATTTTCGCTTTTCTCCTTTTTGCTCAGTCCGCCTTGGCCTCCCACTACCTCGGTGGAGAAATTACCTGGCGCTGTTTTGACAGCGGTCCGAATGCGGGCAAGTACAAGTTTTACGTCATTCTTTACCGGGAATGTGGAACAGGTGCTTCCACCTTCTTGCCCAATCCCGTCGTCTTGTCGACCAACGCCCCAGGGGGGTCGATTTCCTGTGCGCAGGTGGGCTCCGCTACGGACGTGTCACCCAATTGTTGGGATGGAACCCAAGAAATCAACTGCAACGGCGTGACTTCTGGCCAAGGAGCCGTCGAGGAGCGCCGCTACGAGTCAGGCTATATCACACTCAGTGGTGTGCCGCCTGCTGGGGGCTGGTACTTCACCTTCACGGATTGTTGCCGTCCTTCGATTACAAACTTGACGTCCTCATCGAGTTCGTACACGCTCCGTGCGTACATGTTCCCCTATTCCATTAACGGGGTGCCCCAGAACGCGAACCCTTGCTATGACTCGTCTCCCCGCTTTTTGGAGCCACCCAGGTCCGTCATTTGTTCCGGCTACGAATACACCTATGCCCACAACGCCTTCGACGACGATTTGGATTCAGTCGTGTACAACTGGGCCTATCCTCAGACAACCAACAACGGCACCAATGCATCGTTTACCACGGGATATGCCTTCAACAATCCCTTTCCAAACGGTGGCAACACGGTGAGTTTTAACCAGCAAACTGGGGCGATGACATTCAACCCCTCAGCAGGAGGCTCTTTCGCTTCATGCGTGGAAGTCAGTGCCTACCGTTGCAACCAGAAAATTGCTTCCGTCTACCGCGATATTCCCGTCATCATTCGAACGGACTGTGGGTACAACACACCGCCAACAGTGCAAATCAACAACATTCCCAACTATCCCGCGCTGACCCCCGTGGTCGCTTCCGGCGATACGCTCTACTGGGAAACAACGGTTTATGCAGGTCAGCAGGTGAAGTTTGATCTGGTGTCACAGGATGCCCAATTGTTGCCAAACTTCTTGCCGCAAACGATTGAATTCTCGCCGTCAGGAGGACAATTGGGTGTGCCTTTAAACAACCCGAACTCAGGCTGTTTGAACCCTCCGTGCGCCACCGTCAACCCCAAATCTCCCCAAACATCCTTTACCTCGACGCTGAACAACGAGATTTCTTTTGACTGGATGACGAATTGCAACCACATATCTTACCAAAACAATTCTTGTGGGAATCCGACAAACCGGTATGTCTTTGCGCTTCGAATGCAAGACAACTTCTGCGTTGCTCCAGCGATCCGCGTGGCGTCCGTGGTGATTAATGTGGTGTCCACCATTCCCGTCCCACCAGACTTGAGCCAGGCTTGTGTGTCCCAAGAGCCGGGGGGAGGTTTGACCGTAGATTGGGGCACCCCGCTCGATACTGGTATGAACTTTGACGCCTACGTGATTTTCCGGGGCTCGTCTCCCACTGTGCCTTTTGTTGCGATCGACACCATCTACAACTACAGCACCCTTTCGTATACAGATCTCACCCCTTTATCTGGCGCGAACTACTATTATCTGCGCACCTTGGGCGGGTGTGGTTACACCTCCCAAACATCCGATACGGTTCGTTTGATGGAAATGTCCGTCACGCCCATTCCTCCCACAAATTCTTCCGTAGCGCAGCTGGATTGGAACGCCCCGTATGTCGGAGCGACTCCTACGTACGAAATTTGGCGTCGTCCTCAGGGAACAGGAGCGGCAGGATGGAGTATGGTTTCGACCACCACCAACAAGACGTACAACGATACGGTCAATATCTGTGGACAAGACTTGGAATACCAAATCCGCATCAACGGGGCATGCAACTCGACGATTGACGGTGGATTCTTCTCAGATCAAAACAACACAGATGTGTTGAAGATCGATTCTGTGACAGTCAACGGTGGTACCGCATTGATATCATGGACTCCTGGCACCAATGGCGATATTGTGAACTACGACATTCTGGAGTGGGTGCCCGGAACGGGATGGAATTCCATCGCGACGGTGCCGAACACCGTATCCATGCCTTACCCATTGCCAGGGGCCGCACCAGGATCTTCCGTGAAGCGCTATAAGGTGATGTCGACCGACAGTTGTGGCAATCAGAGCTCAGACTTGCTCGTGGCGGCCCATAACAACATGCTTCTCACGGAGAACATGGATCCTTGTGAGGGCATCATGCGCTTGCGTTGGAACCAATACCGTGGCTGGGCCGGTGGGGTCAAGGAATACCGCGTTTTAGCAGATGTCACGCCACCCGGTGGTCCGACCCAAATCGGGGTCCTCTTGGCGACCAAAGCTCCCGGTGATACCGCGTTCAATACCCGTGATCTCATTGGTGGATGGTCCTATTGCTACTACATCCGTGCGGTAGATACCGCGGGACAACGCTTTAGCTCTTCCAATGAAGTATGCATCAATTCGTTGGCTGTTCAGCGCTCACGTTTGCTATACTTGGCGAAGACGTCCGTGCGCAATGACAATGCAGTCGAACTGGTCACCTTCATAGATAAAGATGCAGACATTATTCACTTTGATCTGCAGCGTGCGGACCGAGATGGTGCTCCGTTCACCTCACTCGGATTGATTCCCAAACCCGTTTCCCCTCCTTGGGAGATTCGATTCAAGGACTTCTCCGCAGACCCCGCCAACCACCGGTACCTGTACCGTTTTGTGGCCACGGATAGCTGTGGTGGCATAGATACGGCGTCCAATATTGGTACCAACATCTTGTTGGAAGTGGAGCCGGCAGACAACTTAATGAACATTCTGACCTGGAATCCTTACCGTGACTTTATGGGCGGCGTCTTGAAATACGACATCTACCGCTCCATCGGAGAAGGAGCGGGGATGACCTTCGTAGGCACGACGACGGACACCATCTTCACGGACAACATTCGCCCAACTGGGGATAACGTTGGAATTTTCTGCTACAAAGTGGTCGCCACGGAAGGGCCGAGTTTGCTCAACTTTACGGACTATGACGGAAGCATCTTCACCTCGGTGTCCAATGTCGCGTGTGCGGAACACAAGCCGCGTATTTTCATCCCGAATTCGTTTAGTCCGAGCTCGCTTCAGGTGGAGAACCGTACATGGAGACCCAAACAAGTCTACGTCGAATCCGGCAGCTACAAGTTGGAAATCATGGACCGCTGGGGCAATATTGTCTTCAGTACCACGAATGAAAACACCGGATGGGATGGAACCATCGATGGGGTCAAGGCCAGTGAAGGCAGTTACATCTATCAATTGAACTTCCGCTCCAAGCAGGGTGAGCCGATTGAAATGCGTGGCACATTGCTATTGCTTTACTAAGCCGCGCTCACTGAAATGCATGAAAAGCCGCCCCCATCCGGGGCGGCTTTTTCGTTATCTTTGCATGCAATTTAGACCGTAAATTGCGCCATGGAATCCAACCTCACCAAAGTCATCGGAGAGTACCTCACGTACGATGACGTCCTCCTTATCCCTGCTTACTCTGAAGTCCTGCCGCGCGATGTGAGCATTGAGTCGAAGTTCACACGGAACATAACGCTTAAGACGCCCATTATCAGCTCCGCCATGGACACGGTGACGGAAGCCGGCATGGCGATTGCCATGGCTCAAGACGGAGGCATTGGCGTTTTACATAAGAACATGACGGCCGAGAAGCAGGCCATGGAAGTCCGCAAAGTGAAGCGGGCCGAAAGCGGTATGATCATGGATCCCGTAACGTTGACGGCTGCGTCCCTAATAGGAGAAGCCAAGCGCCTTATGGCGGAATACCGGATTGGAGGCATCCCCGTAGTCAACGAGGAAAAGGCGCTGGTGGGCATCATCACCAACCGAGACCTGCGGTTTGAGACAGACGATCACAAAAAGGTCGGTGAAGTCATGACGGCACAACCCTTGGTGACCGCCTCTGAAAACACCACCATGGAGGAAGCAGAGCTGATCCTTCAAAAAAATAAGATTGAAAAGTTGCCCGTGATCAAGGCCGACGGTTCCTTGATGGGCTTGATTACCTACCGCGACATCAGCAAAAAACGCAACAAGCCGAATGCCAACAAAGATGCATACGGGCGCTTGCGCGTTGCCGCAGCGGTCGGAGTTACGCCGGACATATTGGACCGCGTGAGCCTTCTCGTCGCGGCGAATGTGGATGCCATTGTCATTGATACGGCCCATGGCCATACTCGCGGGGTGGTCGATGCTTTGAAAAAAGTGAAAACGCAATTTCCCGATTTGGACGTGGTTGTGGGAAATATCGCTACGGCGGAAGCCGCCAAATACTTGGTTGAGGCGGGTGCGGATGCGGTCAAGGTGGGCATCGGACCCGGATCGATTTGTACCACGCGCGTCGTAGCCGGGGTAGGCGTTCCCCAGTTGAGTGCCGTCATGGTCGTGGCTCAGGCGATTAAAGGTTCCGGGGTGCCCGTGATTGCCGATGGCGGCATTCGCTACACCGGCGATATCGTGAAGGCCATAGCAGCCGGCGCGGATTCCGTGATGCTGGGCTCCTTACTCGCGGGCACGAATGAAGCACCGGGTGAATCCATCATTTTGGATGGACGCCGCTTTAAGTCCTATCGAGGAATGGGCTCCGTCGAAGCCATGGAAGCGGGATCCAAGGATCGCTACTTCCAAGATGTGGAGGACGACATTAAAAAGCTGGTTCCCGAAGGCATTGTGGGCCGCGTGCCCTACAAAGGCGAGGTCAAAGACGTGATGTACCAATTTATCGGTGGGCTGCGCGCAGGCATGGGCTACTGTGGTGCGCAAAGTATTGAGATTCTCCAGGAAAAAGGCCAATTTGTTCGCATCACCGCATCGGGAATTGCCGAAAGCCATCCCCATGATGTCACCATCACTCGGGAAGCGCCTAATTACAGCCGCTAAACGCTGATTTTACTCCGGAGCGTTCCGACGCTCTTGTTCCTGAATCGCTTGAAATTCGGCATAGCAGCGCATGAGGCTTTGCAGCAGATCATAGTCGGTGGCGGCATACACCGCGCTCTCGTTCCAGTGGCAGAAGAGGAGGAACTCCTCAATTTGGCTCGGCGTGAGGCCCGTCAATTCAAACAAAGCAGACCGGTTGGTGCTTTCTGAGAGTTTTTCTCGGAAGGACTCGCTTTCGAGTATTTCTTGGAGCTCTCGCCATTGCCGTGGACGATTGCCGAACTGGTCATATAACAAATCAATGGGATTGGCCATCGTCGGCTTCACGCGTTGGGGTACTTGGATGCTAGATCCTTCAGGTCGTCCAGGGGAGGACATGGGCATTTCCTTTGGGAGGTTGCTGGTCAATTTATACGCGGTGACCGGCACCTCATCCAGGAGGTAATTCTGTGGGAGCAGTTCGATGCGCACTTTTTCCGCGTCACGCACCCATGCATAGCGGTAGGCAAACCCTGCCTTGGAAAAGACGAGGGTGTCTCCCGCTTGAGCGTACACTTCAAACCGGCCACGCTCGTCGGACGTCAAAGCGGTTTCATTGCGGGCATTGACAATGATGACCCAGGGCACGGCTTCCTGGCTCTTCTCCTCGACAATCTGCCCAGCAAAACGAACCATCTCTTGGCCCCATAGGCCCAGAGGGAGGGCCAAAAATGTAAAAAGCAGACGTCTGTGCATGAGATTCGTGAAAATTACAACAACCATGCCTGAGACAATGCCGATATTTGTGGTTCAAAACCATCCCCATGTCGGACGATAAGAAAATCATTTTTTCCATGTCGGGAGTCTCCAAGATTCTCCCGAACAACAACAAAGCCATCCTGAAGGACATCTACCTCAGCTTCTTTTATGGAGCTAAGATTGGTATTATTGGTCTCAATGGTTCAGGTAAATCCACCTTGATGAAGATCATCGCTGGGATCGAAAAGAACTTCCAAGGAGACGTAGTCTTCTCACCAGGGTATACTGTGGGATATTTGGAGCAAGAGCCCCAGTTGGATGAGACCAAAACGGTCATGGATATTGTCAAAGAAGGCATGGCCGAGACGGTCGCCCTATTGGAGGAGTACAACCAAATTAATGACCAATTTGGCCTGCCGGAGGTCTACGAGAATCCAGACAAAATGGAGAAACTCATGAACCGCCAAGCCGAATTGCAAGACCGCATTGATGCGAGCAACGCCTGGGAGCTGGATACGGTTTTGGCCCGAGCGATGGACGCCTTGCAATGTCCTGAAGGGGATACGCCTATTTCGGTCCTTTCGGGGGGTGAGCGTCGCCGTGTAGCACTGTGCCGTTTGCTTTTGCAAAACCCGGACGTCCTTCTCTTGGACGAACCGACGAACCACTTGGACGCGGAATCCATTCTATGGCTAGAGCATCACTTGCAGCAATACCGGGGTACCATTATCGCGGTCACACACGACCGCTACTTCCTGGATAATGTCGCGGGGTGGATATTGGAATTGGACCGAGGGGAAGGCATCCCTTGGAAAGGAAATTATTCTTCTTGGCTCGAGCAGAAGACCAAACGCATGGAGCAGGAAGAGAAGCAAGTCACGAAACGCCGAAAGACGCTGGAGCGAGAACTCGAATGGGTGCGTATGAACCCCAAAGGCCGCCAAGCCAAATCCAAAGCGCGTTTGTCTAGCTACGATAAGCTCATGAACGAGGAGCAAAGGGAAAAGGAGCAACGCCTGGAAATCTACATTCCGAACGGACCCCGTTTGGGTACCAACGTGATTGCCGCGGAGCACGTGAAAAAAGGATTCGGGGATCGCCTGCTTTATGAAGACTTGAATTTTAATCTTCCCCCCGCAGGCATCGTAGGCATTGTTGGCCCCAACGGCGCCGGTAAAACGACGATCTTCCGAATGATCATGGACCAGCTTCAGCCTGATGGCGGGGCGTTCAAAGTGGGTGAAACCGCCAAAATCTCCTACGTTGACCAGAGTCACGCCAAATTAGACCCTGAAAAGTCCATCTATGAGATCATCGGAGACGGTCAGGAACAGTTTGAAATGGGTGGACAGATCGTGAATGCGCGAGCATATTTGGCCCGATTTAATTTTAGTGGCGGCGACCAATCCAAAAAGATTGGTATCCTCTCAGGTGGAGAGCGCAACCGCTTGCACCTCGCCATGGCACTCAAGGAGGGCGGCAACGTTCTCCTTCTTGACGAACCTACCAACGATTTGGATATCAACACATTGCGAGCACTGGAGGAAGGCTTGGATCATTTTGCGGGATGTGCCGTCATCATTTCACACGATCGCTGGTTCTTGGACCGCGTTTGTACGCATATCCTCGCATTTGAAGGGGATTCTCAAGTGTATTATTTTGAAGGCTCCTTTTCAGACTATGAGGAGAACAAGAAGAAGCGTTTGGGTGGAACCTCTGCGGAACCGAAAAAATTCAAATACAAGAAACTCGTCAAATAATGAAGCCACGTGTAGCCAAAGGGACCCGGGATTTTTCGGCGGCGGAAGTCGCCAAACGTCACTATGTGATGTCCATTCTCCGTGAGACCTTTGAAATATTTGGCTACAGCCCCTTGGAAACACCCAGCTTTGAGAACATCGAAACGTTGATGGGAAAGTATGGCGAAGAGGGTGACCGCTTAATTTTTAAAATTTTACGTTCGGGTGATTTCTTGCGCCACGCATCCAATCCAACTGAGCCCAAGGCCTCGGAAATTGCGGACAAGGCCCTGCGCTACGATTTAACGGTGCCTTTTGCGCGCTACGTGGTCCAAAACGCGGGACAATTGGCACTGC